>Ga0213838_1001696_pt1 | contig 10927 bp, 15 predicted proteins | sample SWPATP13_FD_160577 | JGI IMG/M metagenome (GOLD analysis project Ga0213838, IMG submission 160577) | Coastal seawater microbial communities from Marineland, Florida, United States - SWPA TP1 #3 | ecosystem: Environmental > Aquatic > Marine > Coastal | place: USA: Florida | collected 2016-08-06
CTGTATACGTCTTCCCAAGTGGTGTCTATTTCTAGGTCGTTACTGATTTCAGATTTTTCAATGAGATCGGAACTATCAGGCAAGTCAGATTCCGCTGCTGATTCAGAGTTCGCTTCAGCAGTGGCTTCTTTTTCCTCGTTACTTTGCTTATCGTCAGTAGCTGGAGAGTCATCGCCGCCTTCTTCGACATCGAGTAAAGGGTTTGATTCGAGCGCTTCTTGAATTTCTTGCTGTAAATCCAATGTCGACAATTGCAACAAGCGAATAGCTTGCTGTAATTGAGGTGTCATTGCTAACTGTTGGCCTAGCTTAAGTTGTAATGAGGGTTTCATTCAGTATTACTTACCTTATTATTATTTTTAGACTTAGCGATGCTCTCTATCTAATCATAGACGGAATTGTTCACCTAGATAAACTTGTTTTACTTGTTCGTTATTGAGAACGTCTTCCGGTGTACCTTCAGCAATTAAGTGCCCTTGGCTCACGATATAGGCTTTCTCACACACGTCCAATGTTTCACGAACATTGTGGTCTGTGATCAATACGCCAAGGCCTCTATCACGTAGGTGTTCTATGATTTTTTTGATATCAATGACTGAGATTGGGTCAACGCCAGCGAACGGTTCATCAAGAAGAATAAACTGAGGATTTGCCGCGAGTGCACGGGCAATTTCTACACGTCGACGTTCGCCACCAGACAAAGCCATACCAGCACTCTTTCGAATGTGCTGAATATGAAACTCTTCTAACAGGTCTTCAAGTTTATCTTGGCGCTGTTCATTGGTGAGTTCTTCACGAGTCTGTAGAACGGCCATAATATTGTCTTCTACTGAAAGCTTGCGAAAAATGGAGGCTTCTTGTGGCAGATACCCAATACCCAGGCGTGAACGATTGTGCATTGGCAAAATACTGATGTCTTTATCATCAATACTAATTGTGCCCTCATCACGAGCAACCAGCCCTACTATCATATAGAACGACGTTGTTTTACCCGCACCGTTTGGGCCAAGCAGGCCAACAATTTGTCCAGACTCAACTTGTAAGCTAACGTCTGTCACTACTTTGCGTTTGCTGTAAGTCTTCGCCAGATTAGTTGCTTTCAATACCGCCATAATTAATTGTTCACTTTAGTAGGTTGAAGTACTGTAGAAACGCGCTGTTGGCTATCGCCATCGGCAGTTAACTTCTGTGAAGTGATTTCATACTTAATAACTGTTCCACTAATGGTATTACCATCTTGGGAGAGTTTAGCGTTGTTGGTCATCGTTAACCTATCTGAAGAAAGCGCATAATGCAGCTCTTTCGATTCTCCGTTTAGCGTCTTCCCGTCATCAGTCAGTTGAGAAAAAGTGGCAGGATCACCGAATGCTTCAATCGATTGAATCTCGCTCGTTTTGCTGTCTTGAAGCACAAGAATTTTGTCTGCGGTAATGTTAATGCTGCCTTGCTTGAGTTTAACGTTTCCAATGAACGTTACTTTGCTGCTCTTCATATCAAGTTCTTGGCTATCCGAGTCAATATACACTGGCTGTTCAGTGTCTGAAGACAAAGCAAGCGCGTTTGGTGCAGCAAGCGCAAATGCTAGCAGGCTAAGGTGTAAGAGTTTCATATCTACCTTGAACGTTATTAAAGAGGGTTGCAATATTGGTATCGAAGTTACCTTTCATAGCTTGCCCCTCTGTTATAAATTGCGGGCCGTTCATTTGGACCGGAGTTTCAGTATTAAAATCTCGAGTAACCAAATCAATGATAAACTTATCAGTCGTCATTGTGTCAAAACTGGCACCAGGTAATAGGTTTTTTACTACAACGTTGTCATAAAGCGTAAGTACTTGCTCTTCGCTCATTACGGCTCTTCTGGCCGTTATTTGCCATTCTATGGTATGCCCGTCTCTGAAAACCGATAAAATCGGGTCTTCAAAAATCGTATCACCACTCTTGGAGTAATGATCTAAATGAGAGGACTCAATTTGGTGGCTTCGAATACCTTGTTGGTTATATGAGATATTGTCTAGTTTCGAGCCGCTGAACATTGGTAATTCTACATTAGGCGCGACTTGCACCTTTTGACTATTTTCTTTATCGAATAAGTAGTAGGTCGACCATGAGCAGACAAAAATTAGTATCAAATAAAGGATACGAGAAAGACTCATATACTTAAGCCTTTATGCACGTCTAACTCATCACGAGCTTGTAAAATTAGGTCGCAAACCTCGCGCACAGCACCGTGACCACCTTTAATTGCGGTTACGTAGTTCGCACGCTTTACTAGAAGTGGATGACCATCAGCCACACACACTTTTAGTCCGACTTTTTCCATTACTGGCCAATCAATGAGATCATCTCCAATGTATCCCGTTTGCTCTGGTGAGATATTCAGTTTGTGGCAAATGTCTTGGTAAGCTTTTACCTTATCATCTTGACCTTGATAAATCAGAGAGATCCCTAAAGCGCTCATTCGGTTTTCAACGATTTGAGATTTGCGCCCAGTGATGATAGCAATCTCAATACCAGCATTCATTAGAGATTTAACACCGTAGCCATCACGGGTATGGAAAGTTTTTAATTCTTCGCCATTGTTCCCCATATAGATACGGCCATCAGAGAAAACACCGTCGACATCGCAAATCAAAAGTTTGATGTTTTTAGCAATAGTTAAGATGTCTTGTTCAACTTCACCATATAAGGTTTCTACAGGTTTCAGCATTACATTACTCCAGCTTTCAGTAAATCATGCATATTCAACGCACCGACTAATTTGCCATTTTCGCAGAGCATTAAGCCATTTATACTTTTCGCTTGCATTAGATTTAAGCCATCAACAGCAAGGGTATTGGGTTCGGCTACGGTAGGGTTTTCCGTCATAACGTCACCAATTGCTGTTGTATGTATGTCTATACGTTTATCTAAGATCCGGCGTAAGTCGCCATCAGTGAAAATGCCAAGCATCATATTTTGTTCATCGACCACTGCTGTCATCCCTAGACCTTTCTGGGATATTTCTAAAAGTGCATCACGTACTAATGCGTTAGGGCTAACGGTAGGCAATGCCTCGCCTTGGTGCATGATGTCTGCTAGCTTCAACAGCAGTTTTCGCCCAAGTGCTCCACCCGGGTGAGAAAGTGCAAAATCTTCAGCCGTGAATCCTCTTGCTTGTAGAAGCGCCATAGCTAAAGCATCACCCATTACTAATGTAGCAGTTGTGCTCGTGGTTGGTGCGAGTGCAAGCGGGCACGCTTCTTCTGGAACGGTAATTTGCAAATGAAGATTGGACAGCTTAGCCATGTTTGAATTGGGCTTACCAGTCATGCTGATAATGTTGATATTCAAACGTTTTAATACTGGGAATAGGCTCAAAATTTCTGAAGACTCACCGGAATTTGAAATCGCGAGAACGATGTCACCAGGCTCTATCATGCCCAAATCTCCGTGAGCGGCTTCTCCCGGATGAACAAAGAATGAAGATGTTCCTGTGCTGGCTAACGTAGCAGCAATTTTGTTGCCAATGTGACCCGATTTCCCCATTCCCATAACAACCACTTTGCCTTGGCTATTCAGGATAAGGTCACAGGCTTGGCAGAACTGCTCATTAAAGTATTGCTCTAACTGGGTGAGTCCAGCGACTTCAGTCGCTAAGACTTGTTTAGCAACACTACGGTAGTCAAACTGTTGAGGCATCTTATACTCCAGAATGTTTGTTCACGTTATCTCTAAATAAATGGAGCGATTTAAGCTGCCATATTCATGAATAAATAGCCTTGGTATATAAAGAAGCAGACCATTAGTACGCCCCCTTCGATACGATTCACGCTGCGAGATTTTCCTAGTGCCATCGCTACAAGCAGTAGTGATACACCTAGCATTACCCAGAAATCACGTCCCATTGCAAATTCACTCAACACTGAAGGGTTGAGAATGCCAGGGATGCCCATTACTGCGAGAATGTTGAATACGTTAGAGCCGATAATGTTACCCACGGCCATGTCATCTTCGCCTTTCATAACGCCCGCTAAAGATGCAGCGAGTTCAGGCAGGCTTGTGCCAATAGCGATAATAGTCAGGCCAATAACCAGGTCGCTCATACCAAAGTACTTTGCAATCACAACGGCGTTATCAACTAGCAAGTCAGCAGCTAATGGAAGAATGATTAAACCAATTACTACCCACATGGCGGCTTTAGCATTACTGACGCCTTCTGGAATTTCAGATTCTTGCTCTTCAATAAATGCGTCACCTCTACTTTTTTCTTTACGACTAATTTGCAGCATCGTAAACAAGAAAACTGCGAATAAAACAAACAGTAAAACACCTTCATAGAAGCCTAGGTGGCTATCCCATAATAGGGCGCCAGCCAGTAACGTTACTCCAATCATAAGAGGGAGCTCACGACGGATGACTTCTGAACTGATTGATAAAGGTTTAATTAGGGCGGTAATACCCAAAATCAATGCGATGTTAGCGATGTTAGAGCCGAGTACATTTCCTACCGCGGTATCTGTTTTACCGTCCAATGCCGCTGTTGCCGAAACCATCATTTCTGGTGCTGAAGAGCCCATCGCGAGAATAGTCATACCGATAACCAGTGGAGAAATACCAACGTTGCGAGCTAATGCAGCAGCACCGAACACCAGTTTGTCTGCACTCCAGACTAAAAAGACGAGACCTACGATAAGAAACGCAACGGCTTCAAGCATGATGATTCCTAAAAAAAATATAAAAAGAGACAATTAACCGCTAATTTTGACGTGTTGCTGATTAAAAGGGAAGTGACTGATGAAATTAATTATTGCCAAACTGTAAAGAAAATCGAAAGCCGTCGAATTTACAGTATTGCTTCAGCAAATTTAATGGCGCTTTATGATTACGCGTAGAAATCGAACAGTGCTTTTAATTCTGCACTATAGTGCTTATCATAACGTCAACATTAGTGCTTCATAGCAAGGATAAGAGCGACATTATGCCTACTACTGAACTCGTGAAAGTCAATAACTTAAACTTTTCGCGAGGGAATAGATCCATTTTTGATAATGTCTCACTGCAGGTTCCTCGAGGTAAAATTACCGCGATTATGGGGCCTTCGGGAATAGGAAAGACGACATTATTACGCCTAATTGGTGGACAAATTCTTCCTGAATCTGGGGAGATTTGGTTCGATGGTGAAAATATCCCATCTTTATCTCGACGCAAGTTGTATCGTGCCCGTAAGAAAATGAGCATGCTGTTTCAATCTGGCGCATTGTTCACCGACCTGAACGTTTTTGACAACGTTGCGTTTCCATTACGCGAGCATACGGAGCTTTCTGAAGAGTTAATCCGCAGCATCGTTTTGCTAAAACTCGAAGCGGTCGGTTTACGTGGTGCCGCACAGCTGATGCCAAGCGAATTGTCTGGCGGTATGGCGAGGCGAGCAGCGCTTGCTCGTGCAATTGCGCTTGACCCGGAGCTTATCATGTACGACGAGCCGTTTGTCGGGCAAGACCCGATTACAATGGGCGTGTTGGTTGAGTTGATCAGAAATCTGAATCAAGCTCTTGGCCTCACCTCAGTTGTGGTTTCTCATGATGTACCAGAGGTGATGAGTATTGCGGACTGGGTATACTTACTTGCGGACGGGAAAGTTATCGCTTGTGGAACTCCGCAAGAGTTGCGCGATAATCCAGATCCAAGAGTCCAACAGTTCTTGCAAGGTGAAGCTGATGGCCCGGTTCCATTTCGTTTTCCTGCCCGCAGTTTAGAGAAGGACTTGTTCTAATATGATTGCTAATTATGTGGCAAGTGTGGGAAGGCGAGCACTTTCGATTTGTGAAGCCTTTGGCCGAGCAAGCCTTATGTTGTTCGGTGCGCTCGCTGGATTTCCACGACTTAAAAACTTTCCGCTACTCGTAAAACAGTTGTATAGCGTCGGCGTTCAGTCCCTCGCCATTATTATCGTTTCGGGTTTGTTTATCGGCATGGTATTGAGCCTGCAAGGCTATGTGATCTTAATTGATTATGGAGCAGAGGGTAGCCTAGGCCAAATGGTCGCTCTTTCATTACTACGAGAACTTGGCCCAGTGGTGACTGCTTTGCTTTTTGCGGGGCGAGCGGGCTCAGCATTGACGGCTGAAATTGGTTTAATGAAAGCGACAGAACAGCTATCCAGTTTGGAAATGATGGCTGTGGACCCACTAAAGCGAGTGGTCGCGCCTCGCCTATGGGCTGGGTTAATCTCAATGCCGCTGTTAGCCATGATATTCATGGCGGTCGGTATTTGGGGAGGACAGCTTGTTGGGGTCGATTGGAAAGGCATCGACCACGGCAGTTTTTGGTCAGCGATGCAGTCTTCTGTAGAGCTGGGGCGAGATATTGGTAATAGCATGATTAAGTGTATGGCTTTTGCCATTACGGTCACTTGGATTGCGCTATTTAACGGTTACGATGCAATACCAACCTCGGAAGGTATTAGCCGCGCAACGACACGTACTGTTGTGCACTCTTCTCTAGCTGTACTAGGGCTAGACTTTGTACTTACCGCATTGATGTTTGGGAATTAATCATGCAGCAAACACGAAAATTAGAATTATGGGTCGGCAGCTTTGTTCTTGCTGGAATTTGCGCAATCTTGGTAATGATTTTTCAAGTTGCTGACGTAAAAGGCTTAGGTTCGAACAATACTTATACATTGAAAGCAACGTTCGACAATATTGGTAGCTTGAAAGTGCGCTCGCCAGTAAAAGTGGGTGGTGTTGTGGTCGGTCGAGTGAACAGCATAGAGCTGGACGCAGAAAGCTATTTGCCAGTGGTATCGTTGTCGATAGACGGTCAATACTCTCAATTTCCAGAAACTTCTAGTGCGCAAATTTTGACTTCAGGGCTGATAGGCGAACAATACATTAGTCTTGTACCTGGATTTGTATTTGAAGACGAGGAGATGTTGATTGACGGTGATTTCATTGAAGACACCAAATCAGCATTGGTATTAGAAGACCTAATTGGACAAGTGCTATATAGCGTTGGTGGCTCTGACGAGACAGAAGAGTAGAGGCAAGTATGAAAAAACTATTTTTATTGGTAATGACTTTTCTTTTTTCTTCTTACGTTACTGCTCAAGAGATTGATCGTACACAACCGTACGCAATGATGAAGCAGGTAGCCGAGCAATCGTTTGAACGATTAAAGAGCGAACAAGCGAATATTAAACAAAACCCTGAGCTATTGAAGGTCATTGTTGAAGAAGAGCTGATGCCTTATATCAACGCTAAATATGCGGCTTTGAAACTATTAGGCCCTAATTTGAAAGGGGCTGAACGAGCCGACGTCGGTGTGTTTATTGAAGCGTTTAGAGGTTATCTCGTGACGTCTTATGCACAAGTCCTCACTCAATATACCGATCAAACCATTGAGTTTGGACCTGAACCGATCGTTAAGGCAAGTAGCCGAATTACCAGCGTAAAAGTGGATATCATCGATTCTCCTCGCCCGAATATTAAGCTTGAATTTAAGCTGCGTAAGGACAAGAAAACCGGGGAATGGAAAGCATTTGATATGGTTGCGGAAGGGATTAGTTTGTTATCGAGTAAGCAATCAGAGTGGAATAGCAAAATACGTCAACAAGGTATCTTGGCAGTTGCAGAAGAGTTGGAAAAGCTCGCGCAGCAGCGTATACGTTTTGAGAGCAAGCTATAATGACTCAATCTCAGTGGAAACAGCTCAGTGAATGTGAATTTTCGCTCATGGGTGATCTTGATAGAGATAGCGTCCCCGCACTTTGGAAAACACTATCGTGTTGGAAAATTAATCAATCTCAGGTTGAGGTTGAGCTAAAAAGTGTCAAACGTATCGATTCTGCAGGAATGGTGATGCTAATTCACTTAATAGAGCATGCAAAAAATCAAAACTGTCATATAATGCTCAGTTTCGTGCCAGAACAATTACGAACGTTGTTCCAATTGAGCAATATCCAGCCATTGATGGCAGAACACATAAAAGATTAGGCAGGGGTAATTTGTGGACAGCACAAAAGTACAAGAATTATTAGCAGAGGCATTAAACCTTCAAGAGCTTATCGTTAAAGGCGAAGGTAGCCACTATGAAGTGATCGCAGTCGATCCATGTTTCGACGGCATGAGCCGTGTGAAGAAGCAGCAGCTGATTTACGGCCCGTTGACGGAATACATTCAACGTAATGATATCCACGCTCTTTCTATCAAGGCATTCACGCCAGAAGAGTGGGAACGCGATAAGAAACTGATGTCTCTGTAAGGTTTAGAATGGAAAAGTTTCGAGTAATAGGATCGTCACAGCCACTTTCTGGTGAAGTTACGATCTCAGGTGCAAAAAATGCTGCACTCCCGATTTTATTTGCCTCAATTCTGGCAGAAGAACCAGTTGAAGTAAGTAACGTTCCTCATCTACGTGATATCGACACCACCATGGAGCTACTAAAGCGTCTAGGCGCGAAAGTAAGCCGTAATGGCAGTGTGCACGTTGATGGCAGCGAAATTAATGAATATTGCGCACCGTATGATTTAGTGAAAACTATGCGTGCATCGATTTGGGCTTTGGGTCCATTAGTCGCTCGTTTCGGTCAAGGCCAAGTGTCTTTACCTGGTGGCTGTGCTATCGGTGCTCGTCCAGTTGATTTGCACATTCATGGCTTAGAGCAGTTGGGCGCAACCATTGTTCTAGAAGATGGCTATGTTAAAGCTAGCGTTGATGGTCGCCTGAAAGGTGCTCACATCGTCATGGATAAAGTTAGCGTTGGCGCGACGATTACCATTATGTGTGCGGCAACACTTGCTGAAGGCAAAACCGTTCTGGATAACGCTGCTCGTGAGCCTGAAATTGTCGACACTGCTGAGTTCCTGAATCAGTTAGGAGCAAAAATCACAGGTGCAGGCACTGACACCATTACTATTGAAGGTGTTGAACGCCTTGGTGGTGGTAAACATGCAGTGGTTGCTGACCGTATTGAAACGGGGACGTTCTTAGTCGCTGCTGCGGTATCTGGTGGTAAAGTCGTATGTCGCAATACGAGTGCACATTTACTAGAAGCTGCTTTAGCTAAGCTAGAAGAAGCCGGTGCGACAGTCGAAACGGGTGAAGATTGGATTAGCTTAGACATGACCGACCGCGAATTGAAAGCGGTGAAGATCGTCACAGCGCCACACCCAGGTTTCCCGACCGACATGCAAGCGCAATTCACGTTGCTGAATATGATGGCGAAAGGTAGCGGTGTGATCACTGAAACCATTTTCGAAAACCGTTTTATGCACATTCCAGAGCTTCAGCGAATGGGCGCAAAAGCGGAAATTGAAGGTAACACGGCTATCTGTGGTGACACTGAGCAATTAAGTGGTGCGCAAGTCATGGCGACGGATTTACGTGCGTCGGCGAGTCTTGTGATTGCGGGTTGTATAGCTAGCGGTGAAACCATCGTTGATCGTATTTATCACATTGATCGCGGTTACGACAAAATTGAAGACAAATTGTCTGCACTAGGTGCAAACATTGAGCGCTTTCGCGAGTCAGGTTAAACTGGCGGACAGTTTGGATATTAGTTAAGACTAAAACCGAAACTTAGGTTTCGGTTTTTTTATAAGTAGTAATTGGTTAGCGACGCTAGCCATGTTCGTGGAGAACGAAAATGATTGCACTGTTACGTGTATTAGCACTCGCAGTATTTGCGGTAGTGATGTTTGTATTTGGTTGTGGTTACTGCTTATTTAGCCCTCGTAACCCAAAACACGTATTTACTTTCGGTCGTTACTTTGGGCGTATGGCTAAAGTGTTTGGTATCACATTGGAACTGCGTATACCTGAAGATGCGTACTCACGTGGCCAGCATGTGTATATTGCCAACCACCAAAACAACTGGGATTTATTCACAGTGTCCTCAGCGGTAACGCCAAAAGTGGTGACGGTCGGTAAAAAGAGCTTAGCTTGGATGCCTTTGTTCGGTCAGCTTTATTGGTTAACGGGCAATATTCTTATTGACCGTGCCAATCGTTCAAAAGCTGTGGGCACGATTGACCAAGTGGTGAATAGTTTAAAAGGCAGTGATGTCTCTGTGTGGATGTTCCCTGAAGGGACTCGTTCGCGTGGTCGTGGTTTACTTCCATTTAAAACGGGGGCTTTCCATGCGGCAATTGGGGCTGAACTACCAATTATCCCAATTGTATGTAGCTCGACAGATGGTATTAAACTGAACCGTTGGAACAATGGACACGTGATTGTGGAAATGCTGCCACCAGTGAGCACTGAAGGTTACGATAAGTCGAATGTTCGAGAGTTGGCGAATACGTGCCGTGAGCAAATGAAAGAGAAGCTTGCGTCATTAGACAGTGAAGTTGAAATGCTCAATCAAAAGAAAGTCGCGTCAAACTAAGCGGAAATGTTTGGGAAGAATTGCTTCTAGGAAATAAAAAAGGTTGCCAATATGAGCAACCTTTTTTGTATTTTGAATTCGCTTATTTACGAACAGCGATAGCTTCAATCTCGATGCCGACATCTTTTGGTAGACGTGCAACTTCAACACAAGAGCGTGCAGGGTAGTTAGCAACACCATGCTCGTCAAAGAACTTACCATAGACTTCGTTCACAGTACCGAAGTCGTTGAGGTCTTTTACAAATACCGTCAGTTTAACGATGTCTTTTACCGTTAGGCCTGAAGCTTCCACAACGGCTTGAACGTTTTCTAGAGATTGGCGAGCTTGCTCTGCGATATCTGCAGATACTTCACCTGTTGCCGGATTTACTGGGATTTGACCTGAAGTCAGAACCATATTACCTAGGTCAACACCTTGTACATATGGGCCGATTGCAGCAGGAGCTGATTCTGTGTGAAGTACTTTAGTCATTAGTTATTCCATCATATGTGAGATAAAAATCGGAATTCAGTGTGCCTAGAAATTAGAGTGAGGTAAAGAGCAAAATACCCCGCACAGGC
>Ga0213838_1001700_pt1 | contig 10904 bp, 6 predicted proteins | sample SWPATP13_FD_160577 | JGI IMG/M metagenome (GOLD analysis project Ga0213838, IMG submission 160577) | Coastal seawater microbial communities from Marineland, Florida, United States - SWPA TP1 #3 | ecosystem: Environmental > Aquatic > Marine > Coastal | place: USA: Florida | collected 2016-08-06
GCGCGCGACCGGAGCGGGCGTCATTCCACCGCTGCCTGCTCGGCATGGGCGTGCACCGCGACTGGCGCCGCCAGGGACTGGGCGAACGCCTGCTGGCCGCGGCCCTCGACTGGGCGCGCACGCAGGAGACCCTGGATTGGGTCGACCTCGAGGTGTTATCGAGCAACCTGCCGGCGCGCCGGTTATACCAGCGCTGCGGCTTTATGTATGCCGGCGAATTGCCCGACCTGTTCCGCATCGATGGCGAGCAGCATGGCTATGTCTACATGACTGCTGGCCTCAGGACTAACCCCGGCAGTTTGAGCGATTAATAATTATTCGCCGTTCGGTGAATGATTTCCCCATGGCCTACTCTCCTCAACCGATTCGGTACGTTGACAAAAATCAATACCAATTTATAATCGATCGGATTAAATATCCCGGGCGCCAATATAATACCTAGGTTTGATTTTATATGTATCGCATTAAATTGCATATGCATTCCCCGATTCCCCGTATTCGATCCGATTAATATTCAGGCTGCACCTTAAATCATGAACCCTATTCAATCCGGATTATGTTTCGTTATATTGGCGGCGGCCGGCCTGATGCCTGCCCATGCGACGTCGTATGGCGGCGCGGCCGATTGCCGTTTCGCAGCGCTGGAACCCGCCCCTGCTTCCGCCGACGCCGTGCGCTGGACTGGCGCCTGCAAGGATGGCTATGCCGAGGGCAAGGGCAGCCTGCAATGGACGGCGAACGGGGGCAAATACACGATCGAGGCCAGCCTGGTACGAGGAGAATTCAGCGGCGAAGCCAAACTGACGAGCAGGCAAGGCATCTATACCGGCATGCTGAAAAACGGCCTGCCCCATGGCCAGGGTTATGTCGAGTATGCCAATCAGGGCGGATGGTATGAAGGCGCATTCGTCAATGGCCAGCCCGAGGGCCCCGGCATTTATCTGGCGGCCGATCGCTCGAAATATACGGGCTACTGGAAAGACGGCAAACGCCACGGACTCGGCGAACAAAGCTTTGCATTGGGCGGCAGCTATCACGGCTACTGGCAGAACGATGTATTCCACGGCCGCGGCACCATCGTGTATGCCGGCAGCGCGCGCCGCTACGAAGGAGAATTCATCGACGGGCGTCCTGCGGGCGTGCCGGCGCCGGAAGTCGATACGAAGGAATACAAGCTGAAAGACACGCCGCGGACCGGTTCGCACCTGGACTTCGATCGCGCCACCAGCCCGGTGCCGCCGCTGGCGACCTGGGCGCAGTTGACCGAGCCCCAGAAAAACCGGGTCCGTGCTCCCTACCTGGCGCTCGAGCGCGGCGACGACCCGCCCTACCCGCTGTACGGGCGCCGCGAACTCGTCCAAATCATCCAGCGGCTCACCGAGAAGCACGAAGGCGTGCTCGGCAGCGCTGCCGTGCTGGTGACGATCGGCGCCGACGGCAAAGCGAAGAATGGCAGCGTCTACGCAGGCACCAATCCGGTGCTGGGCAAGGTGATGCTGCAGGCGATGATGGTGCAGAAGTACAAGCCGGCCAGCTGCCAGGGCGCGCCCTGCGAGATGGGCTATGCCATCGACCTCGACCACACCCTGGAATAAGCGCAGCCCGTCAGCTGACCGCAGGCTCGAGCAGCGTCACCGTCTGGCGTTCGGTATCGAGCGTGGCGCGCATTCCCATCGGGATCGTGAACTGGTCGCGGATGTGGCCGATCGAATAGCCGGTTACCGCCGGCACCGACAGCGGCTGCAGGTGGATATCCAGGGTCTGGTCGAGCGTGAGCGAAATGTCTTCATGCTCCGGGCCGCAGCCTTCGCACACGCCGACCATGACGCCTGCCGCCCTGGCAAAGCCGACCGATAAATCGAGCTGGGTCATCCAGCGGTCGATCCGGTACGGCGCCTCGTTCACCTCTTCCAGGAACAGGATGCTGTCCCTGAAATCGGCCGCATACGGCGTGCCGGCCAGCGCCGCGACCAGGCTCAGGTTGCCGCCCATGAGCCGGCCCGTCGCCACGCCGGCGTGCACGGTACGCGTCGCGAACTGGGGTTCCTCCAGCGCACGCCGGCTGTTTTCCAGCGCCATCGGGATCGTGTAGGTCGGCTGCGGATCGGACAGCACCGCCATCATGTGCTCGATCGCGTAATCGGTCAGCGTCGACGACGCGACCGGGCCGTGGAAGGTGACCAGTCGCGCGTGTTTATGGATCGCCAGGTGCAGCGCCGTGATGTCCGAGTAGCCCAATAAAATCTTCGGGTTGGCCCGGATCAGCTTGAAGTCGAGGTGGGCCAGCAGCGAGATGCAGCCCGAGCCGCCGCGGATCGGCCAGATCATCTTGATCTCGGGATCGCCGAACATCGCGTGCAAATCGGCCAATCTCTGCGGCACGCTGCCGCCGTAGTTGCCGTTCACTTCGCGCAAGCTGGCGCCTTCGCGCACTTTCAGCCCGAGCGACTCGATGTTGCGGCGCGCCTTGGCGATCGATTTTTCGGTGGTGTAGCCGCCCGGCGCGATCAGGCCGACGGTATCGCCCGGCTGCAGGCGCGGAGGTTTGATCAGGGGTTTCATTCTGGATGAAGGCGCACGGCGCCGGCGCGGCGCGGCCGCCGCCGGCAGCGGCAACAAGGCCGGCGCCAGGACAGTCGTCGCGAGAAGGGAAGCAAAGGCGCGGCGGCGGATGGAAGGAAAGGTCGGCATGCGATTCGACGGCTTCTGCGTGGGCAAGGCGCGAGACGGCATTGGAAAAGCAGACAGCCCGCAGGCGCCGGAGGCGCCGTGCCTCCGTCATCTGCGGGCTGCCAATCTTACGCGAGGGCGAGGATCAGAAGAACCGGTAGTTCGCGCTCAAGGTGAACGCGCGGCCGCGCGGATCGGCAACACGCGGTTCCCAGCTGCTGCCCGCACCCGAGTTACTGTCGTAGGTGATGGCAAATGGCGGGTCTTCGTCGAACAGGTTCTTGATGCCGGCCGTCAGGGTCAGGCTCTTGATACCGGTATAGCTCACGCTTGCATTGTAGATGCTATACGCGTCGACCTTCGGATTGTAGTTCGACGGCACGATACGGCCGCTGGCCACACCCGGCAGCACCTGATCCTTGTAACCGGCACGGTAGACGTTCTGCAGCAGGCCGCTCCAGTCACCGTGCTTGGCGCTCAGGTAGGCGGTGTGCTTCCACTTCAAACCGAGATCGCCGATCAGGCTGAACATACCGACTTCGCTGGCGCCGAATGCCGCGTTGCGCGTGGCGCGCGACTTCTTCTCCAGCAGTCGCGAGCCATCGATACCGAGGCCCAGGACAGTACCGTTCCAGGTAGCGCCGGTGCGTGCGCCCAGTTCCAGGCCGCGCGTGATGCGCTCGCCGGCATTGATCCAACGCTGGTCAACGGCGACCAGTGCACCCGTTGCCGGATTGCGCAAGAACGAACTTTCAAACAGGCCGTAGTTGGCGACCATGGTTGCCAGGTCAAACGAATAAATCGTGTCTTCCTTGCGAATTTCCCACAGATCCGCGTTGAACGAGGTGCGTGCAATCGGTTCGAAAACGACCCCCAGCGACGCCTGCTTGGCCTTCTCGGGTCCCAGGTCGCGCTTGCCGCCGGTCAGCAAGATCGGCGTAACCAGCGCGCAGCCTGGCTTGGTGCTGTCGAACTTTCCGGTCGGGCAGCTTGCCGGATCGACCAGCTCCTTGCCGGTATAGGCGGTCTCTGTCACGCCGTTAAACAGCTGGTTGAACGACGGTGCACGGAAGCCGGTGTTATACGAACCGCGCAGCAGCAGCGACGTGGTCGGCTGATAGCGGAAAGAGACTTTCGGATTGAAGGTACTGCCGAAACCGGAATAATGGTCCTGGCGGCCGGCGACCGTCAGCTCCAGCGCTTTGGTAATCGGCACCAGCAGCTCCGCATAAACCGCCTTGATATCGCGATGCACGTTGTTGAGCGCGTTCTGATCGTCGAATGGCGCGTTCAGGATGGCAGGGCGGGCGCTGGCGGCACGCGCGTCGCCATTGAACTTGTATTCCTCACGGCGCAGGTCGGTGCCGACGGCGGCCATGACAGCGCCGGCCGGCAGTTTGAAAACTTCGCCCGACAGTGCGGCGTCGAATTGGGTCAGGATGGTCTTGCCACCGTAAAGCACAACGCCGTCGGCCGAGGTAGAACGAATCAGGTCGAGTGCTTCCTGGGTCTGGGTTTCACCCGGCAGCAGGAACGGATTGATCTTGCCGCTGCCCAAAGCGTTGGCGAGCGCCACCGTGTAATTGAAGCCGCTAGCCAGGGTCGATTCCGACTCGCTGAAGGCGCGCGACAGGCCGACGCGGTAATCGAAGCGACCCAGACGACCGAAATCCACGGGGCCGTCGGCACCGATTTGCAGGCGGCCGGCTTTGCTTTCGGTCTCGATCGCGCGGTTGCCGCACTCCATGCAGCGCCAGCGGTAGGCGATCGGCAGGCCGCGGTTTGCCGCTAGGCTCGGGAACACCTGAACAAGAGCTTGGTACACCCGATCGTAGTAAGGCCCCGTGCTCGGATAGAACGAGGAGGCGTTGAAGGTGGCTGCGCCCGGTGAGATCTGGTTTGGCGAGAAGCTCTTGCGCACTTCGACTTGCGAGCCGACCAATTCGGCGAACAGCTGGTGTTCGCCGACCTTGAAGGTAGCGCGGGCGACAGCGTTGGTGTTCTTGACTGGCTGCTGGAGAACGGCGGCACGGCCGGTATCCCAGGCGCAACCATATGCCGCGCCAGGGCTGTCCCACAGTTTTTCGTCGTACGGGCCCATACCGTCAATGCTGGTGCAGCCGGCGCCCCCAGGAAGGTCGAGAATACTAATACCGGTATACGCTACCGTATCGGTCGGTTTGACCTTGACGCCTGCTGCGGGAATCAGGGTCGGTCCATAGGTCGTGGCAGAAACACCGAACACGTTGGCCGATGGTGCGCCGCGGGTGTCGACCGAGATGCCGCGGTCTGGCTGGAAGGTGTTGACGAAGTCGCGCTGATTGCCGCGCAGAGCTTCGTTGCGGCTGTGGGAGGCCGCCACCAGTACGTTGAACCCTTTGGTCTCGAGGTCGCCGAAGCCGCCGGTGACCGAGACGCGGTGAATATTCCCGCCGCCCGCTTCGGTAATGTCGGTGAACGCCTGGGCTTCCAGGCCTTCGTAGTTCTTGCGCAGAATGAAATTGATGACGCCGCCGATGGCGTCGGTGCCGTAGATCGCCGAAGCACCGTCCTTCAGTACTTCGACGCGCTCGACTGCCGCCATCGGGATGGAATTGAGGTCGACCGCCGAACCCTTCATGCCATGGGTGGCGACGCGGCGACCGTTGAGCAGTACCAGCGTGGAATCGGAACCCTGGCCGCGCAGGTTGGCGGACGAAGCGCCGTTGTTGCCGCGCTGCGCGCCGGTCGTCACGTCGGCGTTCGATGCCAGGTTGTCGGCGCCGTTGCCGTTGATGTTCAGGGTCGAGATCAACTGCTCGGCAGTGACGATGCCCTGCTCTTCAAGCTGCTTGCGGGAGATGATCTCCACCGGCAGCGCACCTTCTTTGGCAATGCGCTTGATGCTCGAACCGGTGATCTCGACGCGTGCCATCGGCGTGGCTTGTTGCACTTCCTGTGCAACCGCCGGGCTTGCCACCCCAATCAGGGCAATCAAATGGGCAATTTTTTTCAGCTTCACGCGTCTCTCCTAAGGTTTCCGTCAAACTTTTAACAAGCGGTATTTTGTGCAGGCGAGGTCATGGCATCGCCGTGATGGTCATTTCGAGACTACGCGGGGCATGTAGCGCCAGCCAATGAAATAACTGGCAGGAAGTATAACTTTGCGGAATGTTTGCAACAGGAAATCTATCGATTTCTAACGAGCCTGTTTCGATAAGCGTGCTCTTTGCGCAACATCAAGGTCCAGATAACGCCAGTTGGTGAATTCCACCGGGTGGCGCTTGTAGTTCTTTAGCCACGGGTGGCGGATGTCGGCCGAGACGGCATGGGTCAGCGGCACCCAGGGGTTGTAGGCGTGGATCAGCTGATTCATCTCGAAATAGAGTTGTTGACGGGCCGGACCGTCGGCCAGCAGGCGCGTCTGCTCGTAGCGGCTGTTGTAGGCCGGCAAGTTGAAGCGGGCATAGTTGGCGCGCCCGGCGTTCGGACCGTAGAGCAGCTGGTAAAAATTGTCGCCGTCGGGGAAGTCGGCAATCCAGTTACTCTCGAACATGGTCACTTTGCCCAGGCGCGACGCCTTGATGATCTCGGTCTTCTTGTCGGATTTAAAAACGACGCGCAGCCCGATCGAATTCAGGCACTTTCTCCACAGCTCGTCGCGCAGGCGCCCGCTCACCGTCGCTTCGCTGTGCATGGTCAGCGTGAACGGCTTGCCGTCGGGCGCGCGCCGGAAGCCTTCTGCGTCGCGTTTGCCGTAGCCGTGGCGGTCCAATAGGGCGTTGGCCAGCGTCGGGTCGTAGGGCACCGGGCTGCGGTAGGCCGGATCGTAGCCGAGCACGTTGGGCGGCAGCGGCGACTCGGCCTTGATGGCAAACCCTTTCTTTAACAGCGCCACGTCTTCGGCATTGTTGTAGGCGAGCGAGATGGCGCGCCGCAGGGCGATCCGGTCGGGTGAATAACCGCCCAGCTGCGGGTCGTTCATGTTCATCCACATGTAATAGGTCTGCAGCACGGGAAAGCGCGCCAGCTGCATGCCGCGCTTGACCAGCTCCGGCTTGAGCTGGCCGTCGCGGATCACCATGTCGGTCATCGATTCGGGCACCTGCTCGAGGTAGTCGTATTCGCCGTTCAAAAAGCCGAGCATGCGGCCCTGGAATTCCTCGGCAATCTTGACGTCCACGCGGTCGACGCGCGGCAGGCGCTTGCCGTTCAGCGCAGCGGCGATGCTTTGATCTTCCGGATCCTTGCCGGGGGTCGCTTCGAATACGGCGCTCGAGTAGGGATTGGCCAGCAGCACGATGCGGTCGCTGCGCTTCCATTCTCCGATCATGAAGGGGCCGGTGCCGACCGGGTGGTTCCCCGCCTGGCCCGGATAGGCTTCGATGACTTCGCGCGCCACCACGCCAGACGCCGGTGTCGCCATATAGAACAGGAAATTGTTATCCGGCTCTTTCAGGCGGATGCGCAGCGTAGTACGGTCGAGCGCCTGCAGGCCGGCAATCGGGGTGTCGTAGCTGAACTGCTTTTTCAATCCTTCGTCGCCCTCGAGTTTGCCGTCGAACATATACGACCAGGGCGATTTCAAGCTCGGGTCGTACAGGCGCGTCAGGCTGTAGACGTAGTCTTGCGCCGTCACTTCACGCTTGACGCCCTTGAAGGCGGGGTCAGGCGTGAAATAGATGCCCGGACGGATCTTGAACGTATACGTGCGCTTATCAAGACTGATTTCCGGCATCGCCGTCGCCGTGTTCGGGCGCAGTTGCACCGGGCGCGCCAGGTAGTCGTAGCGCAGCAGCGGGTCGAACAGGTTTTCCAGCAGGGACAAGGTGGCGATGTCGGAGGCGGCGGCCGGATCGAGCCCGGTTTCGCTGGTGGACAGGAACATGTGCAGCACTTTCTGTTCCGATACCGGCGCGGCGCTTGCCGGCAGCGTCGAGACAAGGGTGGTGGCGGCAAGCAGGGAACAGAGAGCGGTGCGCAGTTTCATGAAGAAGTCCAGGTTGAGCGTTGCGTATGATAGGCGCGTGGCCTGCGGCAAGCAAACGGAACGCTGCATGCATAACTTTTCTGCATGGCGCGCTTGCATTCTTTCATCCTTGCACCTTGCTCTGCGCCTATACTCTCCGCTGCACAATTGTGCGCATGTACTTGCCGTGACCTCGTCTGCGGCGTGAACCAACGGCGTCAGCATGACCCCGCCCGCCTTATCGGACCCACTCATGGCATTGAATTACATCTGGACTGGTTTCTTTCTCGTCGGCTTCGTTGCGGCACTTGCCCAATGGCTGTTCCTTGGAGACACCGAAATCTTCAAACGCATCGTCGACGGCACGTTTTCATCGGCCAAGCTGGCCGTGATGGACATCGCCCTGCCGCTGGCCGGCGTGATGACGCTCTGGCTCGGCATCATGAACATTGGCGAAAAGGCCGGCGCCATCAACGTGCTGGCGCGCTTCATCGCCCCCTTCTTCTCGCGCATCTTCCCCGGCGTGCCGAAAGACCATCCGGCGAACGGACACATGGTCATGAATTTCTCGGCCAATCTGCTCGGCCTGGACAATGCGGCCACCCCCTTCGGTTTAAAAGCGATGGAAAGCCTGCAGACGCTGAACCCGACCAAGGACGAGGCGACCGACGCCCAGATCATGTTCCTGGTGCTGCATACCTCGGGCCTGACCCTGATTCCGCTGGCCATCATGGCCCAGCGCGCCATCCTCGGCGCCGCGAATCCCGCCGACATCTTTATTCCCTGCCTGATCGCGACCTATGTCGCGACCATCACCGGCATCATCGTGGTCGGCATCCGCCAGCGCATCAACCTGTTCGACCCGGTGCTGGGCGGCTGGATCGGCGGCATGACGGCGGCGATCGGCGGCATGATCTATTACTTCAGCAATTACTTGACCAAGGACCAGATCCAGCTGTTCTCGAACGTGGCGGCGAATCTTGTCCTGTTTTCCATCATCGTGGTCTTCATGGTCGGCGCGCTGCGCAAGAAAGTGAACGTGTACGAAGCGTTCATCGAAGGCGCGAAGGGCGGCATCCAGACCTCGATCACCATCATTCCCTACCTGGTCGGGATGCTGGTGGCGATTGGCGTGGTCCGTAACGCCGGCATCCTCGACTTCGTCGTGCGCGGCTTCGAATGGGTCTTCAACCAGTTCGGCCTGGTGACCGATTTCCTGCCGGCCCTGCCGACCGCCCTGATGAAACCGCTGTCCGGCAGCGGCTCGCGCGCCCTGATGATCGACACCATGACGACCTATGGCGCCGACTCCTTTGTCGGACGCCTGGCCTGCATCTTCCAGGGCTCGGCCGACACGACCTTCTATATCGTTGCGCTGTATTTTGGTTCGGTCGGCATCCGCAAGACGCGCTACGCGATTTCGTGCGGCCTGATGGCCGACCTCGCGGGCGTAATTGCCGCCATTTTTGTTGCCTATCTCTTCTTCGGTTAACTGATCAAGGAATCGCATGTTGCGTCCACTCGTCCTCGCCGCCGCCCTGGTTTCCTGTTTTTCCGCCCGCGCCCAGTTGCCGGAGCCGGTCACGCGCCTGCTGGCCGAACAGGGCATGACGCCCGCCTCCGTCAGTGCCCTGGTGCTGCGCGGCGACCAGGTGGTCATGGCGCACCTGGCCGAACGCCCGATGCAGCCGGCGTCCACCATGAAGCTGGTGACGACCCTGGTCAGCCTCGAGCACCTGGGACCGGTGTTTCGCGGACGCACAGAATTGCTGACGAATGGCGACGTGCACAATGGCGTCCTGAAAGGCGACCTGGTGCTGCGCGGCGGGGCCGATGCCGACCTCTCGGGTGAGGTGCTGGAGGGCATGCTGCGCACGCTGCACAATGCCGGCATCAAGCGTATCGCGGGCAACCTGGTGCTCGACCGCAGCCTGTTCAATCCGGCCCGTGGCGATGTCGGCCTGCCGCCGTTCGACGAGTCGCCGGAAGCGTATTACAACGTGATTCCGGACGCGCTGCTGGTCAACAAGAACATGCTGCAGGTCGACATGCGCTCGACCGATCAACGCATGCAGCTCGACATGCAGCCGGCCCTGGCGGGCGTGACGATCGCTTCCAACATGCGGCTCATCGACGCCGATTGTACGAAGTGGGAAGACGGCTGGAAGCTGCCGCAGGCGGTGCGCAGCGGCAGCAAGCTCAAGGTCGTGCTGGAGGGGACCTATCCGAAAAACTGCGCCCGCAGCAACAGCATCAATGTGCTCGACCGCGACGACTATATCGACGGCCTGTTGCGCCTCAAATGGAAGCAGTTGGGCGGCAGGCTGGACGGCAAGACGCTGGCCGGCACGGCGCCGTTTGACGCGCGCCTGCTGGCCGAGCACCGCGCGCGCGCGCTGCCGGAAGTGGTGCGCGATACGAATAAACCGTCGGACAACGCGCTGGCGCGCACCCTGTTCCTGAGCCTGGGCGCATTGGAAGCCGACCCGGTACTCGGCAGCCGCCCCTTGCCGCCTGTCGCTGGCCAGACCACCTATACGCGAGCGGACGCGACGGTGCGCACCTGGATGCGCGCGCATGGGATCGACGACAGCGGGCTGGTGATGGAAAACGGTTCCGGGCTGTCGCGCATCGAGCGCATCAGTCCGGTGCAGATGGGTAGCTTGTTGCGCGCCGGCCTGCGCAGCAACTGGGCGCCCGAGTTCATGGCCAGCATGCCGATCGCGGGGACCGACGGCACCATGCGCCGGCGCCTGAACGGCAGTCCGGCCGCAGGGCGCGCGCGCTTGAAAACGGGGACGCTGCGCAATGTGGTGGCCGTGGCCGGGTATGTGCCGGATGCGAACGGCGTGCAGAACGTGGTGGTGGCGATTGTCAACGACGAGCTGGCGGGCGACGGGCGCGGGCGCGCGGTGGTCGATGCGCTGGTGGATTGGGTGGCCAGGTCAGGCGTTGCCCCGTAGGGTGGACTCCTGAGTCCACGCGTTAAGCATGCGCAGTGCCAGCCTAACGCGTGGGCACGGTGTCCTACGCGGCCCAGCCCACCCTACCGAAATTCATGCACCAAATCCGGGCATAAGCAATCGAGCTTACTGCCTTTTCTCTTGCTCCGCACGCAATATTGCTTTGGTAACACCCAAATACAACGCTTCCTTGTAGGGCGTTGTACGTACCGGTGCCAGTTGCTACCATGACTTTCTCGCATGGCAACATAGCCATGCGTTATGACCTGTATTCCGAGGCAACCCGCTTCGCTATCCCAGAAAAAGAGAGATCATGACGAGAC
>Ga0213838_1001710_pt1 | contig 10860 bp, 10 predicted proteins | sample SWPATP13_FD_160577 | JGI IMG/M metagenome (GOLD analysis project Ga0213838, IMG submission 160577) | Coastal seawater microbial communities from Marineland, Florida, United States - SWPA TP1 #3 | ecosystem: Environmental > Aquatic > Marine > Coastal | place: USA: Florida | collected 2016-08-06
GTGCAGAAGCTTCTAGGTATTTACCGCCCATGATCGCGATACCGAGGCATGCACCGATAGCGCCCAGACCGATGATCAAACCGCAAGCCAGTGCAACAAAAGAAAGGTCAGTCATGATTACTCCAAAAAGTTAATTTAAAAACTAGATTAAAAACTACAACTTCGTTACAACCACTATCTGTTCGATGCTTGCGGCGCCGATCAGTGGCCTTCGTGAGCCTGACCGATATACACCAGCGTCAGCATCATGAAAATGAATGCCTGCAGGACTACGATCAGGATGTGGAAGATCGCCCAAATCGAACCTGCAATCACGTGGCCGACAAAGCCGAACGCGGTAGCCATGGAGCCGAGCAAAGCAATCAAGAGGAACAACAGCTCGCCGGCATACATGTTGCCGAACAGTCGCATACCGAGCGACACGGTGCGGGCTGCGTATTCAATCAGGTTCAGCAGCAGGTTGAACGGCGCCATATAAATGCCGAACGGTGCTGCGAACAATTCGTGGATCCAGCCGCCAATGCCCTTGATCTTCAGGTTGTAATAGATCACCAGGATCAGCACGCCCAGGGCGATGCCCATGGTGCCGTTCAGGTCGGCGGTCGGGACCACGCGGTGGTGCGGGAACAGGTGCTCGAGGCCCATGTAAGCGAAGCCTTGTGCGAACAGGTCGACCGGCAGGAAGTCGAGCGCGTTCATCAAGAGGACCCAGATGAACACGGTCAGCGCCAGCGGGGCGATGAAGCTGCGGTCGCCGTGGATGATCGATTTCGACTGGTTTTCCACCATTTCGACGATGATCTCGACGGCGGCCTGGAAACGGCCCGGCACGCCCGACGTGGCGCGGCGTGCCGCTTTCCACAACAGCAGCGAACCGATGACACCCATCAGCACCGACCAGAAGATCGTGTCGAGGTTGATCACCGAGAAATCGACGACAAAGCTTTGATGCTTGTTCGACAGATGGCCCAGGTGGTGGGTGATGTACTCTGATGCGGTGGGCGCGTGCTGAGCTGCGCCTTCTACGGTTGTCGTCATATCAGTGCCTAAATAATAAAATAATGTAACTTTTCAGCGCTACGACGAACCCGGCGATCAGCGCCAGCCAGTTCAGGTCGTGGTACAGCGTGGCGGTCATCCATAACAGGGCAACCGTCAATCCGATTTTTATAAATTCCCAGATGAAAAACGTTGCGGGATTCGCCCCGCCCGCTTTTTGCGCGCTGGCGAAGAGCCGCACCGCCATAATGCCGTTGGGCACGACACAGCAGATTCCGCCGAGTACCGCCGAAAACATCGCAGACCATCCCCCCAACAGTGCGGCGAGGACGCCAACGACTGCTGTCGCGATCAATTGCAGGGAGACCAGGCGCAACATTTTTATTCTTCTGCCTTGGTCATTGGAACCGAGTTACGGTGTGGTAATTACATGAATCAGCGGGATTATAAGTTCGTTCGTCTCTCTGAGTCAAACGATTCCAGCTGTGTCCGGCATTTTGGCGGAGCTGCGAAATGCCCTATAAATCTTGTGCGAAACGCCGGTTTTCGCCGTAGTTCGCAGCAGGAAATACAGACGCGGGAGGAGGCAGGCGATTGTGAATTTTGACGATGTAAAGTGTTGTAATGTTGCATCGTCGGAAACGCCCCGGATGGCGCGGCGTCGTGTCCAAGGCAGCAAGGGCGCACTCTTTTAGTGCGTTCTCGCCTGCCCGAGCGTGAGCCTGCGTTATTCACCTCTTATTCACAATCCATGCGCCTGCTGCGCACAGGCTTGTGTACAGGCTTATCCACAGAGAGGGCGGTGCGGCGTCCCTTATGGTGGGCTATGCCCACGCGCTGCGCCCCCACACGGCAAAACCGCGCTCATGGGTAGTGGCGCCAAGCCGGGGATCGGTTATCCCACTTTCTCCACCGCTTATCCGGCGCTTGCCCCACCCTTATCGACAGCCTTATCCACAGGCACTAGGCACGCAGTCGCGCCAACAGCCCTTCGAGGATATCGAGGTCGGCAAAATCGATGACCATCTGTCCCCTGCCCTTCGGCCCCATTTTGAACACGACTGGCGTCGCCAGCTTGTCCGACAGCTCTTCCTCCAGGCGCACGATGTCGCCCGACTTTTCCTTCAAACGCGGCTGTGTGGCCGAGCTCGCCTGCTCGTCCAGCGCGCGCGCCACCAGCTTCTCGGTCTCGCGCACCGACAACCGCTTCGACACCACGTGGCTGGCCAGGGCAATCTGACTCGCGTTGTCAACGGACAACAGCGCACGGGCATGGCCCATGTCGATGTCGCCGGCCATCAGCATGGTCTGCACCGGTTGCGCCAGGTTCACCAGGCGCAGCAGGTTCGACACCGCGCTGCGCGAGCGGCCGACGGCCGTGGCCGCCTGTTCGTGCGTAAAATCGAAATCCGAGATCAGGCGCGCGATGCCTTGCGCTTCTTCCAGCGGATTCAAGTCTTCGCGCTGGATGTTCTCGATCAGGGCCATGGCGGCGGCGGCCTGGTCGTCGACGTCGCGCACCAGCACCGGGATATCTTCCAGGCCCGCCAGCTGGGCGGCGCGGAAGCGGCGCTCGCCGGCGATGATTTCGTAGCGCCCGCCCTCGACCGGGCGCACCAGCACCGGCTGCATGATGCCCTGGGTTTTGATGGAGGCCGCCAGTTCGTTCAGCGCGCCCTCGTCCATGCGGGTGCGCGGCTGGTATTTACCGGCCTGCAGCTGGGACAGCGCCAGCGAGGACGGCGCGCCCGCGCTCGCCGGCGCATCCAGCATGTCCCCGCCCAGTAATGCATCCAGGCCGCGGCCGAGGCCCTTGAGTTTTTTCGTCGCCATGTGTGGATAACTCTCTCTGATCACATTGTCTTGATGCGTTCGACCATTTCGGCCCCGAACGCGATATACGCCTGGGCGCCCTTCGAGGACGGGTCGAAGGTCACCCCCGGCACGCCATACGACGGCGCCTCCGCCAGCCGGACGTTGCGCGGGATGATCGTTTTAAATACCTTGCCGCCGAAATGCTGCTCGAGCTGGGCCGACACCTGCTGCGACAAGGTCATGCGCGGATCGAACATCACGCGCAGCAGGCCGATGATCTTCAAATCCGTGTTCAGGTTGGCGTGCACCTTCTTGATCGTATTCACCAGGTCGGACAAGCCCTCGAGCGCGTAGTACTCGCACTGCATCGGGATGATGACGCCGTGCGCGGCGCACAGGCCGTTCAGGGTCAGCATCGACAGGGCCGGCGGACAGTCGACCAGAATAAAGTCGTAGTCGGCGTCGACCTTGGCCAGCGCGTGCTTCAGCCTGCGCTCGCGGTTGTCGAGTTCCACCATCTCGACTTCGGCGCCGGCCAGCTCGCGGTTCGCGGGCAGCACGTCGAAGCGCCCCGCTTCCGAACGCTGGCGCGCTTCGCTCACGTCCGCCTCGCCCAGCAGCACCTGGTAGGTCGACGCCTTCAGGGACGCCTTGTTGATGCCGGCGCCCATGGTCGCATTGCCCTGCGGGTCGAGGTCGACCAGCAGCACGCGCTGGTCCAGCTTGGCCAGTCCGGCAGCCAGGTTGACGCTGGTGGTCGTCTTGCCGACGCCGCCCTTTTGGTTTGCAACACAAAATATCTTTGCCATCTATTCTTTCCGGACGCGCCAATTCAGAGCATACCGTTTAGCCTCAATAAACCGTTATGTTGATTTATATTAACCAAACGGTATAAACGATTTATATTGTTAGCTAATTTGTTCTGCTTTTTCGATGAAAACCAGGTGGCGCTCCGCTTCCAGTTTCGCCACTTTTATAGGCCGCAATTCCTTCACTTTCCACTCGCCTGGCAGCCGTTCCTGCTCCTCCGGCGGCGCCGTCCCTTTTAACGCAATGAATTGCCCGCCCTCGGCCAGCAGGTGGCCGGACCAGTTGACGAAATCGGAGAGGTCGGCAAACGCGCGCGAGGTGATGACGTCGAAGGGGCCCGCTTTCAGGTCTTGCACCTTCATCGTGTACACCGTGACGTTTTTTAATCCGAGCTCCGCCTTCACCTGGGTGAGGAAGGCGGTTTTCTTGTGCACCGTGTCGATCAGGGACACTTGCATATCCGGCCGGGCAATGGCCAGCACGATGCCCGGCAAACCGCCCCCCGCCCCCACATCAAGCACGTTTTTCGCGTCCTTGAACGCCGGCACGGCCGCCAGCGAGTCCAGCACATGGTGCGTGACCATCTGCAGCGGGTCGCGCAGCGAGGTCAGGTTATAAACGCCGTTCCACTTGTTCATCAAGGCCAGGTAGTCCATCAGCTGCTCGCGCTGGGCCGCCCACAGGGGCAGGTCCATCTCGTCGATGCCGTCGCTGAGGATCCCCATCAGTTTTTCGCGGTCGAAAAATCCCTTCACTGTGCTGCCTCCTCGTTGATGCTGCCCGCCGCAGCCGTAAATCCCTTGGCGCCGCGCTTTTTCAGGTGCACCAGCAGCAGGGAAATGGCCGCCGGGGTCACGCCCGAGATGCGCGAAGCCTGGCCCAGGGTCTCCGGACGCTGTTTATCGAGCTTCTGACGCACTTCGAAGGACAGCGCCGTGATGTCCAGATAGTCCAGGTTGTCGGGCAATTTCAGGTTTTCGTAATGGTCGTGACGCTCGACTTCCTTCGCCTGGCGGTCGATGTAGCCCGCGTATTTCAGCTGGATTTCGACCTGCTCTTTCACGGCCGGATCGTCCACGCCAGGGCCTGCCAGCGCCTGGCCTTCGATGCCCGTCAGCGTCATCAATGTCTGGTACTCGACACCCGGACGGCGCAGCAAATCGGCCAGGTTGTACTCGCGTTCGAGGGCCTGGCCGACCACGCGTTCGGACTCGGCAGCGGCGAGGATGCGCGGATTGACCCAGGTCGAACGCAGCCGTTCCAGCTCGCGCGCAACCGCTTCGCGCTTGGTTTCGAACGCCGCCCACTGGGCATCGCCGACGACGCCGAGCTTGCGGCCCATTTCCGTCAGGCGCATATCGGCGTTGTCTTCACGCAGCGACAGGCGGTATTCGGCGCGGCTGGTGAACATGCGGTAGGGTTCGGCCACGCCCTGGGTGGTCAAATCGTCGACCAGCACGCCCAGATAGGCGTCCGAACGGCCCGGGGTCCAGGCCTCTTGTCCCTTGGTTTGCAGGGCCGCATTCATGCCTGCGAGCAGGCCCTGGGCCGCCGCTTCCTCGTAACCGGTGGTGCCATTGATCTGGCCGGCGAAGAACAAGCCTTTGATGGCCTTCGTTTCCAGCGATGCTTTGAGGCCGCGCGGGTCGTAATAATCGTATTCGATGGCGTAGCCGGGACGCAAAATGAAGGCATTCTCCATGCCTTTCATCGAGCGTACCAGGGCGATCTGCACGTCGAACGGCAGGCTCGTCGAGATCCCGTTCGGGTAGATTTCGTGCGTGGTCAGCCCTTCCGGCTCGAGGAAGATCTGGTGCGAGTCCTTCGAGGCGAAGCGGTGGATCTTGTCTTCGATCGACGGGCAATAGCGCGGCCCGACGCCTTCGATGACGCCGGTGTACATCGGGCTGCGGTCGAGGCCGCTGCGGATGATGTCATGGGTCTGGGCATTCGTGTGGGTGACCCAGCACGGCACCTGGCGCGGGTGCATGGCGGTCGTGCCCATATACGAGAACACCGGCACCGGATCGAGGTCGCCCGGCTGTTCCGCGAGCACGGAAAAGTCGATGCTGCGGCCGTCGATGCGCGGCGGCGTCCCCGTTTTCAGGCGCCCCTGCGGCAGTTTCAGCTCCTTCAACCGGGCCGACAGCGACACCGCCGCCGGATCGCCGGCGCGGCCGGCCGTGTAGTTCTGCAGGCCGACGTGGATTTTCCCGTCCAGGAAAGTACCGGCGGTCAGCACCACGGCGCGCGCGCGGAATTGCAGGCCGATCTGGGTGACGGCGCCGACCACGCGGTCGCCCTCGACCATCAGGTCGTCGACGGCCTGCTGGAACAGCCACAAATTCGGCTGGTTTTCGATGCGCGAACGGATCGCCGCCTTGTACAGGATGCGGTCGGCCTGGGCGCGGGTGGCGCGCACGGCCGGACCCTTGGACGAGTTCAGGATCCGGAACTGGATGCCGGACTCGTCCGTGGCGATCGCCATCGCGCCGCCGAGGGCGTCGACTTCTTTGACCAGGTGGCCCTTGCCGATGCCGCCGATCGACGGATTGCAGGACATCTGGCCCAGGGTTTCGATGTTGTGGGTGAGGAGCAGCGTCTTCTGCCCCATGCGTGCGGACGCGAGTGCGGCCTCGGTACCGGCATGGCCGCCACCGACGACGATCACGTCAAATTCAGTTGGAAATAGCATGATGGAGGTGTGAGGCGAGGAGTCTAATTCGCGATTATAGGATCTTTTATCGTCTCCAACTCAGCGACGCTGAAAAACGCGGCGTTTTTGTTTCACGTGGAACACAGCGTCAAGGGCCGCGCTGCTGTGTTTCACGTGGAACAATCCGAAAAAAAAGCCGGAGGGCGTCAACCCGTCCGGCTTGGTTCCACGTGAAACAATTTACGATGCCAGGCGTAGCACGGCATCGAAGGCCGTCTTGACGATCAGGGTCGACACCACGACCAGGAACAGTTTGCGCACAAAGGCACTGCCGTGCTTGATCGCGAGGCGGGTGCCAGCCAGCGAGCCGCCGACCTGGCACACGGCCATCAGCAAGCCGAGCTGCCACAGCAGATGACCACTGTAGCCGAACCACATCAGCGCCGACAGGTTGCAGGCGACATTCACGATTTTCGCCGCTGCCGAGGCGCTGAGGAAATCGAAGCCGAAAAAGCGCACGAACAGGAAGATCAAAAAGCTGCCGGTGCCTGGGCCAAAGAAGCCATCATAAAAGCCGATGGCGGCGCCTATGCCGACCGCCCACCAGCGTTCGGCCATCCCGCTATGCACAGGCGCATGGATCGCCCCCAGGTCTTTCTTGCGGAAGGTATAGATGGCGACCGCCAATAAAATAAACGGCAGCAGCGTGCGCACGAAATCGCCGGACACCCGCGTCACGGTCCAGGCGCCGACGAAGGACAGGACAAAGGCGGCGACCGCCGCCGGCGCCGCCGCGCTCCAGGCGACGCGCACCCGGCGCGCGTAGTTCACGGCCGCCGCACCGGTGCCGCAAATACTGGCCAGCTTGTTCGTGCCGAGCAGGGTCGCCGCCGCTTCTTTCGGGAGGAAGGAAAAAATTGCCGGCACCTGGATCAGGCCGCCACCGCCGACCACGGCATCCACCAGGCCGGCGAGAAAGGCCGCGCCACCCAACCATACAAGATCCATCATCGACTGCTTTCGCGTTTACATTGAAGAGGCAAAATTGTACGGCAAGCCAGCAATCTCGCGCCGCCGTGGCGGGTGGTTTCTGGTGTAATCTGTTTCCACTCTTCGCCTCGGGATGACCATGACCGCCTTCGCTTTCCACACCGTTGCCAGCATCGTTTCGGAACCGGGCGGCGCCGCCCGTCTCGGCCCCCTCCTCGCCGAACGTTTTACGCAAGCGCGCCGCGTGCTGATCGTGACCGACCCCGGTTTCCTGCGCACCGGCCTGCTCGAGCCGGCGCGCGCCAGCCTGACGCAGGCAGGATTCACCGTCAGCATCTTTTCGGAGGTGGTCGCCGATCCGCCGGAACACGTCGTCAACACGGCCGTGGATGTCGCGCGCGCCAACGACGTCGACCTGGTGATCGGCTTCGGCGGCGGCAGTTCGATGGATGTGACGAAACTGGTCGCCGTGCTGGCGGGCAGCGCGCAGCCGCTGGCCCAGATCTACGGCATCGGCAACGTGAAAGGGGCACGCCTGCCGCTGGTGCAAGTGCCGACCACGGCCGGCACCGGTTCCGAAGTCACGAACATCGCCATCGTCACCACTGGAGAGACGACCAAAATGGGCGTCGTCGCTCCCCAGCTGTACGCCGACCTGGTCCTGCTCGACGCCACCCTGACGCTGGGCTTGCCGCCGTTGGTCACCGCCGCCACCGGCATCGATGCGATGGTGCACGCGATCGAAGCATATACGAGCAAGATCAAAAAGAACCCGCTGTCGGACAACCTGGCGCGCGAAGCGCTGCGCCTGCTCTCGAACAACTTGCTGGTCGCCGTCGAGGACGGCAGTAACCTGGAAGCGCGGCAAGCCATGCTGCTCGGCGCCTGCCTGGCCGGCCAGGCCTTTTCGAATGCGCCGGTGGCGGCCGTGCACGCCCTCGCCTACCCGATCGGCGGCATCTTCCACGTTCCGCATGGCTTGTCGAATTCCCTCGTGCTGCCGCACGTGCTGCGCTTTAATGCCTCGCACGCCGCGCCCCTGTATGCGGAACTGGCGGACATCGTCGTGCCGGGCAGCGGCGGCAGCCACGCGGCGCGTACCGAGGGTTTGATTGCTGCGATGCAACAGATCGCGCAACGGACGGGCATCCAGACGCGCCTGCAGGAATTGGGGATTGCGGAAACGGATCTGGATCGGCTGGCGGACGACGCCATGCTGCAGACGCGCCTGCTGGGGAACAACCCGCGCGAACTCACGCGTGCGGACGCACGCGCGATCTACGCCGCGGCGCTGTAATCAGAGAGAAGACGAAGGCGCTGCGAAGAAGTCGAGCAGCAGCGCATTCACGCGGTCGGCGGCGGTGACTTGCAGCCAGTGGTCGGCGCCGTCGATGCGTTCGAAGCGGAAGCGCTGCGCGACATAGGCGGAGGAGTCGCGCATTTGCGTTTCTCCCAGCACCACGTCGCCGCTGCTCCAGATCCCCATCACCGGCACCCGCACCGGTGCGCCGCGGGCGCCAATGGCGAGGGCCCGCACCACATTCGCCCTGTAGTAATTCAATGCCGCCGTCAGGCGGCCGGGCTCGCGCAGGCTTTTCATCCAGTAGCGCACCTGGGTGCGGTCGCTCGTAAAGCGATGCATCAGGTAAAAATCGCCGGCGCTGAGCGAGTGCTCGGCCAGTCCCGGTACCAGGAACCACAGCATGTAGCTCAGGCGTAGCTGCTGGAGGATGCCGGCCCGCGCCACCGCGGCCGGGTGGCCGACCGAGAGCGCCACATACTGTTCGATGCGCTCGGGCGCCTGCATGCACAGCATCCAGCCGACGGCGGCGCCCCAGTCGTGGCCGACGACGCGCGCCTTGTCGATGCCGAGCTGGTCCAGCATGGCCAGCACGTCGGCGCAAATGTGTTGCAACTGGTAGGCCGCCACCGCACGCGGCGCCTCGCTGTCGCCGCAGCCGCGCAGGTCGGGTGCGAGCACCCGGAACCCGGCGTTTATCAATGGCGCGACCTGCTTGCGCCAGACCACGTGATTATCCGGAAAGCCGTGCAACAGCACGACCGCCGGTCCCTGCCCTGCGCTCTGCACCTGCATGCGCAAGCCGTTCACGGTCAGGGACAGGGAATCGAGCTTCATGCGGCTTCCCGGTCCTTGGCGGCATTCACGGGCGTCGTTGCGGCCGGGGCTTTCTTGCCCATGCGTTCGAACAGCGCGCCGATTTCTCCGACGATACCGCGACGGAACAGCAGCACGCAGACAATGAAGATCAGGCCGGTCACCATGCCGACCGACTCGCCCAGGGTCGTGAACCAGCCGATGCCGGTGTGCTCGGCCAGGAAATTCCCGACTTCGCCCAGCTTGTTTTCCAGCAGCACGATGATGAAGGCGCCGATGATCGGCCCGGCCATCGTGCCCATGCCGCCAACGAGCGTCATCAGCACCACCAGGCCCGACATGGTCCAGTGCACGTCGGTCAGCGTCTCGAAGCCGAGCACGAGGGTCTTGGTGGCCCCTGCAAGGCCTGTAAGGCTTGCTGAGAGCACGAAGGCGAGCAGCTTGTACTTGTCGGCGTCATAGCCCAGGGAAATGGCCCTGGGCTCGTTTTCCTTGATCGCCTTCAAGACTTGCCCGAAGGGCGAGTGCACGGTGCGGTTGATCAGGGCAAAACCGGCGACGGCGATCGCCAGCACGACGTAGTACAAGGTCAGGTCGTTGGACAGGTCGATCATCCCGAACAGTTTGCCGCGCGGTACGCCTTGGAGACCGTCCTCGCCGTGCGTGAACGGGCTGCGCAGGGCGGCGAAATACACCATCTGCGCCAGCGCCAGCGTGATCATCGAAAAATAAATGCCCTGGCGGCGGATGGCGAGCGAACCGATCACGAGGCCGAGCACGGCGCTGGTGGCAACGCCGGCCAGGATGCCCAGTTCGACCGGCAAGCCGACGCTCGAGAGCAGGTAGCCGGTGGTGTACCCGGCGCTGCCGAAGAAGGCCGCGTGGCCGAACGACAGCAGCCCGGTAAAGCCGATCAGCAAGTTGAAGGCGCAGGCGAACAGCGCGAAGCACAGCAGCTTCATCAGGAACACGGGGTAGCCGAAGAAGGGCGCCGCCAGGGCCAGCGCCAGGGCCAGCACATATAAAATTTTCTTGTTCATCGCTTATTTCTCCTTACCGAACAGACCGGCCGGGCGCAGCAGCAGCACGATGACCATGACGACAAACACGACGACCTCGGAGCCTTCCGGATAGAAAACCCGGGTCAGGCCCTCGATCACCCCGAGCAGCAAGCCGGTGATGATGGAGCCGAGGATGGATCCCATGCCGCCGATCACGACGACGGCGAACACGACGATGATGAGGTTCGAGCCCATCAGCGGCGTGACGTTGATCACGGGCGCGGCCAGCACGCCGGCGAGCCCCGCCAGGGCGACGCCGAAGCCGTACGTCAGGGTGACCATGCGCGGCACGTTGATGCCGAAGGCTTCCACCAGTTTCGGGTTCTCGGTGCCGGCGCGCAGGTAGGCGCCCAACTTCGTTTTTTCGATGACGAACCAGGTGCCGAGGCAGACCACGAGCGAGGACACGACAA
>Ga0213838_1001715_pt1 | contig 10831 bp, 8 predicted proteins | sample SWPATP13_FD_160577 | JGI IMG/M metagenome (GOLD analysis project Ga0213838, IMG submission 160577) | Coastal seawater microbial communities from Marineland, Florida, United States - SWPA TP1 #3 | ecosystem: Environmental > Aquatic > Marine > Coastal | place: USA: Florida | collected 2016-08-06
CAACGATTCAATCAAGGTTTCTCTTACGAGAGAATATGGTGGAGGGGGACGGATTCGAACCATCGAAGGCGGAGCCGGCAGATTTACAGTCTGCTCCCTTTGGCCACTCGGGAACCCCTCCAGGGGTGTTTTCCTATCTCATAATGGATAGGCTTAAGAAATGTTTTTCCCAACGCATCTCTCAAGTGCGGAGCGCATCATAGCAAACACGTTAAAGCTGTAAAGCGTTTTTCTTATGATTTTGTGTTGGATGCTGCCTTTTTGGACAAAGATGGTAGAAAGTGTCCATTTTGCATGGTTACTAACCAGATTTTTCCATTGTTATACTTTTAGAGCGACTAAGCTGTAGCTTATTGATTCCATTTACTGATATTTACACTTCTTGACGTTATGAAGTCTCTCAATTGGTAGAATATGTGCAATTTCACAAGTAGATGTTTAGCATGAAAAATAAAACAATAATCTCGTTACTTAGCTTGTCTATTCTTATGGCTGCTCCAGCGGCTTTTGCTAAGCGCCCGGGTGCCAGTGTGGTCACTGTTGTGACTGAACAAGTCGATGTTCACCACGTTAATCAATCACTTTCTCTGATCGGGAAGCTTGAAGCAGAGCAGTCTGTGGTGGTTTCGTCAGAAGTGGCTGGAAAAGTCGATGTGATTGCAATTAAAGCCAATCAAAAAGTCAACGAAGGGCAAGTCATTGTTCAATTGAATGATGATAGAGCCAAAGCGACGGTTGCAGAAGCGAAAGCCTATTTAAAGGATGAGCAACGTAAACTGGCTGAGTTCGAACGATTGGTGAAGCGTAATGCAATCACTCAGACAGAAATTGACGCGCAAAAAACCAATGTTGATATCGCCAAAGCTCGCTTAGATGCAGCCAATGCCGATTATAAAGACCTTCATATTACAGCGCCCTTTTCAGGAACCGTCGGTTTTATTGATTTCAGCCGAGGAAAGATGGTTAGCGCAGGCACCGAGCTGGTTACGCTAGATGATCTTTCCGTTATGCAATTGGACCTTAAAATCCCAGAGCGTTACTTATCGATGTTATCGAATGGTATGACCGTGACCGCGAAAACTAGTGCGTGGGGTGACAAAGAGTTTACCGGTACGGTTGTCGGCATTGACTCCCGCATTAATCAAGAGACTTTAAACCTAAGAGTTAGAATTCATTTCGATAACGCTACAAACCGCTTGAAACCAGGTATGTTGGTGGCAGCGCATATGAAGTTCCCAGCGATTGAAGCGCCTATTATCCCTGTACAAGCATTAGAATACTCCGGCACCAAGCGATACGTTTATGTGGTAGGTGAAGACAATAAAGCCATTCGTACCGAAGTCTTTCTAGGGGCTAGGATCGATAACCAAGTTGTGATTGAAAAGGGCATCGATATCGGCCAAAAAATTGTTGTGCAAGGTATCGTCAATATGCGTAACGGTGTTGCAGTAAAAGAGCTGGATGCTCAGATGGCAAATAGCGACAAACAACAACCGAAAACAGAAGGTGCAAACTAATGTGGTTGTCTGATGTATCGGTAAAGAGGCCAGTCGCTGCACTGGTTTTGAGCCTGCTATTGGTGGTGTTCGGTATTGTTTCTTTCAGTAAATTAGCTGTTCGAGAAATGCCAGATATCGAAAGCCCAGTAGTATCCATTAGCACAAGGTACGAAGGTGCTTCCGCGACGATTATCGAAAGCCAAATCACTTCGGTGCTTGAAGACCAGTTATCAGGCATCAGTGGCATTGACGAAATTGAATCGACCACGCGCAACAGTATGTCGAGAATCACCATTACCTTTGAGTTAGGTTATGACCTTAATACAGGTACCAGTGATGTTCGAGATGCGGTGGCGAGAGCTCAGCGTTCTTTGCCTGACGAAGCGGATGACCCCATTGTCTACAAGAACAACGGCAGTGGTGAAGCGTCCGTTTATATCAATTTAAGTTCTTCGGAGATGGATAGAACTCAGCTGACTGACTACACAGAGCGAGTTCTTGTCGACCGATTTAGCCTTATTTCAGGGGTCAGTTCTGTCGATATCTCCGGCGGCCTCTATAAGGTTATGTATGTAAAGCTTAAACCGGCATTGATGGCAGGGCGAGGTGTTACCGCGTCTGACATAACGGCGGCGTTACGTAGCGAAAATATTGAAAGCCCTGGTGGTGAAGTTCGAAACGATGCGATAGTGATGTCGGTGCGTACCGCGCGTTCTTATGCAGAAGCTGAGGACTTTGAGTATTTAGTGGTGAAGCGTGCCAGCGATAATACGCCAATCTATCTCAAAGATGTGGCAGACGTTTACATCGGTGCGGAAAACGAGAACTCGACGTTCAAAAGCGACGGGGTCGTCAATGTGAGTATGGGTATTGTGCCTCAATCGGATGCAAATCCATTGGAAGTTGCAGCACTTGTTCACGAAGAAGTAGAAAAAATTCAAAAATTCCTGCCTGATGGTACTCGCTTAGCAATCGATTATGATTCCACAGTGTTTATCGACCGTTCGATTAGTGAAGTATATAGCACGCTGTTTATAACTGGCGGCCTAGTGATATTGGTGTTGTATGTCTTTATTGGTCAGGCTCGAGCGACATTGATACCGGCGGTTACGGTTCCGGTTTCCTTGATTTCCTCTTTCATTGCGGCTTACTACTTTGGCTTCTCCATCAACTTAATCACCTTAATGGCGCTTATTTTGTCGATTGGTCTGGTGGTCGATGATGCCATCGTGGTGGTCGAAAATATTTTCCATCATATTGAACGCGGCGAGTCTCCGTTACTTGCGGCCTATAAGGGCACCCGTGAGGTAGGCTTTGCTGTTGTTGCGACGACGCTTGTACTTGTGATGGTTTTCTTGCCGATTTCGTTTATGGACGGAATGGTGGGGCTGCTCTTTACCGAGTTTTCGGTATTGCTAGCGATGTCCGTTATTTTCTCCTCTTTGATAGCATTAACACTTACTCCGGTGTTAGGGAGTAAAATTTTAAAAGCGAACGTGAAGCCAAACCGTTTTAATAAGTTGGTTGAGCGTGTGTTTTCAAAGCTAGAAGGTGGTTACCGTGGACTGCTGCGCCGAGCAATATCATGGCGTTGGGCTGCTCCAATCATCATTATTGCCTGTTTAGGTGGTAGCTATGGTTTGATGCAGCAAGTTCCATCTCAGTTGACGCCTCAAGAAGACCGTGGAGTGATCTTTGCCTTTGTTCGAGGTGCAGATGCGACCAGTTATAACCGTATGTCAGCCAACATGGATATTGTTGAAGGCCGTTTAATGCCATTGCTTGGGGAAGGTTTTTTGAAATCTTTCAGCATTCAATCACCTGCATTTGGTGGACAAGCCGGCGACCAAACCGGGTTCGTTATAATGATCCTTGAAGATTGGGATGAGCGTGAAGCAACAGCGCAACAGGCACTTGCTCAAGTACGGAAAGCACTGGTTGGAATCCCAGATGTTCGTGTGTTCCCATTTATGCCGGGTTTTAAAGGTGGCTCGAGTGAACCTGTGCAGTTTGTGCTCGGGGGCTCTGACTATCCTGAACTGAAACAATGGGCTGAAGTATTAGAGCAAGCCGCGGAAGACTCTCCATTTATGGAAGGTGCTAACATTAACTACTCGGAAAAAACACCTGAACTTGTGGTGACTGTAGACAAACAACGTGCGGCAGAGCTTGGCGTGAGTGTTTCTGAAATATCAGAAACGCTAGAGATTATGCTAGGCGGAAAAACGGAAACGACCTTTGTTGAGCGCGGTGAAGAATACGATGTGTATTTAAGAGGTGACGAGAATAGCTTTAATAATGCCAACGACTTAAGCCAAATTTACATGCGAACGCAATCAGGTGAGCTCGTCACTTTGGATGCGTTAACAAAAATTGAAGAGGTCGCTTCTTCGATTAGGCTGTCACACTACAATAAGCAAAAGTCGGTGACGATTACTGCTAATTTATCAGATGGTTACACCCTCGGAGATGCATTAGATTTTCTTGATCAACAAGCAATCGAACAGCTCCCTGGCGATATATCGGTGAGTTACTCGGGCGAATCAAAGGATTACAAAGAGAATCAGTCGAGTATCTTGATTGTGTTTGCGTTAGCGATGCTTGTGGCGTATTTGGTACTTGCGGCTCAGTTCGAGAGCTTCATCAACCCATTAGTGGTGATGTTCACCGTACCTATGGGTGTGTTTGGGGGCTTCTTAGGGCTGGTGGTAATGAGCCAAGGCCTTAACGTTTATAGCCAGATTGGTATGATCATGCTTATTGGTATGGTGACCAAAAATGGTATTTTGATTGTAGAGTTCGCCAACCAATTACGTGACCGTGGCATCGAATTTGAGAAAGCGGTCGTTGATGCTTCTGCAAGGCGTTTACGCCCGATTATGATGACAGCCTTTACCACTCTAGCTGGAGCCATCCCGCTGATTACTTCAACAGGAGCGGGCTACGAGAGCCGAGTGGCTGTGGGTACGGTGATCTTCTTTGGTATGGGCTTTGCGACTTTGGTGACCTTGTTTGTTATTCCAGCAATGTACCGATTAGTATCAGGTTCGACACGTGCGCCAGGACATGTAGAAGCAGAGCTAAATAAAGCGCTTCAGCATGATACGGTAGGTCGAACCACTCATGGATAATAATATTTAATAGAAAAAGCCTGCGTTTGCTAATAGCGAATAGCAGGCTTTTTTTGTTATAACAGCTGAATAACAAATGATGGTGACACCACCAACGATGAATAAGGAAAGTAAAGTGGCTGAATTTAAATACAAAAACCTTTCTCAAGAAGAACAAGATAAGCTTGATGCAGCGACGTTTCGCCGTTTACTTGCACACCTAGATGACAATAAAGACGTCCAAAATATTGATTTGATGATTCTAGCGGGCTTCTGCCGTAACTGTTTTAGCAAGTGGTACAAAGCAGAAGCTGAGCAACAAGGTTTAGATTTGGATATTGATGACGCTCGTGAGCGTGTCTACGGCATGACTTACGATGAGTGGAAACAAAACCACCAACCTAAGGCAACGCCTGAGCAGTTGGCGGCTTTTGAGGCTAAACAGAAGAAGTAATTCGGATTTGTGAAGACCGAATGATTGTTATTATGAAGGCCTAGCTTATCGAGCTAGGCCTTTTTTGTCAGAGTTTGAATTGGTTAACTAAGCGGCTCAGCTGTTGCCCCGCTTGCTCGAGTTCATTTACCGCTTGATTAGAAGCAGTGCTTGAAGATAGTAGTGAAGTAACAATATCGCTGATGGTGACAAGGTTACGGTTTATCTCTTCGGTTACTGAGCTTTGCTCGGTTGCTGCTGTCGCAATTTGGTCGGTCATAGAGTTGATGGATTCAACCGCTGAACTTACGTCATTTAGCCCGATAGAGATATGTGTCGAAGAGCTCACTACTTTTTGACAAGTTTGGCTACTTTCACTCATTGAAGAAACGGCTTGCTCAACCAAATGATGCAATTGGTCGAGCATTGTTTTGATCTCTAATGTACTCCCTTGAGTACGACTTGCTAAGCTACGAACTTCGTCTGCAACCACTGCAAACCCTCGCCCTTGTTCACCGGCCCGCGCAGCTTCGATGGCAGCATTTAGTGCAAGTAGGTTTGTTTGCTCAGCAATATCGCCAATAACTTGAAGCACGCCATCAATCTTTTTCGATTGATCATGCAGTGAATCCATGTGCTGACTGGTTGTTTCTACATTTTGCTCCAATGAACCAATAGAAACCGTTGATTGGCTTACCAACTCTTGTGCTTTATGTGCGTCATTGGTTGCATTGCTAGTGGCTGTAGCGACGTGGTTAGCATTTTGTGCCACTTCGAGGGCAGTGCTATTCATTTCGGTTACGGCGGTAACAACTTGCTCTGTTTCTTGGTTGTGTTCGTGAAGCTGAACATTTAAGTGTGCAGTTTGGGAACTGATTTCTCCAGAAGCATGAGTAACATTATGAGTCGCTGTTGCCACCTCTGAAATAATGTTGTGTAGCTTGGAAATAAATTGGTTAAACGCATTACCCAGTGCCGCAATTTCATCATGACCAGAAACCTTGATGCGGTGCGTGAGGTCGCCTTCACCACTTGCGATATCGTTGAATGTGCGAAGCATGTCTTTAACGGGTGCAACGATACGTGACGCAATGTAACTCATAAAGAGACCTGCAATAAGCAGCAAAATAAGTGCAGTGACGAGAATCGTCGTTATCTGCTGATTCATTCGTGCGCTCGCTTCTAGACGGTACGCTTCTGTGGCGTCAATAATGTCGTCTGTATAAAGTCCAGTCCCTAAGAACCATTGAGAACCGCGAATAGGTGCAGAGTAGGCGATTTTAGGTTGTGGAGATGAAGCGCCTGGTTTGTCATAAATATATTCAATGAAGCCACCACCAGAACGAGCTTGATTTTCTAATCCTAATGTAATTTTTACACCGTTTGGATCGGTCAATCCGCTGCCATTTGTCCCTTCCACTTGAGGTTTTAGGCTATGTACAACGTAATGGTTGTTTTCGTCGAATACAAAAAAATACCCACTGCCGTTTGCAAATCGAGCTTGTTTCAGGGCGAGACGGGCTGCATCTTTAGCTTCTTCACTTGTCCCAAGGCGTGCAACAACATCTTCAAGGACTGCTTGAGCGACAGTTGCTGCATCTTTGATGTTGTTTTTTCGTTCAGCTGTTAAGACTCGTTGGTAATCTTTGACTTCGTGCTCAACTGCGTTGAGTTGGGAATTAACGACAATGAGTAATGTCGCGAATGTAACGAGCAAAGTAGGAATAATTGCTGACAACAGCATTTTCATTTTCATTGAAAAACGACTCATGATGACCTTCAATCTAATTTTTTATCAATTATACAGTTTGAAGTACTGTTTGGTATAGGGGGATTTGAGAAGTAGTGCAAAAAATGGCTAAATTAAGATGGGAAGTGAAGACAGAGGGGAAAATGAAAACCTCACCTTGAATCGAAGTCAGTAGTTCAAAGTGAGGTTGAGTAAAAAATTTAGTCTAGCAAACCGCTAGATTGAAAAGCTTCCAACTTGGTTCTATATGGGAGAAGATCGCCAATGTTTGCTTCGACCCATTCTGGGTTGTAATAGGTGTCTAAGTAACGTTCCCCACTATCACATAATAACGTCACGATAGAGCCGGTTTCTCCGCGTGATTTCATCTCACTAGCGAGCTGCAAAACACCGTACATATTCGTTCCTGTCGATGCGCCGACTTTTCTTCCCAATATTTTCTCTAACCAGTGGGCAGTTGCGACGCTTGCCGCATCAGGAATACTACGCATTTCGTCGATCACTCCCGGAATAAAACTAGGTTCGACACGTGGGCGTCCGATCCCTTCGATTTTGCTGCCGTTTTCTCCCGTAATATTTGGATCTCGAGTCTTAAAGAAATCATGGAATACCGAATTTTCCGGGTCGACCACACATAGCTGAGTAGTGTGTTGTTGATAACGAATAAAGCGACCAATTGTCGCGGATGTACCGCCGGTTCCTGGGCTCATTACCACCCATGAAGGAATTGGGTGATCTTCCATTTCCATTTGACTAAAAATGGAGTTAGCGATGTTGTTATTTCCACGCCAGTCCGTTGCGCGTTCTGCAAAAGTAAATTGGTCCATGTAATGGCCATCTAGCTCTTTTGCTAAGCGGTGAGATTCTGCGTAAATCTGATCTGAACGATCAACTAAGTGTGCTTGGCCGCCGTAGAACTCAATTTGGTCAATCTTAGTTTGAGCGGTCGATTTTGGCATGACCGCAATAAAAGGTAAGCCAATTAAGCGAGCAAAATAGGCTTCTGATACCGCTGTGCTACCAGAAGAAGATTCAATGACGGTCGTTTCTGGGCCTATCCAGCCATTACAAATCGCGTAAAGGAAAAGGGAACGCGCCAGCCTATGTTTTAAGGAGCCAGTTGGGTGTGTGCTTTCATCTTTTAGATAAACATCAATTCCCTCGATGCTAGGTAAGTCGAGTTTGATTAGGTGCGTATCTGCTGAGCGTTGGAAATCAGCTTCAATTTTACGAATCGCGTTGTTAATCCATTGATGGTCAGTACACATAGTCGGCTCCACTTCAATATTGGAATGTTTGAACGGCATGTTTTGTCGTGATGCTTATAATTTATCTATCTCGCGCGAGAAAAGCTTTGCTAATTTTGCTGTTATTTACTTATATTGTAGAAAATTTTTCTACATAATTTTGGTTTTAAGAATGCTGGATTCAACCGATAAAAAAATTCTGAGCTTGCTTCAACAGGATAGTACCTTGTCGCTAAATGACATTGCTGAAGCCGTCAATTTGACGACGACACCTTGTTGGAAAAGGTTGAAACGTATGGAAGAAACTGGGGTGATTGAAAAGCGAGTCGCGTTACTCAATCCTGAAAAGTTAGAGCTCTCTTTCACAGCGTTTGTGTTGGTGAAAACCAGTGACCATTCTCATGAATGGTATACACAATTTGTGGATACGGTATCTGAATTCCCTGAGGTGATGGAGTTCTATAGAATGGCGGGGGAGTACGATTACATGATGAAAGTGTTGGTAAAAGATATGAAGTGCTTTGACGAATTCTATAAGCGATTAGTGAATAGCGTGGATGGAATTTCTAATGTGACATCGACCTTTGCAATGGAACCACTAAAATACACAACGGCTTTGCCTATCTAGGTGAGAAAGGAACTCTCTATGTTTGCAAAAATTTCGACTGGCGTTCAACTCCTACTGGCTATCGCTATCTTTTACTTGGGTTACAGTATCCATAGTTTCACGTCAAAAGTGGGCGAGGTTGTCGACACCTACCCTCAGGTGATCTCTGACTTAAGTGCGTTTACGGATGATCTACAGGTTAAAGAATGGTTGATGTTTGCTGATGCAGTAGAGAGCTTAGCACCGCAATTACTCAGCACCGTGGAAGAAGTACGTAAAACGGTCGATGATGTAAACCAAACGGTGGCTTCTGTAGACAGTAAGATCCCTAGAATTTTAGACGAGGTAGAGGGTATTCGAACCGTTACTTTACCTGAAGTCTTAGATGAAATAGAAAAGGTACGCACGGGCGTTATCCCTCCAACCCTTTCCGAACTTAAACGCTATCGAGTGGATGTTATTCCACCTGTTCTGGTTGAAAGCAAAGCTTACCGTTCACAAACGATTCCTTTGATAGTGACGGAATCTGAGTATTTAAGGCAAGATATTCCAGTTATCTTATCGAAAGCCGATCAAGTTGTTGAGAAGAGCAAAGTCTTGGCCCAACAAGCTACTCAGGGGGCGGTTGAAGGTACAGTAAAAGGCGTGGTTCTATCACCAATTAACTTACTCCGTGATGCCGGAAACGAAATAAAGTCAAAGGTGCAAGAGTAAGAGCTGGCGTTATGCACGCAGCTCACATCTATGACTAAGTGAACTGCGTAAATACTCGGAGAGCCGTCGGGTTTCTTTCTAAGCTTATTGAATGTATTCATTAGGCAAAATTCGATGGTTCAATCAGTACCCTCATTCTTTCTTCATCATGCTAGTCTCTCTGGTAAGCCTATTTTGTAAATCGCATTACGCCTTCTTGAACAGCGGTGGCGACCAGTTCACCTTTTTGGTTGTATATCTCACCACGAACTAAGCCGCGGGTGTTGCTCGCTGTCGGGCTTTCGATGGCATACAGCAGCCATTCGTCCATTCTAAATGGGCGGTGGAACCAAATGGAATGATCTATGGTGGCGACCTGGAAATTTGGTGTCATCAAAGAAACTTCATGGGGGTGCAGCGCCGTCACTAGAAAGCCCCAATCAGAAGCATACGCCAACAAATATTGGTGAATGAGCTGATTGTCTGGCATTTCTCCGTTTGCTCGTACCCAAAGGTATTGTTTCGGTTCGGTTTTTTTCGGTTTTAGCGGATTAACAATGGTCACTGGACGCATTTCAATCGGCTTTTCACCACAAAAAGTTTTACGTAACTTTTCGGGTAAGAATTCTGCGATATGGCTTGCAAGTTCGGTCTCAGACGCAAAGTTCTCTGGCCCGGGGATGTCAGGCATGGTGTTTTGGTGCTCGAAACCAGGGGAGTCACCATGATAAGAGGCGGTAAGGTAAAAAATAGGTCTGCCGTTTTGAATGGCTTTTACTCGGCGTGTACTGAAACTCTTGCCGTCTCGCAAATTTTCCACATCATAAATAATAGGCTTCTCTGGATCGCCTGGGTAGAGGAAGTAGCTGTGGAAAGAGTGCACGCTGCGTTCGTCTTCAACGGTGTACCTCGCGGCAGACAATGCTTGTCCTAAAACTTGACCACCGTAGACTTGCGGCAATCCTAAGTTTTCGCTTTGCCCGCGGAAGAGGCCTTCTTCAAGCTTTTCTAATTGAAGTAAACTTAATAGTTCTTGTAGTGGCTTACTCATAGCCAGAAACCCTCATAATAAATGCATAGATTAAATTGTTGTTTTTCTAACTTAGTCAAATAACTGTCAATAAATCATAGGGATTCAAGACAGATTGATAAAGCGCTCTTATACTTAGCCAGAATTAATTATATGACTCCATTACACTTTATGAGAGAGACTTTATGAAAAAGGTACTGTTTTTAATGATGGCTGCTGTGATTGGTAGTGTTGTACTTGTCGGCTGTCAGACGGCAGATCCGCAACCTCAACTTCAAACCAGCACGACTCAAACGATTAGCGGTACTGTGAGCTATAGAGAGCGAATAGCACTTCCTGATGAGGCGGTTGTGACCGTAACATTGGAAGATATCTCTCTTGCAGACGCTCCTGCTAAAGTCATCGCAAAACATCGATTCATGCCAAATGGTAAACAAGTGCCACTAGCGTTTGAGTTAGCGT
>Ga0213838_1001717_pt1 | contig 10826 bp, 8 predicted proteins | sample SWPATP13_FD_160577 | JGI IMG/M metagenome (GOLD analysis project Ga0213838, IMG submission 160577) | Coastal seawater microbial communities from Marineland, Florida, United States - SWPA TP1 #3 | ecosystem: Environmental > Aquatic > Marine > Coastal | place: USA: Florida | collected 2016-08-06
AGCCCTGCACGTGACCGGGCCAGACTATGCGGCGGTCATGGTTTCGGTCCGCGCCATCCTGCAGCCCGGCGCCAATCACGACCAGGTCGAGCAGGCCATGTCCGAGGCATACGAGGCCTATCTCAATCCGCTGACCGGTGGACCGCGGCACACCGGCTGGGCCTTTGGCGGCACCTTGAGGGCCGCCAATCTGGCCGACCGTCTCGCTGGCGTGGACGGCGTGGCGATGATTGACGGCGTGACCCTTCAGAACGACCTCGCCTTCGTCCAGTTCGCGTGGAACCAGCTGCCCGCCTCGGGCGGACTGACCCTGGAGGCGCTCGATGCCGACACAATTTGAGCTGCCCGACCTAGCTGAAAAGGACTATGCGGCGCTGTTCGAACAGCTGCGCGCCGCGATCCCGAAATACGCTTCGAGCTGGACCGACTACAATGACAGCGATCCGGGCATCACGCTGTTGCAACTGCTCGCCTTTGTCGGTGACACGACGCTCTACCGCATCAACGCCCTGCCGCAGGAACTCTATCTCAACTTCGCCCGCCTGCTGGCCGGCAGCGCCTATGATGCCGTGGCTGAAAGCCTCGACACGCTGGAACAGGATGTGGTCGTCGATGCTCTGGGCCACACGCTCTATCTGGGTGGCAATCGCGTCTGGATGGATCCCGACAAGCTGAGCTTCCTGTACGCCGTGGACAACTGGCAGAAGGCTGACAGCCTGGAGGTTCAGGAGATGCGGACGCGCTGTCTGACCTATTGGCAGACGCCCTACCGGGCGGTCACGGCCGAGGATTTCGAAAACCTTGTCCGCAAGGTGACCCTGGCCGTATCGCCGACGGACGAACCGGCGCAGGTCATCGCCCGCGCGGTTGCCCAATTCCCCGGCGAGCGTGTGCGGCTGGTTCTGGTCCCGCTCGTCAGACCGCAAATGCAGGTTCAGACCGAACCCGCCGACGAAAGCGGCGCAGCCCTGTGCACGCTCACCGCATCGGTTCAGACCGGTGACATTCCGATCAACATCACCCGCTTTGACACCGTGCTCCAGGCCAGCCGCATCTTCATGGCGCCGCGCCTTCTGCTGGGAACAGCACTGGAGATTGTCGCGGCCAATGCAGCGCCGGTCCGGCTGACGGGCCAGCTGGCAATAGCGCCCGGGGCACGGCCCGAACGCGTCCTTACCGCGGCCTATGAGGCGATCCTGGCCTGGCTGGATCCCGTCACCGGCGGTCCTGACGGTACCGGCTGGCCGGTGGGCCGCCCGATTGCCGACTTCGACCTCATCGCCCCGCTCGCCGGGGTCGAGGGCATCGATCACAGCCAGCCACTCAGCGTGCAGGTCAGTGAGTTCTACGGCTTCAATGTCGGACAATCGGTGCTGAACCAGACCTCACCCGTCAGCGGAAACCCGCAGACCAGTGTGCCCATGCTGGCCGATGTCACCCTGTCTGCCGTGACTGACACCTGGCCGATCCAGGTGGGGACGCATTGCCGCGTCGGTCGCGACACACGCCTGCCCTGGGCCCAGGGGGGCACATCATGAGCCTGCCCTCCTCGCGCTATATCGATTTCCTGCCTGCGGTTTACCGGCAGGACGCCCTCAAGGGCGCAGACCCCGCTTTTCTCAACCGCTACCTGCTGATTTTCGAAGCAATCTTGGGCCGCGCCAGTGCTGTCAACGCCGACCCGGACGAGCCCGACCTGCCGCCGCGCAAGGGCATGGCCGAGCTGATCGATGCGCTGCCCGACTTCTTCTATCCCCAGCTGGAACCGCTCTTCCCGGGCGATACGGAATTCCTGCCGCCGATCATCGACCCGGACCCCAACGCGACCGACACGCAGAAGGCGGAGTGGACGGACGCCATACTGGGCATTCTCAATGCCTATGTCGGCGCCGCAGATCCGGCGGCCAATCCGGCCTGGCCGGCTGTGGTCGAGAACTGGCTCGACAGGCTGCTGGGCTGGCAGAGCGGCTGGGTCGGGCTGAGTGTAGACGACAGCTGGGATATCGACACAAAACGGGCGGAACTGGCCGGCGCACTCGACCGCTACCGTACGCGCGGCACGGCGGACGGGCTTGCGGCGGTATTGGCGGCCTATGTGCCCGATGCCGATGTCTCGGTGACCAATACCGCGACCGGCATACCGATGACGCTGGGACGCAATACCGAGCTCGACTCGGCATTCCAGGCTGGCGACCCGGTGGTCGGCGGGGTTCGCCCCTTTGCCTTCGAAGTGAAGGTCTATGTGTCCACCTACGACATCGCCGCGCCTGAGGTGGACAATGTGCTGGCCGCCGTCAGCGCTGTCATCGATCGCGAGAAGCCCGCACACACAACCTGTATCTTGCAGGCTACCCCATACACGTTCAAATTAGGCAGCACATCCATTCTTGGCACAAGCACGCTGCTTCCCGATTCCACTGCGAGTGAAGGCAGGCCCTCATGACACCAAGCAACCCGCTGTCCCGGACCTATTATTACGACGGTGAACTGCTCAACAAGTCGACCTTCGTGCGGGATCAGCAATATGTCCGCGACCTGACGCAGTACCAGAACAGCTTTCTGTATACCGGCGGCATCGTGCAGGGGCTGGAGGCCAGCGGCAATGGCACCGCAACGCTGACCATCGCGGCCGGCATGGCGATCAATGGAAACGGCGTCCCGCTCTTTGTCCTGTCGGAGATGACCATCAGCATTGCCTCACTGCAGCTCACCGCCGGCTCGGTCTACTATATCTGCCTGATCTACAGCGACAGCATCCACGACAACACGCCCCAGGCCCAGCTCAAGCAGACCATGACAATCACCGAGCGACCGGTGATTTCACCGCCCGGCACGACCGCGCCCAGCGACCCCGGACAAGTGCCGATCTGCACGATTACCGTCGATGCCAACAATGTCATCACCGCGCTGGACACGACCGCCGGCGGCACGCGCGTCGCCTCGACCCTGCGCCTGACCGCCGCGTCGGGCGGCGGAGCACAACAGGCTGCAGCCAGGGCTGCAAAGGCGGCACCGGCCACGACCGAGCTGGCCGTGGCAAGTCCGGATGCGGCCCAGGGCAGCAGTGACGGCAAGGCCGCACCGATACGCGGCCCCCTGACCATCGGCACACCGACAGACACCGACGCGGAACTGGCCGTCGGCACCGGTTTCAGCTCGACCGGCAGCCCGGGCAGCATTGCCCGTTTCGACTATTCCGGCCCCGGCAAGGCCGCGGGTTCGGTCGCGCTGGGCCGCCGCAGCGACGATGGCAGCATGGCCCTGATCGCCGCATCGACCAGCGGCAATACAGTGTGGAGTCTCGACCGGTTCGGGCGCACCCAGACCCTGTCCGATGCCAGCCTCGCCAAATCGATCAAGCCGATCGACGATGCTCTGGCCATGATTGCCGGCATGAAGGCGGTCAGTGTCGGCGCCAGCGACAGCCAGGACCGGCGCCTGGCGATCCTGGCCGACGATGTGGAGACGGCTGCGCCCGCCCTGGTCGGCACCACACCGGACGGCCACAAAACGATCGATTATGACGGCGTCGTCAGCCTCCTCCTCGAAGCGGTCAAGGCGCTGGCCAGCCAGTCCGGCACGCCGGACAACAAGGCCTGACCCCGTGACCGGATCGACCGCCAGGCCGGCCTATTTCGACGGAATGGAGCTGGGCCGGAACGATCTGGATTGCCAGAAAGCGTTTCTGGACGGCCTGCGACAGGCCTATTGCACGGGATTGCACACCTGGGGTGTCGCACAAGGCCTGGACACCGAACGCTCCAGCGACGGGCGCGTGGTCTCGATCAGCCCCGGCCTGGCGATCACCCGCACAGGGCGCGATGTGGCTGTCGTCGAAGCCGTCCTGCTGCCCGCGCCCGATAGCGGGGCGGGCATTTATGACCTCTTCCTGGGCGCGCGCTTATTGCCGGCCGATCCCAGCACGGCCTCGCTGACGCTGGGCTTCAAACGCCAGATCCAGCAGCCGGTGGCCCAGTTCATTCCGCGTGGTGGCGGCGTGCCCGGCGACAGCGTCTTCCTGGCCGCGGTGACGCTGGACGCGCGCGGGATCATCCAGTCCCTGGACACGTCGGCCCGGCGCTATTGCGGACGATATGCCGGCAGTGTCGGTTTCCGCACGCCGGCAGACGGAAGCATGCCTGCGCGTCTGGAAGCCGTCGACCTGCCCGGCGGGACCGGGCTGGGCGTACGCGCCGATATTGTCTCCTTTTCCGCCTATGTCACCCTGGCCGGCGGCCTGTCACTGTCCGGCGGGCCACGGCTCGCCGCATTCGATATTGCCGGCGATGGCGCCCTGGCCTCGATCGAGGATACAGACGGGATCAACGTGCTCGATACGGACGCGGACGGGCGCAGCTGGATCGGTCCGCAGCCAGCGTCCGACCGCACCGCCCGCCTCACTGTGAACGGCGATATCGATCTTGAGGCCGGCTATGCTGTCCGCTTCGATCCGACCGCCGATATCCGCTGGAATGACGGTGACCAGACCGTATCGATGGACGGCACCTCGATCGTCATGCAGTCGCAGACCGGCTTCCAGCTCAGCGCGGGCGGCGGCAAGACGGTGTGGACGGTCACGCCCGCGGGCAAGACCGGCATCAACATCCCCGATCCGGCCTGTGCGCTCAGCGTCGCCGGCAAGATCCAGTCGATCAGCGGCGGCTTTGAACTGGCCGACGGCCATGTCCAGAAGACCGCCGCCAATTCGACCAGCGTCATGGTCGGCGCGATCATCGATTGGTGGCGTCCCGCCGGCACCAATTGGCAATTGCCGCCGGAATACGCGATCTGCGACGGCAGCACCGTTTCGGATCCCAAAAGCCCGCTTGATGGTGCGGTCCTGCCCGACCTCAATGAACTCTACATGCTCGGCACCGGCCAGTTCTCCCAGATCGGCAAGCTGGAACTGGACGAGACTCATCGCCACGAGATCGATTCCTTCCCGGCGCACGACCACCCGATCCTGCACACGCATTCGGTCTATGGGCCGGTCGATGCCGCCAAGGATGATGGCGACAGCGACGCCTCCGACGATGTCTGCACCCGCAAGGAGCACACCCACACAATCGACGAACAGATCGAGCAATGCCCGCAGCAGAACAGCGCCCGTAATACCGATATCGCCAACCCGGTCGCCACCGGCGCCGCCGCCACGAGCCCGCCCAGCATGGCGCTGCTCAAGGTCATGCGGATCAGATAGGAGGCGCACATGTCAGACGGACAATCGGGGGCCGGGGTCAATTATTTCAGCGGCGAGTTTCTCGCCCGCGACGACTTTGCCGATGAACAAGCCAACCAGTATGCGCGCCGGGCCCGCACCGCCGCCGGTCTGAATGGCAGCGGCATCGTCGCCGGTCTGGACGTCTCGCGCCTTGACGATGGCAGCTATCGCGTCTCGCCCGGCTCGGCCCTGGACGGGCTTGGCCGGCTTGTGCGCCTGACCATGGCCCGCAGTATCGCCGCGCCGCCTGCAAGTGCGAGCGGTGCGTTGTCCCTGACCATCGCCTTTTCCGTCGTCCCGGTCTCAACAGGCAGCGATATCGGCTATGCCGAGGAAAGCCCGGTCCTGGCCTGGACGCCGGTGGAGGACCGCCTCGACGACTCGGCCCCGGTGACCCGGATCGTCATGGCCCAGCTCACCGATGCGAGCGACACCACGCCGGACATGTCGGTCCGCGTCTACGCGGCGACGCGTGTCGGCACGCTCGACCTGTTGCCCAAGGCCGGCGGCCGCCCGGCCCAGATCGCCGGCTGGAGCCGGGGCACGCGCTACGGCCTGGTGATCCGGGCCGATGATCTCGCCCTGACCCCGCACGGCACCGCTCCTGTCAATATCCGCATTCCCGATGGCGCCATCGCTGTCGGCACAATGGCGTTGGCGGCCAGCCTGGACATCGCGCCCCAGGCCGATGGCGAACCCGGCCCCGGCACCCTGACCAGCCGCGGGTCCAGTGTCAGATTTTCCGATGCGAGCGCCCGGGCGCTGATCCTGCCCGGCGTCATTCTCTCGGTCACCGGAACCAGTGGCGATATACGCGAGGCCACCGTGATCGACGCGCTGGCCAATGGCGATGTCATCGTTTCCGCCGATCTGGATTGCCAGGCTGCGCCCTGGCGGTTCATCCGCCCGCTTGTCTTCAGACTGGCCCCGCAGTCCGGGCCGCCCGCGCTGGCGGTCGGCGACACCGGCAATACCGCATTCGGCGCCCTTCCCGGGCAGGCCCGCGCGCGCATCCAGGGCGGCGGCCTGACGCTTGCCGGTGAAGGCCGGACGCTGACCATCGGTGCCAGCGCGGCGCTGGGCGCCACGTCGGGCGGACGCATCGGCTTCGAACCGGCCTCGAACCGGCTGGCCATCGAAGCGCCGGACCAGTTCATGATGAGCCTGCCCGCCCAGCCCTGGACATCGGTTCTAAACCTGAGCGGCGATCTGGGCCTGGGTACGGACACGCCCGGCACGCGGCTGGATGTCGAAGGCTTCATCCAGTCGACCCAGGGCGGTTTCGTCTTTCCGGACGGCAGCATCCAGGCCAGCGCCGAAATCTCGGTTCCGGTCGGCGCCGTGATCGACTGGTGGCCGGGCAATAACACGATCGAGATTCCGCCCAACTACCGGATCTGCGATGGCGACACGATCCAGGGCACCGGCACCTCAGCCGACGGCCACCAGACACCCAATCTGCAACACCTGTTTGTCGTAGGCGTAACCGACATCGACCAGATCGGTGAGAGCCGCGGCAACCCGGTCCATGACCACAGCTTTCTCAATCCCTCGCATGTGCATGCCTTTCCGCACACACACCCCGACCTGTCCGACCGGACCACGTCGGACGCCAATGATTCAGACGGAATGTCCGGTGTGCCCGAGAACAATGCCCGCAAAAACCACACCCATCCATTCAGCGCGCCTGTCGGCACCCAGTCCGAGGCCAATACCGGTGACAGCAGCGAAGCGGGCGCAGAAACCACAACCGGCGAGGCTGCCCCGATGCCGCCCTATGTCGGTCTGATCAAACTGGTGCGTGTCCTGTGAAGTACGAGATTCCCGCCCTCCCCTTTCCCGACTTCACCGGCAACGGGACGCTTCATGCGCGCGATCTCAGTGCCGAGCTCGACGCCCAGATTGCCTCCCAGGACGCCTATGACAGCGCGCTGCGGCAATGGGGGATCGTACGGGGCCTCGACGTGCGCATCGGCACCACGGCAGCTCTGGTGGAAATCGGCGCCGGCATGGCGCTGGACGGGCTGGGCAATGTGCTGATCCTCGAGGCCGTGCAGACCATCTCGATCGCGGAGGTCTTCCATCCCGAGGCCTGGATCGTGCTGAGCCTGCGCGAGCGCCCCGCCGACTGGCGCATGTTCCCTGCAGCTGCGGGCTATACCCGGATCGAGCGCGATGTCGTCATCGAGGCGCTGGGTGCGCCACCGGTCGACCCGTCTTTGCAGATCGTGCTGGCACAGGTTTCGATCGGCACCGACCAGCAAGTCGCCGCACTCACCCCCGGCTCCCGGCAGGGCAGCATGCTGACAGTCGGGCGTCTCGTCTTTCCCCGTCCCTCCATACCGGCGGCCGACGCGCTGTCCATCGGGCCCGGCGACAGTGCGGCCAGCCTGCATCTGGCCGCGCCGCAGGTCGACCTGTTCGGTTCTGCCGGCGGGCCGGCCAGTCTGCGGATCGGCCCGGTCGACCCGTCAGTCACCGCTCGTCTGGCGATCCGGGCTCCAGACAGCGCGCCCGGCCAGTCACGCGTGTCCAATTCCGATACCGAGGTCTTCAGTGCCAATATCGGCGGTCTGAGCAGCCTGACCGCCGGCGACACGCTGCTCGTCGACACGGCCTATAGCCAGCGCGGAATGGCCGGCAGCTCGGTCGAGACGCTGCGGGTTTTACAGGTCCGCACGCCGGACACGGTCAAGGTCGACCATGCGCCCGTCCAGGACTTCGTCAACGCACCCTACCGCGTGCGCCGCATCAATATCCTGCGCGTGCGCGACACGCGCGATCGCAGCGCCCTGGTCGCCCAGCTGGGCGGACGGGTCGGGCTCGGCACAGCATCGCCGGACAGCGCGCTCTCGATTTGCGGCGGCGATCTGGAACTCTCCGGCGACAGCGCCGCGCCGCGCCCCGCCCTGTCCTTTACGGCAAGCGGCTGGGTTGAAGGCGCGGACGGCACGCACGGCTTCGGCGTCCCGTCTGCAGGGGCCGCCCTGACCGTCCGGTCTGCCGACACGCTGGCGATATTCACGGGAGAGGCCGGGCCGGACACCACGCCCTCAATCCTGCTGGATGCCTTCGGGCAATCCGGCATCGGCGTGGAGCGCCCGGCCTGCACATTGTCGGTCAACGGGACGGTCCGGGCGTCCGAAGGCCTCGTCTTCCCGGACGGGACCGTGCAGACCACCGCCGTGATCGAAATCCCCGTCGGCACGGTTGTCGACTGGTGGCGGCCGGCCGGTACCCCCGAATTCGATGTCGAGGGCTTCCAGATCTGCAACGGATCGACGATCACCGACCCGGACAGCCCGTTCAAGGGTCTCACCACGCCCAATCTCGATGGCGCGCTGGTGCGCGGCGTCACCGATTTCAGTACCGCCGGCGAGAGCGGCGGCAGCGCCACCCATACGCATGACTTTGTCGCCGCCGAACATACACACACCATGACGCACCAGCACCCGGTCAAGGGCACCACATCGCCAACCGCAAGCGGTGCCGGCGATGCCATCGCGGGCAGTACCGTGGCCCACCTCAATCACGTCCACGAATTCAACATCACCTCGTCCGATCCCTCGCCCGGCATTACCGGCCCGAACAACCAGCCGCTGGACGGCACGACCGGCGCGGGCAGTTCGCTGCCCAAACACATGTGCGCGCTCAAGGTGATGAGGATCAAATGAGTGCGGCTCCGCTGACCATCGGCATCCACAGCGACGCTGACGACGGCGAGGCGCGCGATCTGGCCAGTGTCCTTGCGGATGCGGGATTCCGGGCGCGGGTGTTCGACTCCAGCCGCTCGGTCGCCCGGCAGCGCGTCGCGCTGGCCCGGCATGACATGCTGGTCTTCCTGCGTCCCGAGGGCCAGCCGGCCCGCCAGACCATCGGCATGGCGGCAGGGCTGGGCCGGCCGGTTGCGGCGCTGGTCGCCAGCACGCCGGGTCTGGCGCCCTTGCCGCACGGCATCACCACCGTGCAAAGCATGCGGCTGCTCATTGCCCATATCCGGCGCAGCGCGGTGCGTCTGGGCCGCAGGGAGCAGAAGATCGGCCACGACATGCTGCTGCAGTACGGGGCCTGCGCAGAGGGCGTCGACTGGTTCAGGCGCCAGTATCCCAAGGGGCGGCGATTGTCGGAATGGTCGCCCGCGGTTCAGCGCGACATGCTGCTCAATGGTGGCGGACCCTGGATCGAGGCCGGTACGCGCTATGGCTGGGTGGATTTCTTCCCCATGGAGGGCGAGGATTTTTCCGGCCATACGCTGAGCCGGCTGAAACTGCCCGGCACCAATCTGCGCGCTGCGCGCTTTGCCGGCAGCACGCTGGATCGTGCCTATCTGCAGGATGCCGACATGACCGGTGCCGTCTTTACCGGCGCCAGGATGGACAGCGCATTTCTGTTCGGAGCCTGCGTGGAAAGCGCAGACTTTTCCGGCGCCCGGCTGGACAATGCGCGTTTTGATACGACCCGCGCACGCGGCGCCCATTTCACCAGGGCTGATTGCAGCGGCGCCCATTTCAGCGGCGCCGACCTGCGCGATGCCGACTTTACCGGTGCGGTGCTGCAACGCGCCATCTTCAAGGATGCCGATCTGCGCGGCGCCCGCTTCGACGGTGCACAAATGGACAAGGCCTATCTTGTCGGCGCCCGACTTGATCCCGGCGCGCTGGACGGAGTCGCTTCCCGGACAGCGTTGACGCGCTAAGCCCCGGCCAGGCGCCGAGCGGGCTGTGGCGGGTCTTGCTTTCCGGTGTCGCGGGCGCTCGCATGTCCGGGGACGATATATCCACCCTCGCGCATCCGCCTTCACACAACGACCGCCACGCCAGGGGCGCAGCGGTCGTCAAAGTCCATGCCTGCCGAGGGCGGCAGGCATTGGCCTGTGATCAGGCTTTTTCCAGCTGACGGCTGCTCGCCATCACCGCATTCAGCGTGACATTGTATTCGGCATGGTCGCGCTCGCCGGTCTGGACCTGCATGGCGGTGCCGCGCGTGCTGGGCACGGTGCAGCTGGCATTGCCCTGATTGTCGATCGCGAAGGTGATCACCACCGGATCGCCGACACCCGTCAGGGTGAGCTGGGCCGAGATGGACGCGTTATAGTCGTCCGTCATGATGCCGAACTTGACCGCCTGGTAAAGCGGGATGGACTGACCCTGGGTCGCTTCTTCGCCCTTGATCCAGGCCACACCGCTGCCGGACGTGCTGACGCCCTGGACGGTGAAATCACCCGACGTCATGTTGGTGATGTTAATCTCAACGCTTCTGGTGCCTTCGTCAGCCATCTTGACCTCCACAGTGAATATCGATGTTGAACCTTGCGGCACGGCGGCCCGCTCGGGTTATCCGGTGTGCCGATTACAATTAAGCACACCATACAATCGAGAGTCGAGCGGGAGTTTGGTCTATTTTAAAGTTGTGATTAACGCCGTGGTTTCGCCGGCTTGGACGCAACGGTTTCGACGATCTCGATCTCGCCGGGCATGAGGGTCACCATGGCGACGACCTGGTCCAGGCTGGGCCCGCTCAGCGCGGTATCGAAGCCCAGTCCTTCAGGCGTCTCCACATCCAGACGGAAGCGGGTCGCATCGCGCGGCAGGCTCCAGGAGATGGA
>Ga0213838_1001722_pt1 | contig 10793 bp, 5 predicted proteins | sample SWPATP13_FD_160577 | JGI IMG/M metagenome (GOLD analysis project Ga0213838, IMG submission 160577) | Coastal seawater microbial communities from Marineland, Florida, United States - SWPA TP1 #3 | ecosystem: Environmental > Aquatic > Marine > Coastal | place: USA: Florida | collected 2016-08-06
ATTAGATATCATTTATGATTCTGCGATTCGTCGAAGTGGTATGTTACGCGTGAAGAACATGCACGAGTTGTTTGCCGCGGTTGAAACACTAACTCACTCAGTTCCATTGAGAGGCGAACGTTTAGCGATAATAACGAACGGTGGCGGCCCTGCTATCATGGCGGTCGACACGTTGTTTGAGCGCGGCGGAAAATTGGCTGAACTTTCAGATGACACGCATCAAAAGCTTGATGCATTGTTGCCTGAAAGTTGGTCGCACAGTAACCCTATCGATATTGTTGGCGATGCTAGTCAGCAAAGGTATGTTGATACACTCAATACGTTGTTAGATGGTGATGAGACTGATGCGATCCTTATTATGCATAGCCCTTCAGCTGTTGCTCAATCTACTGAAACAGCGAACAAAATTATTGAAACGATCCAGAAACATCCACGTCATAAACGATTCAATATTTTGACCAATTGGTCTGGCGAGTTAACTGCCAAACCAGCTCGCCAGCTATTTACACAAGCGGGCATTCCTACTTATCGTACGCCGGAAAGTTCGGTCGTGGCGTTTATGCACTTAGTCGAGTACCGCAGAAACCAACGTCAACTTATGGAAACGCCAACTACGGCAGAAAAGGTTCATGTTGATAACCTTGAAGAAGCGAAAGGTTGGATTGATAGCCAGTTGTCAGAGCAAGGTAGCGTGTCTTTAGATACTCATCAAACTCGTCAGCTTTTTAAGAGTTTTAACCTAGATTTACTCCCAACGTGGATTGCAAGCGATCCAAGTGAAGCGGTTCATATCGCAGAAAAAATTGGATACCCAGTGGCGGTCAAGCTTCGTTCTCCTGATATCGCTCATAAATCGGATGTTCAAGGGGTGATGCTCAATTTGCGTAACAGCCAAGAAGTCGCAAGTGCCGCTCAAGCCATACTCGACCGTTCTCAACTCTCCTACCCGACCGCCAATATCCATGGTTTATTGGTACAAGGCATGGCTAAGCTTGCTGGAGGGCAAGAACTTCGAATTAAAGTCACGACAGATCCGACTTTCGGTCCAGTTATATTGCTGGGACAAGGCGGCTCCGAGTGGAATGAATGCTTGGATGCGGCCGCTGCTTTTCCTCCACTCAATATGACACTTGCGCGTTACTTGATTATTAGAGCGATTAAAAGTGAGAAAATTCGTCTGCAGAAACTGCCGAGTCCTATCGATATTGAAGGGCTTTCCGAGTTTCTGGTTAGAATCTCACAGATGATCGTTGATTGTCCGCAAATTGAAGAATTAGATATTCACCCATTGCTTGTAAACGGCGACAAATTTACGATTCTCGATGCCGATATCATACTTAAGCGATACCACGGTGATGCACAAGAGCGACTGGCTATTCGCCCTTATCCAGTTGAGCTAGAAGAGACTCATGAGATCAAAGATGGGAGCACTATTCTGCTTCGGCCAATACTGCCTGAAGACGAACCTCTGCATTCTGATTTTATTCAAAATGTATCGAAAGAGGATTTGTATAAGAGGTTCTTCAGTGATGTTGGAGAGTTCAATCATGAAGCCTTAGCAAACCTGACTCAAATTGATTTCGATAGAGAAATTGCGTTTGTAGCGGTAAGAGAAGAGCTAGGTGAAGATGCAATCATTGGTGTCTCTAGAGCGCTCATTAACCCAGAAAACACAGATGCAGAGTTTGCTATCTTAATACGTTCAGATCTTAAAGGTGTAGGGTTAGGAAGAATCTTGATGACAAAAATTATCGATTATTGTCGTAGTAAGAAAACAGCTCAAATCTCGGGTATGACAATGCCCTCTAATAGGGGAATGCTGACTCTAGCTCAAAAGTTAGGTTTTGAACTAGAAGTCAGTTTTGAAGACGGTACCGCAGACATGCTACTGCGATTGGATGGTCAGTAGCGTTTGCTATTTCATGGCCCAGTGTTTTTTAAGGTGCTGAATACACCACGATTTAGCATCGCCAATCTTATTTCGTCTCCAAGCTAAGATGATGTCAATCGATTGCTGTTCCGTTCCTTCGATTGCTTTGAGTTGGCCTGATTCTATAAGGGGGATTGCGACGGTGGTTGGCAGTGTTCCTATTCCTAATCCCGATTTCAATGCTTCAATCTTTGTATGGAAGTTAGTGACCGTCAGCCTTGGTTGTTTTTCTAGGATATTAACGGTGAGAGATGGCTGATCTCTTGCGGTATCAGCAATTGCTATTACCCTGTAACTTTCCCGTGCTGCTTGATCAAACTCCCCCGCTCGCTTATGAACGTAATGATCAGTTGCTGCAACCCACATCATGCTAATTTTTCCGATGGTTTCTGATTTGATGTCGTTTGGTATGGAATCACTTTTAGGACACACAAGTAAATCCGCTCTATCATCAGTTAACGCTTCCCAACACCCTGCAAGTATTTCTTCTTGCAAGCGAACGCGAGTTTTACTGATTTTTCCAAGCTCATCCACCAAATTGAAAAAGTTCTCGACAGGGATAATGCCGTCAAAGGCTATTGTCAGGTCGAGTTCCCATCCGTTTGCCAAAATAGACGCATCTGTAACCAAACGTTCGGTTGCACTTAAAATGACTCGACCTTGTTCGAGGATGAGTTTTCCTGCCTCTGTAAAATTTGCTTTATGACCTGAGCGGTCAAAAATCATGATGTCTAGGTCTTGCTCTAACTTTTGAATCTGATAACTCAATGATGAAGGCGCTCTATCTAATTCGTTTGCCGCTGATGCAAAACTTCCCCGTCGATCGATTGCGTCTAATATATGTAATGCTTCTAAGGTGATCGGGCTCTGCAAAACACGCTCCTTGCGATTTATTGTGACTTTTGTCACGTAAAGGTTATTTATAAAATCACAAACTAAAATGAGTTAAATCATTACAAGTTTTTGATTTTTATTATTTTACTCATCCTAACCTGAAACCTATTAAGAATAAACTTCCACAAAATGAAATGATAACGATAGTAATTATCATTTAGATCCAATAGAATCCCAGCCGCTCAAGTCACCTATTAGGATTTTAAGGTTTCAAAAAAATGTATAAGAAAACGTTGCTCTCTACTGCTGTATTTTTAGCACTATCCGGTACTTCATTTGCTGAAGATTACGCTACGTTCGATGAAGTTGTCGTCTCTGCGACTCGTACAAATCAAACATTAGATAATACTTCAGCATCGGTTTCCGTTGTTACGGACAAAGATCTTGAAGAAAACATTGCAAAAGATGTCAATGATATCTTTGAATATACACCGGGTGTGACGATGAATTCTAGTGCTCGCCAAGGCGCTCAGACCATCAATATCCGTGGTATGGAGGGTAAACGTGTAAAAATATTGGTTGATGGCTCTTCACAACCGGGGGCATTTTCCGGTGGACCTTACGCGTTTATCAATTCTAGCGGCATTACTGTAGACCCAGATATGCTGAAGAGTGTTGAGATCATAAAAGGTGCGGCATCTAGTTTACATGGTAGTGACGCAATCGGGGGGGTTGTTGCGTTTGAAACTAAAGATCCAAGCGATTTTCTGAAAGATGGAGAAAGCTATGGTGGACAGGCGAAGATGACATATTCGTCTGAAGATAAGTCATTCAGCGAGCATGGCGCATTAGCGAACCGGTTTGGGGATTTGGAAACGTTGGTCGCTTATACTCGTCGTGACGGAGAAGAAGTACAAAACTTCAGAAACGGCGATGCACTTGAAAACTATGACGTAGAAAGCCAAGAGACTCAAGTGGACAACCTCTTAGTCAAGCTTCAGTACCAAATTGATGATAACCATCGAGTCGAATTCTTGGCAGAGCTTATAGAAGACTCTTCTGAATCAGAGATTTATCATTCTACGTACCCTACTTATACGGGCGCTGATGAAACTCAGCAGAACCGCTATGCGATTAAACATATCTGGTTCGCTGATGCCGCTATCGCAGATTCAATTACCTCAAAAGTCTCGTACCTTACAAAAGACGAAAATGGTGTCACCAATCGTTACAATCCTGCCTACATGGGCCGTTTTGGACCGGTTGCGGCGAACAATCAGCGCAAAGATTACACTTATACTGAAGATAAGCTCGAGCTAGAAACTCAACTCGATAAAGAGTTAGGTAAACATTACCTTGTGTATGGTGCTACGTATTCGACGAGTGATATCAGTAACACCAATATGGAATATAACGACAGTAAAGATGATGTTCTTTATGTGTACACACCTGATGCAAAGGAAGATAAGCTAGGTATCTTCTTGCAAGATGAAATTAGTTTAGCTGGCGGGAATTTCATTTTGACACCGGGCATTCGTTTCGATCATTTCTCTACCGATCCAGGTAATAACACTGGAGAAGATTTAGAGAAATTCTCTGATTCTGCTGTTACTGGTCGAATTGGTGCCAATTATTCGGTCAATGAAACTGGTACTCTATTTGGGCAAATTAGCCAAGGTTTCAGAGCGCCTTCATTTGATGAGCTGTACTACACCTATGATAACCCTGCGCACTACTACGTGAATAACCCAAACCCAGACTTGAAATCAGAGACTAGCGTGTCGTATGAATTAGGGTATCGCCACAATACTGACGCGACTTCGTCTGAGTTCTCGGTTTACTACAGCGACTACGATGACTTTATTGAACAAGTGGTTACAGAAAAAGTAGGCCTGGTTAGCCACTACTCATACATCAATTTGAATTCAGCAACAATTAAGGGCGCAGAATTCTCTAATCAATTATTGCTAGATAGCTTGATTGGAGCTCCTCGAGGGTTGTCGTCTAACTTTGTTGCATCTTACACTGAAGGTGAAGATGGCAACGGGAACCCGTTAAATAGTGTTAATCCTTGGAATGCCGTATTGGCACTTAACTTTGACGCGCCAAGTTCAAATTGGGGAACCAGCGTAAAACTGAATTATACCGCTGATAAATCATTGAGTGACATTAACTTGGATGAAGATAATGGCGGCAATGCAGATCAAGTCGAGTTACCAAGTGCAACTATCATTGATGTGACAGCTTATTATAAGCCTACCAAAGATCTGACGATTCGAGCTGGTGTCTTTAACGTTGCGGATAAAGAGTACTATCGTTGGAATGATGTTCGCGGTGATGATGAGTTGTACAAAGCAAACTCTCAAGCTGAGAGAAACTACGCTATTACAGCAAAACTGACGTTTTAATTGATAATAAAAACAACAAAAGCCAGCATTACGCTGGCTTTTTTAGTATTCACTTCAAAAATGAGTAAAAAGAAGAAAAGTGAAAACTACTTGTTTGCCATTTCTTTCTTAACCATAACTGCTGAAGCTACGATAAAAGCAATGATAAGACCAAGTTCCATGACCAACCCCGAAAAATGTTAACAGTAAAAGTTTTAAAGCATGCGTAGTCTATCATGTTTAATTTTTAATGATACTTTTTAACCGATTTGTTACTTTTTTTTGGATTTAGATCAAAAAAGGTGCGCTAAGGCACCTTTTTAAATTTTTTCGATAAAAATTATCTTATCGTTAACCTGGAAATCCATTAGGGTTTGCCGACTGCCAGCGCCAAGTATCTAGCGTCATTTCATCCAAAGTTCTTTCTGCTTTCCATCCGAGTTCAGCTTGCGCTTTGGCCGGGTCTGCCCAACATTCAGCAATATCACCGGGGCGGCGATCTACCAGTTTGTAAGGGACAGGTTTGCCACTCGCCTGTTCAAATGCTTTAACCATGTCTAATACGCTGTAACCATTGCCTGTACCAAGGTTATATACGTGAAGACCTGATTTTGTTCCCACTTTTTCTAGAGCGGCCACGTGGCCATCAGATAAGTCCATTACGTGGATATAATCACGAATACCCGTACCGTCTTTTGTTGGATAGTCACTACCAAATACGGAAAGGAACTCACGTCGGCCTACCGCTACTTGAGAAACAAACGGCATCAAATTGTTTGGAATACCTTGAGGGTCCTCACCTAGCTCACCGCTTGGATGGGAGCCTACTGGGTTAAAGTATCGTAGGAGCGTGATACTCCAATCTATGTTAGCTTTTTGGAAATCAGTTAAACATTCTTCAACCATTAATTTACTTCTACCGTATGGGTTGGTAGCACTGGTTGGAAAATCTTCAGTGATTGGTACGCTTGCAGGGTCACCGTATACCGTCGCTGATGAACTAAAAACAAGCGTTTTAACGTCGGCTTCGCGCATGGCATCGACGAGGACCAATGTTCCATTCACGTTGTTGTCATAGTATTCAAGCGGTTTCTCTACAGATTCGCCAACTGCCTTTAAGCCAGCGAAATGAATGACAGCTTGAATTTGATTTTCTTTTAATGCTTTTACCAAAAGCGCTCGATCACGGATGTCACCTTCGATAAAAGTTGGCCTATGAGAGGCTACTTTTTCAACGCGATCTAATACGCTTGGTTTACTGTTGTATAAGTTATCAAAAATGACAGGTGTCATTCCTGCCTTCAACATTTGGATACAAGTGTGGCTACCGATATAACCCATACCACCTGTGACTAATACATTCATGACTAAGCCTTAATTTAAGTTTCTTAATTATAATTAACTTACAATAGGTTAAAGAGTTTCTACTGAATTATCCAGTGAGAAAACAAAACGACCTTTACCTAATTTTTTCGCATGGTACATCGCTTCATCTGCCGCCTTAAGTATGGTGTCTAAATCTCGTTCGCTATTTTCTACCAGATTGATACCAATACTTGCTCCAACCTGTAACTCTCTGTCTTTATACATGATAGGCTCCTGAATCAAGCCTAACAATCGTTCTGCCAATTTGGTGATCATGATTTTGTCGGTTGGCTGAATAACAAGAACAAACTCATCCCCCGACAATCGAGCAACTAAGTCCCCGACCCTAACTTGAGACAACATGCGGCTAGAAATTTGTTTCAATACTTCGTCACCGGCATCGTGGCCGTATGTATCGTTGACCGCTTTGAAACCATCGAGGTCGAGATAAATTATGGCGAACAAGCTACTTGAGTAGTGGCTCGACGAAATCACTTCATCTAAGAACCGGTACAGTTGAGCTCGGTTAGCAAGGCCTGTTAACGCATCATGGTGTGCAAGGTGCTCTAGTCTTTCCATTTCTTTCACATTTGAAAGATCGGATAGGATTAACACCATATCGTAATCTTTGCTTTGTTTGTCTGTAGTAATTCGGTTTACTTTGACGAACATCGGCACTAAGTGTCCATCTTTGTGTTGCTCCCAGACCTCTCCTTGCCACTGACCATAATTATTGATGGAATCGACAATCGTAGGCATCAATGACGCAAATTGACGCCATTCAAAGACTTCTAACGGTGACCGACCAACAAGATCCTCGCTGTTGAACCCCAGTAGCTGGTTTACTGCCGGGTTGACCATGGTAATAACGCCATCCGAGTCAAGAACAACTAAACCATCTTGGCTGTTTTCGAATACACCAGCGGCTAGACGCTGCCTGCTCATCGCGGCTTCTAGTTCTGTCACATCTTGAATAGCAAATAGAGTCTGCCCGGGTTTAGATAGTCCGCGACTACTAATTTGCAGAAGCTGCTTGTTGCCAAAGACATCAGTGCACTCAATCAGTTCATCATTGAGGTCAATTACAGAATTCAATGCAGACTGAAGAAGATCATTCTGTTTAGTTGGGATCAATTCATGAATTCTTAAGCCATCCAAGTATGCAGATGTGCAGCGGAAGATATCCTTGGTTGTTGCATTAGAGTGAACAATATCGCCTTTGTCGTTGGTGACGACAAGCGCATGTTGAACCGTTTCCACTACTTCGTTAGCAAAAGATTTTTCTTGTTCGAGTTTGTCTAGAGTGAAGAATACTTGTTTCTCTCGCTGTTCGAGCCTGCGTAACATCGTATTAAATGCATTTACTAGGTCGCCGATTTCATCCTCTGACCGTGCAGAGATTTTCGGCGTCTTTCCTCGCTTTTCAACAAAAGACTGCATCGCCTCATTCAAATCGAATACAGGCTCAATAATAAAGCGTTGTACAAGTTTATAGAGAAGAGATCCCAGCACTAAGAGCAGGCCTAGATAGATTACGCTGTTCTTAACTATGGTTGATAAGATTTGCTTGAAGCTGTTAGTCGAAATTGTAACTCGCAGATAAGCAATAGGCTCGTGCTCTAAAGTGACGGGTACGAGCAAAAAGATGTAATTGGCTGAAATCGAAAACTGATTTTTGGTAATTTCAGAGCGTTGTTCATTATTAGGAACCGGAGGAATCTCGCCCTCTTTTTGGTACATAGCGAACAAGTTTCGCTCAAGGTCATATAACTTGACTCGAATGATGTCTTTGTCCGCACTGAATGCTGAAAGAATCTCATTTGCTGAGTCTGAATCATCGAACAAAATAGCGGCTTGAAGGTTATAGGCAACCCCTTCAGCTAGCACCTTTACGCGTTGGATAAGATTGGATTTCTCTCTTTCATACGTGACACTGTAATTTAAAAGTTGAGTCGCGATAAAGGTAATGCCAATAAACAGCAAGATAGGGAGTAATATCTTATTTTTCAAAGACATATTTTTAATGGAAGACAGCATTATTTATCCTCCATGATTGCAATTCGGAGCAAGTTGGATCCAATAGTGTAATCATCTAGGTTGGCATTGTTTAGATTAATGCGGGGCCTAATTTTACTGTTGTTACTTTGGAGTTCAATGATCCCTCCTTTGCGAGCAAATCCTTTGTAATCACTTATCGTGACACTGTGCTCGCCATAGATGTCTGCTTGTTTGTATTTGATTCCAGAAAGATAAATGATGTCACAAGTGTTGGGTTGGCTGTTTTCTAGCAGTTCAAGGCTCAGTGTTCTGATGGTTTTACCTTTAATGATAGAAGCAAGGGCACCTTTTACTTTGCTGCTCCCTTCTACACAAAAGCGTAATGACTGTCTTTCTGACTCATCTTCCCAACGGATAAAGTTTGCGATTCGGAAAATGTAGACCGCTTTGATTTGATAAGGCTTAAATGTCGCAGCTTGTGTTGGCGACATAAATATCGCTAACATTGCCAATAAGCAGGCGTAGAAAGCCAAACTCAACCTAGAACTCATGAGATACCCTTACATACACGGACTCTTGGTTAATATTCTTGCTGGTGGACCAATCGGTTTTGTGGCCGTCATCTTCACCTATGTTTTCAACGACCACTTCAAATAAAGGAGCTGAACTGCTTTTTTTCCACCCTAAACGAGCATCGAAAGATAAGTTAGGGTCGATGTTCCCGTATTGAGCTTCATAGTCGCTGTGTTCACCGTACTGCACATTGTGATATTTACCTAGGACATCAAATTGAAGTGAGGACGTGATATTCCAGAGTATTTGGAGTGTCGCTATGTGTTCATGATCGATGCTGAAAAATTTAGCCGATTCTTCAGAGGAATAGCTCCCCGGCTCTTTGGTTCCTTTAGAGTTTAGATAGGAATATGAAAGGTAGGACTCTAGGTTTTCCAATAAAGAATACTTGGCACCTAACTCCACGCCTTGAGTTTTCACTGAATAATCATCATTCAAGCGTGAAACGTAGTCATCGTAATCAATGTCTATCGCTCTAACGTTGGAGTGCTGACTAAAGAAAGCAGTCGTATCTAGCTCAAAGTTATTGCCGATGTTATATCGGTAACCCGCCTCAACGGTGGCGACATTTTCATTTTCAAGGCTTGAATCGCCGACGGTTTCCCAATAATAGAAACCAAAATCGGGCTTATGATACGTTCTGAAGTAACTGGAGTTTGTATCCATGTAAGAAGGAGAAACAACGGAGCGGCTGACACCGACCCATGCACTATGTTGCTGGTTTAATTTGTATAATGCTCGAACTTGTGGAGAAAGTTCTGTAGAAGAATTTTGCTCAAAATGTTCTATTTTGGCGCCAACAGTCGTACTAAATTTCGAAGTCCATTGATATTGTGATTGTACAAAAGCGTTGAGAATAAAATCTGACGCTTTTTCTATATTGTATGCGCGGCGGTACCATGCCATTTCATTTTGTATGTCACTGACTTGGCTAGAACTAAAATCGAGGTTCATGTACCTAAGACCACCGCCAATGGTGATCAGGTGGGCGTCGTTGGCTTGATGTATAAAGGTAGAGTCGAAGTTTATCGTTGTATATTCACCCGGAGCATCGGGTGCATTATCTTCATTATTCTGCGCCCATAATGAGTATGAGAAGAGAGTTTGATCGTTGAGCTCATGCGCATGATCAAACTGAAGATAGGCAGATTGGCTTTCAATATCAAAATTGTCTTCCGTATAATCGATTGCAACGCCGTTTGGATCATACGTGAAATAGCCCCATTCTTGATAGTAGGAGGTTTTATGCCCTCCTACTCTGAACGCCCAATTATCGTTGCTTTCTACAACGATTCCTGCGGACTCATTTTGCCAAACACTCGCTTTCTCGTGATTGTATCGAGGCTCTTTTTTGTGTTTGTAGAAGGCTCGGCTAGAAACCGTATCGCTTAATTGTATGCCTTGCCTCACACTCAATTCGTAATCATCGCCACCGGAGGTTAAGCCTGAAACGTATGTGCCTTGAGTCTCGGCTGCGGACTTAGTAATAATATTCACGACACCGTTGACCGCATTCCCCCCCCAGATAGAACCACCGGGGCCTTTTAGCACTTCGATTCTTTCTATGTCTGCGAGTATGTAATCAATATTGGTCCAATACGTACCACCGTACACAGGGCTAAATAGGCTACGTCCATCCATTAAGACGAGCATTTTATTGTATAGGCCGTCGTGAAATCCTCGAGCTGAAACAAACCATTCCGTCT
>Ga0213838_1001725_pt1 | contig 10787 bp, 11 predicted proteins | sample SWPATP13_FD_160577 | JGI IMG/M metagenome (GOLD analysis project Ga0213838, IMG submission 160577) | Coastal seawater microbial communities from Marineland, Florida, United States - SWPA TP1 #3 | ecosystem: Environmental > Aquatic > Marine > Coastal | place: USA: Florida | collected 2016-08-06
GCGTCGATCAGGTCCAGGACGCTGCGGTCGTGGGAGCCCTTTTCCGTCCGCCATCCCAGGGTGCCCTGGGATTCGTTGTTGTCCCACGCGACGGTGGCGGCGCCGCTGTAGCGGGCGAGGATGGCCGAGAGCATCACCACGGTAGGTGTCTTATTGGCCCCGCCTTTGCGGTTGACCACGGCGATCGTGCGCGGGCCGGGCCAGTGCTGGCTGACCGTGCGAACGTCCTCACGTTCGGTGAGTTCTTCCTCCGAGGGGTCCATCCGCAGCCCCAGGCGCGTGAGCGTTCCGCGCCAGCCCTGGGTGGCCGGTTCCAGCACCGGCGCGCTGACCAGAAACGAGGTTTCCTTCAGGCTGCGCCGCGTCGGCGCCGCCTCCTCCGCTGCCGGCCCGGTCTGTTCTACCGCTGCGGGCGGCCACGGCTTTGCGTCGGGCACGGCAGCAGCGACCGGGGGTTCCACAGGCATGGCTGCGGGCTCCGGTGCGCGAAGGGGAATGGTTTCAATGACGGAAGGGGCCGCGGTCTCCGGTGTGGTGGCGGGCGCCTCGGCCCGGCGCCTGGTCGTGCGGGGTTGGTAGGAGACGGACTCGATCTTGTTATCCGGGTGGATGATGAGTTCACCGTGCCCCTCGGGGTCCTCGATCTGGACCCGGACCGGGCGCTGGAGCGTCTGGGCCTCGCCCACGATGAGGGCCAGGGCGTTGTCGCGGAGGTCCTGCAGGGATTTCCCGGCAGGGACGATGCGGGAGTTGCCCGCGACGACGACCTCGGCGGTGCCGTTGTCCCGGACAATGGCCCGGATGTTGGGAAAGGCCAGAACTTGCGTTGGTGTGGTGCCCATGAGCTTCTTCCTTACGTGTGTGGGGTTGACGTGCCGGCGTTTTAGGAGGCGGGCGGGGTTAGGCGGTTGACCTTCCACGGGGCGTCCTTGCCGGTGCGGAGCAGCTGCACGGTGTAGGTCCCGGCGTTGGTGGGGACCGCTGCCATGACGCCGAAGCCGTTGGCTTCATCGACGCTCAGGGTGGCGGGGCCGGTGACGCGGCTGACCGGGATGTTGGACGGGTCAACCGCCGAGTAGTCAGCGGTCGCCTGCGGGGTCAGCCACCGGGCCAGGTCATTGGCCCACTGCTTTTCCTCCACTGTGGGGCGGGCGAAGTCCGCCATAGCGTTCTCCGCGACATCGGCGGCTTCGTCCTTGCTGGCCTGGTCCCAGGCAATGCCGCTGGTCGCGGGGATCGTGCCGCCGGGGGCCTGGGGTCCGCTGTTGGCACTCAGGGAGACCGGCGCGGACGATGTAGGGCGGGTACTGGCAGACGTTGGCGCTGCCGTGGTGTTGCCTGCCGGTGCGCAGGACACGCAGAGCAGCGCCACGGCGAGCAGGGTCAAGGGCTTCTTCACTTCTTCTCCTCTTGAGTGGGCAGGTACAGGAAAGCCGAGGGGACCGTGTTGCTCACGGTCCGGGTGTAGTAGTTGTGGTCCGCGGGGGCCGGGTTGCCGTTGTAGCCCTCTTCGACGTAAGTGCCGTTGTCTTTCACTTCCTTGACCACGGCGACGTGGCCGAAGTTCGGGTCCGCTCCCCCGGCGCCGGGGGCGTACCAGACAACCGCACCGACCCGGGGTGTGCTGCCGGTGGGCCAGCCCTTGGCGTCCCAGCCGGCCCTCCACGTCAGGGCCGAACCCAGACCCTGCCCGTCCGGGCGGAAGGTGCCGTTGAGGAACTTGAACGGAGCTCCCGTGGAACCCATTTGCTGGTTCACCCTCCATAGGGCAAAGTCCACGCATTCGCGGTAGTACATGCCCAGCGGCGACGTGCTGGCCGTGTTCGCTCCGGCCTGCAACCACGTCGGGGAGTTCTTCCACGGGTAGTCATCCCCCGCCCCGGACTGTCCCGGGAGGGCGCAGTCGCTGCCCTGCAGGGAGAACTTCGAGTTCGAGAGCGCCTGAACGAGTTTGACGGCCTCCGGCCAGTACTTCTGGTAGTGGTACGGGTCGGCGTTGCGCTGAACCTTGCTGGCGGCGATGGTCGGTTCCAACAGCTCCCAGCCGGCCACGGCCTGCAGGGCCGTGATGAAGTTCGTTGCGCTCCGGGTGGGGTCCATGCGGTCCGCGTAGGAACCCCACACGCCGTTGTCGCGCTGCTGGAACAACCCGCGTGAGTCCGGGCCCGCACCGTCACCGGTATCCAGCACCCGCAGACCCGACTCCCCCAGAGCCACCATCACGCTGATCATCTGACCGTTTGTGGATAAGTTCAGTGCCTTGCCGGCACCCATGATGGCGGCGGCATTCTTCAGCTGCTCCTGGGTGTAGCCCTCAACCTTGGTGCTGCCGTCGATGACAACGGACACGGCCGGGCCGCAGTCAGCCGCAACAGGTGTCGGCCCGAAGAGCAGAACGATCGACAGGATCAAACCCAGGAAGAGCATCGGCGCAATAACCGCAGTGCGGAGCAGAAGTCCTTTTGGCTTCACGGCAGTTCCCCCTCTTGGCTGTCCTGACGGACACCTGCAATCAAAAGCATCATCTTTAAAGTGATGCTAGCATCACCAAAAATATGTTGATACTTCTTGAGGGCGCGGCGGTGGGTGAGAATTGACGAATGCCCCGCATCTACGAGCCATTCCCCGGACAGCCGCAAGAGGCTGCAAAGGCTTTGAGTGTGTTCAACGCCAACACCCTGCGGGCGGCTGTTATCAGGGACCTGGCCCAGCATCTTGACGGCGACACGACGGGAAACATCGCCAAGCGCATTGGCGTGGACTACCGGCAGGTCTACGCGCATATCAAGACGCTTGAGGCGGAAGGGCTCGTCACCGCCGCAGGCGAAGCTGGGGCCCGCAGCGGGCAACGCGTTCACTACTCCATAGACTTGGCCAGGCTGCGGGCGCAGGGCCTCATCTACATGAGATATCTGTCGGGAGAATAAGCGCTCAATATGGCCGCATTCGAGACTGCGGACCACCCCGTCAGCCTGCAGATCACGGGCGGGTGGAACGGGATTTGGGCCCATGGAGGCCGCGACCCGTGTGCGCATCTGAGGTGCAGTCGCCGCGGAGGTGCAGACCCTACTGCCCCCCCAACCTGTCGTAGGGGCTGCACCTTTGATGCCACTCAATGCGCATGGTCAGGCCGTAGCGGGCGCCTGAAGCATGTCATGCCCTCGAGTCTACTGAAAAAAATTCAGTAGTGAAAATTTTTCAGTTCGTCGGGCGTTTCTTCTCGGGCCTAGGTGGAAGGTTTCGGAGGGCTTCAGTCACCGCGCGAAGGGCGTCGATGTTCACTTCTCCCAAAACCCGCGCTGCGAAGTGCTCTACCTCGGCAATGCGGTAAGCCTCTATCAGGCGGAGTTCAGCCTCGACGCGCTCCGGGATGGGGCCGCTTCGCTGCAGCAGGTAGTTCTCGTCAACGTCAAAAAAGTAAGCAAGTGCCTTCAGTAGCTCTGGATCCCAGCGGTTATCAGGAGAGCCGGCCAGTAGCCGATGCCAGCGCGTCCTTGTGAGCGTGAGCCCTTGTTCCGCGAGACCTTGTCGAACGTCTTCATACGTGAAACTGTCGGCGTCTTTGGCATGAACGATGTCCAGAAGAAGCTGGATTTTCGACGCGAGAACCTCTTTATCGCTGCGAGGATCAATGGGGTTGTCGTTCGAATTCACGCGTGATCCTGCTCCCGGCCAACCAGGGCGGCCACATCCCGAGGGAAACGCTCTGCCAGCGGTAGCAAAGTCACAGCCCTCCTTCTAATTCCATCATCATTGAGACCCCCAGTGAGGCCTTCGCGGCTTCGTGGAGTGCCACGTGAAAATCAGCCGACAATGAGAGTATATGAGGCTCCGAATGCGACAACGCCGGTTATGAACCCGGCAATGACCTGAGGAGCTGAATGATCCCGGAGATAAACCCTGGACCAGCAGACAAGCGGAGCCGCCACGACGAACGGAAGCCCCAGCCAGCCGAACATAAGTACCGCTGACACGGTCGCGCCGCCCAACGTCATTGCATGGCCCGATATCTTCCAGACCGGACTGACCAAAATGAGCGCCACAATCCCGCAAAGAATCCCGCCAATTAGCCCCCAGACCGGCTGGGGTGCCCCGATGACGCCGAGGATTGCGCAGCCAAGCAGCGACGAACCCAAGGTCCAGAGCATGACCGGGCGGCGTTGTCTCTTGTCTCCCACGTGATGGTCTGTCAGCTGGCCCTTCTTGGCAAGCATCAGTACGACGGCAAATGGCACAAGGCAGATGCAGAGTGCAGCGATTATGCCCGACCAGATAGAGACCACCCACTGGTCACTCAGCAGAGAAGCCAAAATCAGCAGGAGGGACAACACCAAGGGCGGCTGCGCGATCTCGGTTGCGGACCTGGCCACACGCCCAACGGCTGTGGAGGACCTCTCTGCGGTGGTTTGGGTCGCGGTTGCTGCTGTCACTGAGGTGCCTTTACCGGCAGCACGGATTCCAGAGAACCGACGCCGCCATCAAATCGGGCTTGAACCGCGTCCAGGACACGGCCGGCAAGCATAGGTGTGGATCGCCCCGAGAGAACGACCTTGTGATCGCTGGAGCGAATAACATACTCATACAGGCGCGCGGAGGGGCAATTGTCGTAGAAGCTGCTCGCAATGCCTGCCAACCAAGCTGCACGGGAGAGACCCCAATAGGCTCTCCCCAGCGTGGCTGTAAGGAAGACCAAGGCGACCCGGTCCCAAAGCTGCAGACGGCGGCACGCCTTAACGAGCGGGGGGATGCCCAGCCCGAGAGAAGTCAGCAGAACCCCGCCGTAGAACAGTGGACTGAACAAGGCGTACAAAACCTGATGGAGAAAGGAACCGCCAACATCGATATGCATGGCGGTCATGTACGCGATCTCTTCGGCCGAGGCGAGTGCGACCATAGCCATGCCGAATGCGACAACACGGGAACTCACACGGACGGGCAGGCTTTCCTGAGGCCGGAGGCAAATGCGAAGGACGGAAACAGCCAGCAACGCCAAAATGCCCATGTAGACGCTGGCATAGATGAAGACCGGCAGCTGCTGGACATTTTCCGGCACGTAGCTCAGAGTCGTCGGAACGAATTGTTGTAACAGGAATGGAACCGTGATCACAACTGCCCCCAGACCGGCAGCAATTGGGCCGTGGCTGAAGCGGACTCGGTACTTATCGTCAGGTGAGTAGGCAGCGAAGATTCCCTCCCGTACCAGCCAGACGGCACACGTGACACATATGTTGCGAACAAGGTGCAGAAAGTTGACGCCGCCGAGAGCAGCATCAATGGATTCTTCGGGTAAGACGACGCCCGTAAAAAAGAGGCCGAGGACACCGATCCCGATCGCAGCAACAAAGGCCGTGGAAGAGCCCCACCGAGCGACAAAATACAGGCGAAAGGCAAATACCGTTGCCAGGATCCAGAACGCAACAGCGATCATAGGCCAAACACTCGCTCGGCCTTCGTGGCCTCTTTCATGGGCGTGGCATGCAGAACCTGCGCCAGGCCAAAGGCCAAACTTTCGGCTGCAGCCTCCGCCTCATCTAGGGGAACGTCCACTGCACGGCACATCCAGCTGACACCGTTCCGCTTACCGATACCGGAAAAGAAAGACCCTGCGATAAGTCCGTCGAGAGGCCTACCCTTATGGCCCAAAAGGATGTGGCTAAGTTCATGCAGCACGACGTGAACACTCCAAGCCTTGGCACCACGCAGGTAACGGACGATGCCGTAGCTAGGAGTATCGAGCCACTGGCCCGTGACACCTTCTCCAAGGCTTTCCACTGTGCCTTCCTCGAAGACCAGACGCTTGCCGTACTTCTCTTCAACCGCGCTCACTACGTCGCCTAGATCCGGGTACGCCGGAAGATTCAAGGTCTCTACGACGTCCGCGGTCAGTGCGGCCTGTTCCATATCTAAGCTGCTCCGGTAATCAACTGAAAAAATTTCAGTAATGTGTACTATGAAATCAGCGCCAGACGCGCCGTGGCAAGGAGCCACCCTACCAAGCTTCCGAAAACAGCAGCAGCCAAAGAAGGAACAGGAATCCCAATGACCCAGAACTGGACACCTGAGCAGCAATGATCGAGACGCGTTGGATCGAGATCATTGGGGACGCGAGGGACCACCCTCGCGCAACTCGGCGCACATCAGCAGGCAGACAGGGGCGTTGAGGTTATGTGCGGCCGCGCGGCGTAAACGCTACTTCCGGAGCGAACCACATATCCGTCGACATCAGAGTGGACATCCGTGCCACCGAGGGTAATCGACGGCCAGGCCGCAGCACAGGCTCGTCACGGCGTCGCCTGCCCGAAGGGGAATGACAATGTAACGAAGGCGACACGCCCAGTAGTTACAGTAACCAAATCCGCTTCCAGCGGCCCCTTGAATGCTAGGTTCGGAGGAACCTAAAACAGTAACTAAAACCTGTTGAGGGCTACGAACGATTTACAGCACTGAAGCCAGTACAGGTGAAGACAGTCTGTACGAGATTCAAAGGACATGACACATGACTGCTGTTGCACATCGGGGAGGCGGGCGCCCCAGTAAGGGCCTCCGCAAGTACATTGGCTTTCGTGTGCCTGCCGAGATGGCCGACCAAGTCGCGCAGGTGGCCGAAGCGGAGGGCGTCACGATCACGGACTACGTGGCTTCGGTTGTAGCAAAGCAGCTTGAAGTCGATCTGGAGCGTCACGACCACCCTAAGTTTCAGGAGGAGCTGCCCATTGGCCGCATCGCCTCTTAAATGACGAAGGCCCGCACGAGGCGGGCCTTCTAAGCATTTGACTCACTACCTTTTTTGCTTGCCGGCGACCAGGTAGAGAGTCCTTGAGAATCAACTCGGGCCTTGCGGTCCGGGCATCTTCCTATCCCTTGAGAGGAATAGCATCATCGTACCTCACGAGATGCGCGCATGCACAGACTCACAGAGTTCGGGCGCGCCGCATGCACTATGCCGTCCTGCCGAAGCCTGGGCCGCACTAGCTCTCTTGCTTGCCGGGCAGCCTCGCATGCGCCTTTCCCGCGACGGCGGCAAGTCGTACCCGCAGAAGTATGAGCGGGCCCTCACTGAGGCGCTTCCCACGTTCCCTGCGGCAGTCCGAATCTTCGGCAAGGACGGCACGTGCGCGGCGATCTTCCTGGACTTTGACTCGTCCGTCGCTGGCATCGACTGGGTGGAAGCCGATGTTCGGGCCGTCCAGACGTGGCTGCACTCGGTCGGTGCCCGCTGGATTGAGGACTACTCCCCCAACGGCGGCCGGCACGTATACATCCCGCTCAAGCAGCGGGTCACGTTTTCTGAAGCGCGTGATCTTGTCGAGGCGCTGGGCACCCGGTACCGGAGCCTGGACAAGACCCCGCACCAGAACCTCCTGCATGGCTGCATGCGCACACCCGGATCCCCGCACAAACGTGGCGGACACCAGGAACTCGCCATGAGCCTGTCCATGGCCTACGACGTTGCCCGCCGGCCCAACTCTGCCAGGGTCTGGGCGGCCATGAACGATGATCTGGCAGGGGAGATCGCCGCGGTCAAAGCACTCCGCCTCGAAGGGACTATCGTTCGGGCCGCCGAGGAAGAGCCCCCGATCCAGCACCCGATCCAGCACCCGGCCGGGCGAATGTCCCGGACGATGCAGCTGATGGCCCAGACGGGGCTATACGACACGAACCGGTACGCCTCCGATTCTGAGGCACGCCAGGCCATTGTCACGGGGGCCGCGGCCGCCGGACTGGAACTCGTCGACGTCGAACGCCGGATGATGCAGGGGACCTGGCCCGGACTGGCCTCGTTCTATGCCCGCTATGCCTCCCGGCACCGTGTCCCGGCATTGCGCAGGGACTGGCTGAGTGCGATCACGTATCTGCGCAAAAACCCCGGATCCAGGGACGGAAGGAACAATGCCCGTATATCCCCCACAAGCCAGCCAAATACACAGCCCCCCATACTACAAGGGACTTCGATTTCATCGAATCCCGATGCTGAGCATCGGTTCGTCCGGACCTGGCGAAATGCACTGCGGTTGAAGGAACATTCCTACACCGAGTCAAGGGCTGGGCTGGCCAGGAGAATGGTGCTGAGGTCGCTGGGGGAGGCAGCCCACATGACCGGGTCCAGGTTCATTGAATTCGGTGACCGGTCCATCGCGGTGGCCACCGGTCTGGACCACACTACGGTCGGATTACACCTCAGAGCACTGCGCAGCGAGACGGACCCGCTGGTGACCCTGGTCGAACAAGGCCGCGGCACCAAGGGAGACCTCTACATGCTGACCATTCCCGAAGAGGTGAAGACCGCGGCCGAAGACCTGACCTGGCGGAAGGGGAAAATCCACGCACTTCGCCCGGTTTTCAGGGAACTGGGACTGCCGGCGGCCTTCGTGTACGAAGCACTGGAACACTCCCCCGGCCTGGCAACATCCGAAATCGTCACGCTGACCAGGCTCTCCAGAACAGCTGTCACTGAGGCGCTTGAGGTGATGGCCGCTTGGAATATGATTGCCCGGAACAATGCACGGGCCTGGTCGGTGGTGGCATCGACCTCACTGAAAGACCTCGCCGAGCACTTCGGGGTCATGGAAGCCGTAGCGGCGCAGCTGCAGCGCTACCGGATCGAGCGGATTCTGTGGAAGGAATGGCTGTCCAAGAACGTCAACACCGTCGCCGAGCTCCTCTCCCCCGGCGAAGACTACCCGTGGGAGGCCTTCGAGGGTCCACCGGACGAGTGGGCCCTCACGGACATGGCTTTCACTAGGGCAGGGTGATCGGACCAAGCCGAAGATAGTCAGTCTGGCAGTCTGGTAGTGACGGACTCTGTCAGTCTGTGAATAACTTACTCACAGAGTATTTGGGTCCGATGCCCAGTAGTCAGACCCCTCCTGGTCGTTGGGAACGGGGATATTCTTAGGCTCGTGGGGCCAGGCCCAAGGCAACGCGGAGCTCATCCTCTGTAGAACCCACCAGCTCCTTTTGGCGCTCCAGCAGCAGGTCCACGGCAACGCGGATCAGGGTGTTATCGGTGATTCGCTCCCCCTTTTCCCGGCGGGCACGTTGAACCTTCGAAGCGAGTACTGTCAGCTCATCGGCCTGGTCTGCGTGCAGCCGTAATTCCTTACGGACCAGATCTGTGTAGTGGGTATGGCTCGAAACGACGGGTCCCTTGGCCTCTTGTACCTCTTGGGTCGAAGAGGGCTTCACAGGCCGGAGCGCGATCTCGGACTCCACTCCCCCATTTGTCACGGTTCGTGCAGGCTCAGCAGCCGGCGCAGGCGTGGCAACTTGTGCTGTCGAGTGCGATTGTGAGCCATTATGCAATGCAGCAGCCTCATGGACAATGTGCAGGACGGGCGCATCTCCATCTAGGTCAATGGGAGGGGCTTCTTTGATCTCCCGAGTCTGATTGGCAAAGTTCTTGAATCCACCTTTGAGCGCCATCGAGGTCAGCCCTTCCTGGTCTTGGCCCAGAGACTAAACAGTTCTAAGGCGACGTCTTTGTAATCCATAGTTGCTTTCTCGGAGTTGCGGGTCTTCTCGTAAGAAGTAACCACCGTTCCATACATAGGTGCCCGCTCGTGTGCCTTATACGCTCGAACAAACGAGTTGCATACAAGGATCCCCTGCTCTCGCAGCATCTCCTGTGCATCCAGTGCATCTTGCGGGGAACGCGAATCGGCTTTTGTGATCACGACCCTGTAGTCCAGGCCGAAGGGCTGGACTATCTTCTCGAAAGTGTAGACGAGCGGCAGAAGGGCCAAAGGAGTTGCTTCTGTGGGCATCACAATGAAGTCGGACTGGCTAACGATGGCCTTGAGCACCTGAATGTTTTCCAGGTTACCGGGGGTATCGACGAAGACCGTGTCGTAGTCGAGACCGCGCATTTGTGTGAGCGCTTCCGGATCCGTCTCAGTGGCGACGTCGAACTGCAGCTGTTCCTTTTCAGGGAGTTCCTCTGCATTAGTTGCCCACATCGTTACTGACCCTTGCGGGTCGGCGTCGACGACAAGCACTTTCGAGCTCTGGGCGGCAACGGCGGCAAGATTCATCACCGTGGTGGTTTTCCCGGCGCCGCCTTTTTGGTTGACGACAGCTACGACCCTCATGAGTGCTTCCTTAATTTTGGTTTCTATGGCACTCGGACCGACGGCGGATTGGGACCTCATCCAAGCTTCACAACCCGAGAAGATGGGTCAGCTCGATCCAAGGCAGAGAACATCTATATCCAAGTCGCCGGCAAGCGCTACGCCAAAATTACCAGCCCCACTTCCCTTCAGTCGGAAGAAACGCCGTAGACGCACAGAGTCAGTGACTGCGTTCCTCTGTGACTCTGTAACTCTGTAACTCTCTAGGCGTCCGGGTCGGCCAAAGAGACCACTCCCCCACGATTCAGTTCAAGGCCAATCAATCGCGCCCGGCAGCTATCCGCCCCCTGACTACGAAGCCGCGGAGCTCTTTCAGCCACGTCCTGCTGGAACTGGGTGGATCTAGGACATTGTGTCGTCTAAAGCGGCCAACACCTACAGACTTCCGGAGTTCGTGACTTCCGGGGTTTCGAAGTGACAGAGTCCAGGGTGGGCTGCGGTTCGTGTTGGGACTCTGTTCAGCGATCTCTGGGTCTACAGGCTCGCGGACTAACAGACTCGCTGGCTTGCCGGGCGGGCGTTCCTGGCAGGTGGCGGTTCAGTGTTTGCCGGCACGGTTTGTACAGAGTCCGGTAGTTCCGTGAGTCCGGATGTGACAGAGTGACAGACTTACGTGGTTCGGTAGTAGGCCGCCGGGGCTGTGTGGTCGGCAAGTGAATG
>Ga0213838_1001732_pt1 | contig 10769 bp, 11 predicted proteins | sample SWPATP13_FD_160577 | JGI IMG/M metagenome (GOLD analysis project Ga0213838, IMG submission 160577) | Coastal seawater microbial communities from Marineland, Florida, United States - SWPA TP1 #3 | ecosystem: Environmental > Aquatic > Marine > Coastal | place: USA: Florida | collected 2016-08-06
CTGAACCCTGAGTTCATCGGCCCTGCAGCATTGACTCTTGCTCACCGTTACAACTTAGATAGCCGTGACAACGGTAAAGATGAACGTATGAAGCTTATCAATGGTGAAAATGGCGCTTGGGGCTGTACGTTTGTTGGTTACTGTTCTGAAGTATGTCCGAAGAAAGTAGACCCAGCAGCGGCGGTTAACCAAGGTAAAGTTGAGTCTTCAATGGACTTCGTTATCTCGATGTTCAAGCCAGATGGCTCTCAAGTTAAAACTGCAGAGGAGGCATAAGATGAGCAATCGTAAGCCTTATGTTCGTGAGATGAAGAGAACGTGGTGGAGCAACCATCCGTTCTACCGCTTCTACATGCTACGTGAAGCAACTGTACTGCCTTTGATTCTGTTCACTGTATTCCTAACTTTTGGTTTGGGTGCGCTAGTGAAAGGCCCTGAAGCGTGGGCTGGTTGGTTGAGCTTTATGGCTAACCCTATCATTGTCGGTATTAATATCGTGGCTCTGCTAGGCAGCTTAATGCACGCTCAAACCTTCTTCAGCATGATGCCTCAAGTAATGCCAATCCGCCTAAAAGGTAAATTGGTAGATAAAAGAATCATCGTACTGACTCAGTGGGCTGCGGTGGCTTTTATTTCTTTAATCGTTCTTGTTGTGGTGTAAGGAGCTTTCGTTATGAACACAAACTACAAAGTTAAGCCTGTTAACCACAACCCTCAACGCTCTGATGAGCCAATCTGGTGGGGTCTATTCGGCGCTGGCGGTACTTGGTTTGCGATGATCACACCAATCACGATTCTAGTGTTAGGTATCTTAGTGCCAATGGGCATCATCGATGCAGAAGCAATGAGCTACGAGCGTGTGTCTGAGTTCGCCACCAGCATTATCGGTGCGCTATTCATCATCGGTACGCTGGCACTGCCAATGTGGCACGCTATGCACCGTCTTCACCACGGCATGCACGACCTGAAATTCCACGTCGGCGTTGCAGGTAAAGTAGGCTGCTACTTCTTTGCAGGCCTAATTAGCGCATTGTCTGTTATTTTCATCTTTATGATTTAAGAGCAGATTCGAGTAACCGAGTATCGAAGAGCTTAAGAGCGCAAAGACTAAAAGCAGAGCAGGGTTATCTTGTTCTGCTTTTTTATTGCTTATCGAATAGCACATATCTCTTCCAGCTATTCGCATCTCGTATACTCGCATCAGCTCCTTCCCGATCTCCAGATACAAAAAAGGCCGCCTAAGCGACCTTTTTCAAATATTTGAAGTAAATTACTTCACACGACCAACGTATTCGCCAGTACGAGTATCAACTTTCACAACTTCACCGATCGCGATGAATAGAGGTACACGAACTACCGCGCCTGTTGCTAGAGTTGCTGGTTTGCCACCCGTTCCTTGAGTATCGCCTTTCAGACCAGGATCTGTTTCAGTCACTTCAAGCTCAACAAAGTTTGGCGGAGTAACTGTGATAGGGTTATCATTCCACAACGTTAGAGTACAAACGTCATTTTCAACTAACCATTTTGCTGTTTCGCCAACTGCTTTAGCGTCTGCAGCAATTTGCTCGAAAGTTTCGTTGTTCATGAAGTGGAAGAATTCACCGTCTGAGTATAGGTAACCCAGCTCAACGTCGACTACATCTGCAAGTTCTACAGTGTCGCCAGACTTGAATGTTTTCTCTAACACTTTGCCTGACAGCAGTTTACGAAGTTTTACGCGGTTGAACGCTTGGCCTTTACCTGGCTTAACGTATTCATTTTCGATAATTGAGCAAGGCTCGTTATCCATCATGAATTTTAAACCGCCTTTGAATTCATTGGTGCTTACTGACGCCATGATTTCCTCTTACACATCTTTGAGTTGATTTCAATGCCGCATATCATAACCCGAAAAGTCGAATCTGTTGAGCAAAACTGGCTCAAACAACTATCGAATGCGATCTCTGACCCGAGAAAGCTCCTCGAATCCTTAGAAATCGACACTTCAGATTGGGTTGATGGCTTTGCCGCACGAGAGCTATTTGCTCAGCGAGTGCCTCAAAGCTTTGTCGATAGAATGGAAAAAGGCAACCCGCATGATCCTCTGCTACGTCAGGTTCTGCCAATAAGTGAAGAGTTTGAAATCCACCAAGGCTATTCCGCCGATCCGCTCGAAGAACAAAATAATGCGATTCCTGGGTTACTGCACAAGTACAAAAGCCGCGCATTGATGATCGTAAAAGGAGGCTGCGCGATTAACTGTCGTTACTGCTTCCGTCGCCACTTTCCATATCAAGACAACAAAGGCTCAAAGCAAACTTGGCAGCAGAGTTTAAACTACGTATTAAATAATCCAGACATCAATGAAATCATATTGTCTGGCGGCGACCCATTGATGGCCAAGGACAGTGAACTGCAGTGGTTAATCAAGGCGATTGCCGATATTCCACATATCAAAACGCTGCGTATTCATAGCCGCTTGCCGGTCGTTATTCCCGCTCGCATTACCGATGAACTGTGTCAGACACTGAAAAATTCAAGGCTAAAAGTGGTGTTTGTCAGCCACATCAATCACGCCAATGAAATCAGCTCCGAACTTGCCCAAGCTTTTGAAAAGCTAGCTGAAGCTCGTGTCACATTACTCAATCAGAGTGTTTTGCTGAAAGGGGTAAATAATTCTGTCGATGCACAAACTAAATTGAGTGAAGCGCTTTTCTCTATCGGCATTCTTCCTTACTATTTGCATGTCCTTGATAAAGTACAAGGAGCTGCACACTTCTACGTCTGTGATGAAGAAGCCCGAGCGCTCATCAAGGGGCTTATTGAAAACGTATCTGGCTACTTAGTTCCTAAGCTTACTCGAGAAATTGGCGGGCGCAGCAGTAAAACACCACTCGATCTCCACCTAGAATAATAATAAATGACTGATTCTATTCATCGTAACAAACAAAATGCTGTGGGATTTACTCTTATTGAATTCGTCATTGTGATCGTAATTCTCGGTATCTTATCCGTAGCGGCCTATTCCAAATTTCTTAATTTGCAAACCGATTCTCGTCTCGCTGCCCTAAATGGTTTAAGAGGTGGAATGGTCAGCGCAAGCAATATGACTCATGGTAAAGCAGCTAGCTTGGGTATTGAAAATGCAACCAGCGGCGCAATTACCATTGAGGGCGACAACATCGAAATTGCTTTTGGCTACCCAATCGCGATGGACGCTGAGGCGTGGTCTTTGTTACTTGAAACGTCAACGCGTGATGCCGTTTCGGATGACGGTGTCGCCGATTGGTACTTTACCAATGAAACTGACGATGACGGAATCATCATCTATGCGCCAGCAAGTAAAAGACTGGTGTCTGACGGATGCTACTTAGAATATACGCAAGCAACCGCATCAACACTTCCTAGCTTCGTCATTACCAGCACAGGCTGCTAATCTCACTCATCGTCATCATTGTTTTTAATGGTGACGATAGCTAATTTTCGTTCGCCTTCTCTCTATCTAGTACGCATACTCCCCTTTTTTAGAGATGCCGATAATGTTCATTGCCCCCTACTTCAACCTTGATCCTTTCAGCTGGCCCGCACTTGTAGCATGTGCTCTTAACGGTGTGCTCATTGGTGTAGAGAGACAAACCCGAGGTAAGCCTGTTGGCATTAGAACGTCTATTCTGATCATTTCAGGGACGTATCTATTCATGACAATGGCTATCAGTTTGTCCCCGAACACCTTAGACCAAGCTCGCGTTCTAGGTCAGATCATTACGGGGGTCGGATTCCTTGGGGCTGGTGTCATGATGACACTCAATGGGAAAATTCACGGCGTCACCAGTGCAGCTATCATTTGGATGCTAGCTGCGTTGGGGATGATGATTGGGCTTGGCCATTTATCCCAGTCTGTCATTATCACCGTATTAGCTCTCGCTGTACTTTTAGGGGTCGACCGAGTAGAAAACAGCTTTCAAAGTTTACGTCGTGGTGTTCACCAAAAATGGAAATTGAAAACCGAACACCACACTAAAGACTGAGCTATGCCCCTTCATACATCGCTATCGACACTTGATTCTTACCTGCTGCTTTCGCATGGTAAAGCTGCTCGTCAGATGCTCGGATGCTTTGGTTTTGCCATAGGTGCGACAAGCTGTCGAAACGATACAGAGAGTACAAGGTCGCTCCCCCAGATACAGATACTTCAATTCGATCTCCGCTGTCACAACGGTAACTTTGTAGACTAATATCTTTTTGAACACGTTCAAAAATCGAAGTCAGCAACTCTGGGGAGTCACCACAAATCGCGACAACAAACTCTTCACCGCCAAAACGAGCAACGATATCTTGCTGTCGCACACTGCTCAGCATTAACTGCGCAATATGACAAATGACCTCATCTCCTACGTCATGCCCAAAGTCATCGTTAATGTGTTTGAAATCATCAATATCGAACACACCAATACCAACAATAGGAGATTCATTCTGTTTTAATAACTGCGCTTCAAAGCCACGACGATTGAGAAGGCCAGTCATAGGATCCATCATCGCTAAGTCATACAAGCGTTGATTCTCTTGTTTTGAGTAATAGCGCCAAAGAACGAGAATTAAAAACAAATACATTATCAACACGCTCATTAACTGCATTTGATCGTGCTGTAACACATGCCAAAGATGGACTCGTTTTGGCTCATCCACGTTTAAAAATAGTCCTGTAGCCAAGCCATTAACTTTGATTGGGTAAGAATGTGTATACGCCATAATGCCGTACTTGTTCTTCCCTTTTGTTGAGTCAATGTGGTAGTCCGTCTTCTTATCTGATACCAAATCACTAACGTAACCGTCAACACCTAGTACCCCTTTGAAGTCACCATTGACGTATATCCCTTTCGTTAACGTAACCACTCGCTTCCCAGTTAAGTAGTCACTGTATTCGCCGGTGTACACCACTTGCTCTTGCCGTTGAGTCAGCCCGTAACGCACGGTATTAATCCAATAGGGGCGATTAGTAACCACCGAGTCAAACGTATCGCCACGAATATACTGAGCAAAATCAGAAGGTGATGAAATAATGAACTTATCTTTGGAAATAAAATAAATTGCTGAAATGGTTTCGATGGTATTCGAAAAGTAAGCCATAGAAGGTGCGATAAACAAACGCTTATTGGCTTCAACGTTTAAAGCACTTCCTGCGTCGCACATTTCAGTTGGGCCCGAAAACATAAAGTCATATCGAGCCTCGCCTTGCTCCTTATTTACAAAGTAACAAGTTTGCTCATCTACATGCTGAGAGTGAGAGAAAGCGTAGGTATCATCATGAAGGGGATAAAGGGCGGTGATATTGTACTCAAGCGCATTAATAATTTGGGTTAAGTCTCCTAGAGTACCACTCGCATACTGATGTTCTGACCAATACTCTTTCTTTGATTCATCCGCTGAATCCAATAAAAGTAAGCTTAAAAAAACAAAGAAAACCGCACTTAACCCTAAAAGTGCTTGTTTGAAACTGATAATGTTATTTTGAGGCACTACGATATCACAGCGATTGATTTTGCAGAACATTATACCATAAGAGTTTTTATGGTCTAGCGTACCAGCCGAATTAATAAGAGACTAGCTACATATTCGATTGCGACCACCGCTCGCAGCAAACTATAAAAAAGCCCAAGTGTTCTCACTTGGGCTTAATCATTACTTTGTATTTAGCTGAAGCTATTTAGCAAAGTTAACAATTGGGAAGCAAGGGAAGAAGCCGTTGTCCGCACAGTTAATTAAACCAATTTGAACACCTTCAATTTTTGCTGTTTTGTTGAAGATACCCACTTGCACGGTTGACTCAGAAGAGATATTCGCAGCACCAACATCGACCATAGTGTCGCCTTCTGAGTAGTTTACGAAACTTACGTTCGCACCATTTACATCATTAGTAATGTTCACCGCCCCCAGGTTAACACCTGTTGTTAAACCAGTATTCCAGTTAAAGAAACCAAGTGACGCGCCTTTCATTTCTTGGTTCACTTTAGATGCACCAAAAATACCAAAGTTTACACCCGTCGTACGCTGTGTTTCTGACATGCCCACGATAGCTAAATCCAAACCAGACACTTCGTCAACTTGACCATGTAAAGCCGCTACACGCACACCAGCAACTTTGCTTGCTTGCGGCGCATTGAAGTCGTTAATTGAAGAGAACATAACTGGAGCACTTGCGAATACAGCAGGCGAAGCGACAGCTGCAGAAATAGCTAGAACTGAAAGAAGTTTTTTCATTGGGAGTCTCCACTGACTTTAGTTGTGCGTGCTAGCCAAATTGCGACTAATCACTCACTATTATTTTCCATTAATAATCAATTACCCGTGTTAATTCCACGTCATAACTGTCATTTGACTATAAGAGCTAACATGCAATAGCGCAACAAGTAGACTATGCTGAACGCAAAATAACTGAACTAAGTTCTGTAAAAAGCAATTTTTCCGCTTACAATCGCTTCATATACAAAAAAGCCAAGGCAATGCCTTGGCTTTCTTTTCTTTACAAGCGCCTAAGTGATACCACTTAGAAAGCTAATATGATTACATCATACCGCCCATACCACCCATACCGCCCATGCCGCCCATATCAGGCATTGCAGGAGCTGCTTCTTGAGGCTTGTCTGTCACCATTGCTTCTGTTGTGATCATAAGACCAGCAACTGATGCGGCGAATTGTAGTGCAGAACGCGTCACCTTAGTTGGATCTAGGATACCCATAGCGATCATGTCGCCGTACTCACCTGTCGCAGCGTTGTAACCGTAGTTACCTTCGCCAGCGCGAACGTTGTTAGCAACAACAGACTCTTCGTCACCTGCGTTCTTAGTGATTTGACGGATAGGTGCTTCCATTGCACGTAGCGCAACGCGGATACCGACGTTTTGCTCTTCGTTGTCGCCTTCAATGTTAGCCACTTTAGATGCAGCGCGGATAAGTGCAACACCACCACCAGCAACCACACCTTCTTCAACTGCAGCGCGAGTTGCGTGAAGTGCGTCTTCTACGCGGTCTTTCTTCTCTTTCATCTCAACTTCAGTCGCAGCGCCAACTTTGATTACTGCAACACCGCCCGCTAGCTTAGCAACGCGCTCTTGTAGTTTCTCTTTGTCGTAGTCAGACGTTGCATCTTCGATTTGTTGACGGATTTGAGAAACGCGACCTTGGATCATCGCTTCTTCACCCGCGCCATCGATGATGGTTGAGTTTTCTTTAGTGATCGTAACACGCTTAGCTTGACCTAGGTCTTCTAGCGTTACTTTCTCTAGGTCTAGACCGATCTCCTCAGAGATAACCGTACCGCCAGTTAGGATAGCGATGTCTTGTAGCATTGCTTTACGACGGTCACCGAAACCAGGTGCTTTAACAGCCGCAACTTTCACGATGCCGCGCATGTTGTTTACAACTAGAGTTGCAAGCGCTTCGCCTTCTACATCTTCAGCGATGATTAGAAGTGGACGAGATGCCTTAGCTACTGCTTCTAGAGTCGGAAGAAGTTCACGGATGTTTGAAACTTTCTTGTCGATAAGAAGGATGAATGGGCTTTCTAGATCAACAGAACCCGCTTCTTGGTTGTTGATGAAATAAGGAGATAGGTAACCGCGATCGAACTGCATACCTTCAACTACGTCTAGCTCGTCTTGTAGAGCCTGGCCTTCTTCAACTGTGATAACGCCATCACGGCCTACTTTTTCCATCGCTTCAGCAATGATGTTACCTACTGTTGCGTCAGAGTTTGCAGAGATAGTACCTACTTGCGCGATAGCTTTAGTATCTGCACATGGCACAGACAGGCCTTTTAGCTCTTCAACCGCAGCGACAACGGCTTTATCAATACCGCGCTTAAGATCCATTGGGTTCATGCCAGCTGCAACGGCTTTTAGGCCTTCTGTGATGATTGCTTGAGCAAGAACTGTTGCTGTAGTCGTACCGTCGCCCGCTGCGTCGTTCGCTTGCGAAGCCACTTCTTTAACCATTTGCGCGCCCATGTTTTGGAACTTGTCTTCAAGTTCGATTTCACGTGCAACAGAAACACCATCTTTAGTGATCGTTGGTGCGCCAAATGATTTGTCTAGAACAACGTTACGGCCTTTAGGACCTAGCGTTACTTTTACTGCATCAGCCAGAACGTTTACACCTTCTAGCATTTTAATACGTGCGTCGTTACCAAATTTAACGTCTTTAGCAGCCATCTTTATTTCCTTTAAAATTCTTTAATTCAAATCAGTTCAATATGGTGGCGCGGATTACTCAACGATCGCCATGATGTCGTTTTCAGACATGATAAGAACTTCTTTACCGTCGATTTTTTCAGATTTAGTGCCGTAGCCTTCTGCAAAAATAACAGTGTCGCCAACCTTAACGTCTAGCGCTTGAACGCTACCGTTTTCTAGAATGCGGCCTTTACCTACCGCTAGAACCGTACCACGAGTCGATTTCTCTGCAGCAGAGCCTGTTAGAACGATGCCACCAGCTGACTTAGATTCAACTTCTTGGCGTTCAACGATAACTCGGTCGTGTAATGGACGGATATTCATTGGTCGTCTCTCCTGATAATTTCCATTTAATTTGATAAGTGCCGATATTGGCATGGGATTACTCAGTATGTTGGGGGTAAGCGCCCCGATCCCAAGGGGGATAAGCCGAAAAAGTGTGATTAATTTAACGAAAAGTGACTTCAACCTGAGCACTTAGGTTCTAGGAGCTACGCAGTGCTTCCTGTATCCTACGTTTTTAATCTCTCAGGTGACGATATGCAGGCTTCATCTTATGCGCGATAAACACGGATTGCTCTCAGCACCGATCCCTGAGACGTTGCGAACCATGACTATCCCGATGATTTTCGGCATGATCGCGATCCTGATGTTTAATCTTGTTGATACCTTCTTCATTTCTTTGCTCGGCACCCAAGCTCTCGCTGCCATCAGTTTTACTTTTCCTGTCACCTTTACGGTTAACTGCATCACCATGGGAATAGGTATGGGCATTTCTACTTGTATCGGCCGATTACTAGGGCAAGGTAATTCGGAGAATGCAGCGCGATTCACAAGCCATGCACTTTTGCTCGCCGTGGTTTTGGTGACACTCGCCTCGACGATTGGGCTTTATACCATTCCCAATCTATTCGGCCTGTTAGGCGCACAACCTGAGCTTATACCTCTCATCGAGCAATACATGCAGGTGTGGTACTTGACCATTCCTTTGCTTGTTATCCCAATGGCTGGTAACAGTGCAATTCGAGCGAGTGGTGATACTAAAACTCCTGCCAAAATCATGATGTTAGCTGGCATCATCAATGGTGTTTTAGACCCTTTACTCATTTTTGGTATAGGGCCTTTTCCAGAGCTTGGAATTCAAGGAGCAGCGATAGCGAGCGCATTCAGTTGGCTAGGAGCCTTATGTGGCTCACTTTATGTATTAATAAAGCGAGAGAAACTTCTCGCTCTGCCTCGGTTTGGTGAAATCACAAATGATTGGCGCACTATCTTATCCATTGGCACGCCCGCTGCGCTTTCTAATGCGATGAATCCTATCGCTGGAGCCATCATAATGATGATGCTTGCCAAACATGGTACTGAAGCGGTGGCTGCGTATGGTGCCGCTCAGCGTATAGAGTCAATTCTAATATTGGTATTAATGGCACTTACCTCTGCCCTAACCCCATTCATGGCGCAAAATTTTGGGGCGAATAAGCCAGAGCGCAGCTTCCAAGGTCTGTTTTTAAGTATGCGCTTCTCAATCCTATTTCAGGCATTGATTTTCTTGATGATGGTACCATTAAGCATTCCGCTTGCAGCACTATTCTCCCAAGAGGAGTCAGTACGTGATTTACTGTGGCATTACTTACTCGTCGTGCCATTTAGTTACGGGTTCCAAGGCATTGTAATGATGCTGGTCAGTGGACTAAATGCCATGCACAAACCGCTCAAAGCCTTTCAATGGAGCTTCATGCGATTATTTGTATTTACCCTACCATCGGCATGGTTAGGGTCTTACCTCTATGATATTGAAGGGTTATTTGTTGGTATAGCACTCGGTAATATCGTTGGTGGACTTTCAGGTTACCTATATGCCATTAAAACTCGCAATCGCCTTTTCGCAACCTAAACAAAAAAAAAGCCCGCATGATTCAATGCGGGCTTTTCTAATACGATTCTCTAGTGATTCCTCACTAGATTCAAATTACTTAACGAGTACATCACCGGACATCTCTGCAGGGATATCCATACCCGTTAGAGAAAGCATCGTTGGTGCAAGGTCTGAAAGTTTACCGCCATCTTTAAACTCTACTTCTTTGCTGCCCACATAGATAAGTGGAACAGGTAGGTTCGTATGCGCAGTGTGAATGCCACCCGTTTCAGGGTTAACCATCATTTCAGCGTTACCGTGGTCAGCAGTGATTAGCAATTGGCCATCAACTTCTTTGATAGCTTCTACTACTTTACCGATACATTCGTCTAGCGCTTCACTTGCTTTAACTGCCGCTTCATAAACGCCAGTGTGACCTACCATGTCACAGTTAGGGTAGTTACAAACGATCGCATCGTATTTGCCACCTTTAATTGCTGCGACTAACTTTTCAGTAAGCTCTGGTGCACTCATTTCTGGTTGTAGGTCGTAGGTTGCGACTTTTGGAGAAGCCACAAGCTGACGCTCTTCACCTTCAAACTCGTCTTCTTTACCACCGTTGAAGAAGAAAGTTACGTGTGCATATTTTTCTGTTTCAGAAATACGTAGCTGCGTTTTGCCTTCTTTTGATAGCCACTCACCGTAA
>Ga0213838_1001734_pt1 | contig 10768 bp, 8 predicted proteins | sample SWPATP13_FD_160577 | JGI IMG/M metagenome (GOLD analysis project Ga0213838, IMG submission 160577) | Coastal seawater microbial communities from Marineland, Florida, United States - SWPA TP1 #3 | ecosystem: Environmental > Aquatic > Marine > Coastal | place: USA: Florida | collected 2016-08-06
GGCGCCGGCGGCCAGAGCGTCGAAACCGGGCGAGTGTGCCGCGTCCAGATCGCCGCTGACAATGATCGAGCGTCCGCCATAATCGAAGCGATAGGCGACCGCCGGGCTGGCCGGGTCATGATTGACCGCGATGGCGCGCACGGTCAGTCCGGCCTCGTCGAGCAAGGTGACGGCGCTGCCATCCGCCGGCAGGGCAAAGGGGCGGGCCGTCAGGCCGCCGCCGGATGGCGGGGCGATGGCTGTGCCGTGATGGGCCGTGCGATAGCCCCGGTCGAGCCGGTAGGCGGTATTCATGCCCTCCACGACCGTCTCGATACCTGCAGGTCCCCAGGCTTCCAGCGGTGTCTCGCGCGCGTCGCCGACCCAGGCCTGCAGCGCCAGTGCGCCCAGATCGCTGATATGGTCGGAATGAAAATGGGTGATGAGGACGGCATTGATGGCGCTGGCGGGAAGGCCCATCAGCACGAGATTGCGGGTCGATCCGGCACCGCTGTCGACAATGAAAATACGCTGGCCGGCGATGATGGCGGTGCAGGACTGGGCACGGCCCGGGTCGGGCAGGGGCGAGCCCGTGCCGCAAAAGGCGATATGCAGCCCGTCGGGCAGGCTGTCGCGCCGGTCCAGTCCCAGCCGGGCCTCGACCTGCCGCGTATAGACCCATTGGCCCAGTTGCGGTGCGGCCAGGCGCGCCGTGACCAGCAGGCCGGTCGCGAGCAGGCCGGCAAGGACAAGTCCGGCGGCGATGCGTTTCACGATGCCTCTCCGGCCAGCCGGGCCAGGGCCTCTTCGACCACCCACAGCCTGTCCTGGCCCCACACGGCGCAATCGCCCATCCGGTAGCTGGGCACGCCCCACAGACCCAGACCGGTCAGCCGGGCGCGGTTGGTCTCGGCCGTGGTGCGCCAGCTCTCATCGGCCAGCGCCTTGCGAGCCCCGGTCCAGTCCAGCCCGGCGCGTTCGGCCAGCTTGCGCAGGCCCCGGTCGCTGCCTGCATCGATCCCCTGCGACCAGACACCGGACAGATAGCTCAACAGGAAGGCCTCGCCCCGCCCGGCTTCCAGGGCGTGGTGCAGGACGGCGAGGCCGCGCTCGGCAGGCCGGCCCAGCGGGTCGCAGATATCGCCGAAATCCAGGCCGATCCGCTCGGCCTCGCGGGCACAATCCTTGAGAAAATAGACGCCCTTGCGGCGCGGCACCGGCAGTGAACGCATCACCATGGGCAGGACAAAGCTGATCTTCACACGCGCATTCCAGCGCCGCGCCAGATCGAAGGTCCGCCGGGCGGCCAGATAAGTGTAGGGACTGCGCAGGGAAGGGAAGAATTCCAGTTCTGCACCGCCGGTATCGCCGGTCGCCATGCTCTCGTGCAGGACGGGGGCGAGCGGTGTTGCATCCGGGATGTCGTCGCGGCGCAGGCCCTGTCTGCCCAGCCGGGCTTCCAGATAGTGGAAGCGGTCGGCGCCCCAATACCATTCCCCGTCCAGAAATACGGTGGCCGATTGGAAGTGTCCGGCGGCATCGCGCTGGGCTTCGGCGGTTTTCATGCGCGCTGCCGTGCGGGCTTCGTCGCCGGTTTCCGGCAGGGGCGCGCCGGTCCAGAAGGCCGCATCGATATCGCACACTGTCTGCAGGGCGTCGGGACAGTCCAGGGCGGCGTCGGCGGCGATCTCGGCCCGGGCTGCGCGCACCGGATCGGGCGGCGTGCCGGGGTCGCGGAAGGCGAGGCCGAATTGCCGCGCCAGGCGTTCGGCATCGCCGCGCCCGAAGGCTTCCAGACGGTGCGGTTCCGGCATGACCGCGGCCTCGGGCCGGCCCACCAGATGCACATCGACCGTGATGTCGAAACGCCCGGCCAGCTTGGCCAGCAGCGGCGCGGTGAGGGCGCTGGCCGGGTCGCCGATGCGGTGGAAATAGGCCAGGCGGCAGGGCGCACCGGTGCGCCGGCGTTGCGCCTCGCCGCGGGCATGCGCGGCCTCGCGCCGTTTCAGACTGGTCACCCGCTTGTAGACTTGCCGTTTCAGCCAGCTGCGCATCGCCGCCTCCACTCAGTTCGGCCAGTGGACATATTCATCGTCCAGCGCGCGCGGTTCCAGAAGGTGGCGGTCGATATAGATCGGCGGTTCCACCAGGCTGGGCCAGATCGGGTCGGCCTGGTCGGCATTGATCGCATCCAGGCGTGCCCGCATTGCGGCGACGCGGTCCGGTTCGGCGGCAGCCAGGTCGACCTGTTCGGTCGGATCGGTGGCCAGGTGGAAGAGCCAAGTGCGTTCGGGATGCTCGGAGACCTGCAGTTTCCAGCCATCATGCAGCAGCACGCGGTAGTGCCCGGACCGCCAGAACAGGGCACGTCCGGCGGCGGGCGTCTCGTCCCCGATCAGCGGGACAAGGTCGATCCCGTCGATGACGCGGTCGTCCGGCAGCGCCGCACCCGCCGCGCCGGCCGCTGTGGCGAAGAGATCGACATGGGCAGCCGGCGCGTTGACGACACTGCCCGCGGGGATGCGGGCCGGCCATTCCGCCAGCATCGGCACGCGGATGCCGCCCTCGAAGAAGGTCGCCTTCCAGCCCCGGTAAGGTGCGTTGAGATCGGCAAAGCCGATATAGCCCGGCGCACCATTATCGCTGGAGAAGACGACCAGCGTGTTCTCGGCCAGCCCGTTTTCTTCCAGCGCGGCGCGGACCCGGCCCACGGCGCGGTCGACGGCGAGGATCATGGCGCCATAGATGCGCACGCGCTCGTCCTCGATATGGCCCAGCGCCTCGACATCCGAGCGCAGCGCCTGCAGCGGGGTGTGCGGCGCGTTCAGCGCCAGATACATGAAGAAGGGCCGGTTGGCATTGGCCTCGATCGCGCTGACGGCCTCGTCGGCGAGATAGTCGGTCATATAGCCGCGCGGTGGAAAGCGGTCCGACCCGTTCCAGCGCACGGCATAGTTCAGATTGGCCCACAGGAAGGGATCGATCGGGTCGAAGTCCTGACGCAGATTGACGGCGTCCGGATCGTCGGGCGGCAGGAAGAGCGAGGCACCGGCATAAAAGCCGACCCATTCGTCAAAGCCCTGATTCTGCGGTTGGAAGGGTTCGGCGGCGCCCAGATGCCACTTGCCCAGAAAGAGCGTGCGATAGCCTTCCCCCCGCAGCATTTCCGCCATGGTGATCTCGCCCGGCGGCAGGCCCTGCTGGTCGACGGGCAGGGTGTCGGCGACACGGTCATCGTGGAAGATCGCCTCGCGCGGGGCATAGTCGAACGAGCCGATCAGGCGGTGGAAGGCGACCGGGGCCGGGGTGAATTCGAAGCCGAAACGGGTGGCATAACGGCCGGTCATGATCGCCGCACGCGAGGGCGCGCAGGTCGCATTGCCGGCATAGCCATTGGCAAAGACGGCGCCATTGGCGGCGATGGCGTCGATATTGGGGGTCGGGATCGCCCCGTCCGCCAGACCGCCACCGAATGTGGTGACATCATTGATGCCCAGATCGTCGACCAGGATGACGATGATATTGGGCGGACGCTCGCCGGCGGGCCGGTCCGGCGTGGCCGGGCCTTGCGTCCAGACGATGTCGCGCGGCTCGCCGATCGGGTCGCGCATCCGGTCGATCATGCCCGGCAGGGCGATCCGGTGCGGCCAGGCCCACACCAGACCTGCGGCGAGAACGGCCAGGCCGGCAAGCAGGATCGCAAGCGCGCGGCGCATCTCAGTCCTCCTTGCCGGTATTGACCAGGCTGCGGGCCTGGCGGGCAAAGGCGTCGGCGCCCTTTTCGCCGTTCTTCTCCGCCGCCATGCGCGCGGCGAGGTCATAGGGCACCTTGATGCCGGCCTGGGCGGCGGGACGCGCCGCGATGGCATCGATCCAGCGGTTCATGTGTTCATAGGGCGCGCGGTCGACACCCGACCAGAAAGCCGTGCGGGCCCAGCACCAGTTGGCGATGTCGGCGATGGAATAATCCCCGGCCAGGAATTCCCGGTCGGCCAGATGGCCGTCGAGCACCGAGAACAGGCGTGCGGTCTCGCCCTGATAGCGCTGGATGGCGGGCTCGATCTTTTCCGGCATGTAGCGGAAGAAGACATTGGCCTGTCCCATCATCGGGCCCAGCCCGCCCATCTGGAACATCAGCCATTGCATCACCTGCGAGCGGCCCCTGGTGTCGGTGGGCAGGAAGCGGCCGGTCTTCTCGGCCAGATAGACCAGGATCGCGCCGGATTCGAAGACCGCAAAATCATCGGCCTCGCGATCGACAATGACCGGGATGCGGCCATTCGGGTTCAGTTTCAGGAAGTCCGGCGTCTTCTGTTCGCCCTTCATCAGGTCGACGGCATGCACCGTATAGTCCAGCCCGGTTTCCTCGAGCATGACGGACGCTTTCCACCCGTTCGGGGTGGGCGCTGTAAACAGATCGATCACGCGATCCTCCTCCCTGATGGCGCATGGCTGCGCACTCTTGCTTGATCGGACGCTATGTTATGGCATTGTGTGTGTCAATTGATGGGGAGGATCGGATGACAAGACTTCTGGGCGCGGTTGCGCTGCGTGCGTTGCCGGCCATTGCCGGGACGGGATTGCTGCTTCTGGGCGCGGCTTCGCTGCTGGTGCCGGGCCGTTTCATGGGCCAGGTCGGTCTGGAATCGATCGAGGCGCTGGGGCTGAACTTCATGCGGGGCGATGTGGCGGCCTCGCTGATCGTGATCGGCGCCCTGGCCTGGCGCGCCGCGCGCTTGGGCGACGGGCGTCTTCTGGATATACCGCTGATCTGGGCGGCACTGGTGATCGCCGGGCGCACGCTGGGCCTGTTTGCCGACCCGGACGGAATGGCGCAGGTCCGGGCCCTGGTGCCCGGACTGATCCTGGCCGCACTGATGCTGCCGCCGCGGATGTGGCTGCGGCCCGCGGCCAGGGATTGAGACAGACGACACAGGACGAACATGCCGGATACCCAGCCTGAACCGCAAACCTTGACCGGGACCGACGCGGACGCCGCCACGGGCGATGGCCGGCATGCTCGGCGCAATGCCAATCGCGACCGGATCGTGCATGCCTTTCTCGACCTGGTGCGCGAGGGCGCGGTCGAGCCGGGCGCCCATGCCGTGGCCGGACGCGCCGGGGTCAGCCCGCGCACCGTGTTCCGCTGTTTCCAGGACATGGAAGCGCTCTATCGCGAGCTGACCGTGGCGCTGCGTGCGGAATTCCTGCCGCGCGCGGTTCTGGACCTGAACACGCCGGACCGGCGCGAACGCCTGGAACGGCTGCTGGCCAACCGGGTCGCCCTGTTTTCCGACATGGAACCGTTCCGTTTTGCCTCGCGCGGCTATCGCCACCGCTATGCCTCGCTGCAGGATGATGATGATTTCCTCGTCGGCATGGAGCGGGAACGATTGCAGATCGTGCTCAACCCGGACCGGCGCCTTGACCCGGACCTCTTCGAGGCGCTGGACGCGACAACGAGTTTCGACGTCTGGTGCCGCTTGCGTATCGGCCAGCGGCTTGACCGCGATGCTGCCGCGCGCGCCTATCTGGCGGCGGCCCGTGCCGTCTACGCTGCGGCGCCCGACCCCGGCCCGGTCAGCGATGATGGCGGTGTGCGCTAGGTCGGCGAGGCCGGCAGGCGCAGGATGAAAACCACCGCCAGGATCAGCGCGATCAGACCGGCCAGGCCCAGACCGGCCTGCTGTGCCGTGCGCGCATAGGCATGACGCGCCAGCAGCCGGCCGGGCGTGTAGTCGGGATCGACCGGCTGCACCTGTTTTGCAGCGACATAGGCGTCCCACTCGGCCATCATCCGCGCCAGCACATCCGGCAGGCTGGCTGACAAATCCACCGTTTCGCCGGGATCGGCGGTCCAATTGAACAGGCGCCATTGCCCGTCGCCATAGGGCGCGGCATTGCGCACCAGCTTGTAGCGGCCCAGGAACAGGGCCGACTGGCCGCCGGCTTCCATGCCGACAGCCTGTTCCGGACCCGAGGGCTCGGCCATCGCCGGTGCCGCCCACAGCCTGTCCAGCGCGCGGCCGGCGGGTGCGATCTCGGCCGGCAGGGCAGGCGTGCCGGTCAGCGCCAGCAGGGTGGGAAGCAGATCGGTCGCATAGGCAAAATCGCGCACCACGCCGCGGGCGGGAATGCCCGGACCGGCCAGGATCAGCGGCACATTCATGCCGCCGGATCCTGCATGCATCTTGAAGAAGGCGCCCTGGCCGGCGGCCGCCTTGGCCCATTCCGGCCCGATCCAGGCATAACTGCCCGGCCCGCCCAGATCGTCGGGATTTGTGGAATAGCCGACCCGGCGCAGCCAGAAGGACGTGCCGCGATGCAGGTCGGGCCGGTTGTGTTCGGGTCCATTGTCCGAGACGACGACAAAGATGGTGTTGTCATAGCTGCCATCGGCCCGCAGTGCCGCGACCAGGCGTGCGATCTCGCGGTCGGTCGCGTCCAGCATGGCCGCATTCACTTCCATCGACGCGGTGACGAAGGCCCGCGTTTGCGGGTCCAGCGTGTCCCAGTCGCGCAGGCCGTCGGGAAAGACCGGCGGCGCGGCGCTTTCCGGGATCAGACCGCGTGCGACCGCACCGGCATGGCGGCGCGCCGCCAGCGCGTCCCAGCCCTGGTCATAGACACCGTCATAGGCGGCCACGATCTCCGGCGGTGCCTGGACGGGAATGTGTACCGCCTGGAAGGCCAGCGTGGCAAAGAAGGGGCGCGAGCGGTCGCGCCTGGCGATCTCGGTCAGGACCGTGTCGACCAGCATAGTCGACGAGAACACGCCCTCGTCAGGCCGCCGCGCCGGGGCGTCGTCCTGCCACCATTCGGCGCGGTCATAGACGGCCAGATAGGGGCGGTCCTCCCAATTATCGGCGCCGGAGGCATCAAGCACCAGGCTGCGGTCGAAACCGCGGGCGGCGGGCAGGCTGTCGGCATCATGGCCCAGATGCCATTTGCCGGCGATGAAGGTCTGATAGCCCGCCGCGCCGAGATGTTCGGCCAGGGTGGCGGCGCGGCGCGTCAGCCGGCCCTCATAGCCATAATCGCCGCGCAGATCGGCTGGCGTGGTCTCGGGCAGGTTGGCGATGCCGGCATCATGACTGTCCACGCCGGTCATCAGCATGGCGCGCGAGGGTGCACACATGGGCGCCGTGTTGAAGCTGGCGAACAGGGCGCCGCGCGCGGCCAGGGCATCGATGGCCGGGGTGCGGGCTTCACCGCCGGTGACGCCCAGATCGGTCAGGCCGACATCGTCGAGAATGATCAGCACGATATTGGGCGGCGTCCCGTTTGCGGCGGTATCGGTTTGCGCCATCTCCTGTGCACTGGCGCTGGTCATGGACAGCGCCAGCATCGCGATCAGGAACGCCAGGCCGGCAGGCTTTCCGGGGCGGGACGGCATCGATGCGAAACGGATCATGGCAGCGCTCTCCAGCCGGCAGTAGCGGGTGCTCGGACCAGGCCGGCAGGGTAATGAAAACTATTGGCGCGTGCTGTGTCAATTTATTGACGTGTGCATCTGCGAGGGTGCGCCGCAGCATCCAGCGACGGATTGTCCGGCCTCGCGCGTTTGATGGCGTGACAGAGAAAAGAACCAGGAAAGCTCGCCGATCGATGATCGTCTCCGACACACCTACCGCCCATGCGCGCCGCTATCTCCAGCAATTGTGCAAACACTGGTCCCACCGGTTCGAGGTCAGCCACACCGAGGACACCGGTCAGATCGCCCTGCCCATGGGGCGCGTCAGCCTGAACGCCGGTCCGCGCTCGCTGCTGATCACGCTCGAGCCGGTCGACGGCGCGGATATAGACAAGATGAAAGAGGTCGTGGCCTCGCACATCGACCGCTTCGCCTTCCGCGAGGCGCCGCTGGCCCATGACTGGCGCATCGCCGCCTGAACCGGCGTGCTGCAGAGCAGGAAAGGGACGAAACCGTGAGACGGATCGTGTTCTGGATACACCTGGCGGTCGGGCTGGTCCTGGCCGTCTTTGTCATGTCGATGTCGGTCACCGGTGTGCTGCTGACCTATGAGCGGCAGATGCTGGGCTGGGCGCGTGACGCCGCTGTGCCCGACCATGCCGGCGAAACGCCGATGAGTATCGATGCGCTGGCCGTGGCCGCGCAGGCGGCCGGTGCGGAGCCGGGGCACACGCTGATCGTGCCGCGCGACCGCACCGGCATCGTCCAGGTCTCTGCGGGACGCCGCCAGAATGTCTACATGGACCCGTATGATGGCCGTGTCATCGAAGAGCCGGGCCATGCCATGGAGGCCTTCTTCTCGCGGGTCATGCGTATCCACCGCTGGCTGTCCTTTGCCGGCGGGCGCAGCGAGACCGGTGCGGCCATCAACAGCGCCGCCAATCTGGGCTTTGCCATCCTGCTGATTACCGGAGCCTTCCTGTGGTGGCCGCGGCGCTGGATCTGGCCGCTGGTCAAGACCCAGCTCTTTGCGCGCGCCTCCTATCCGTCGGCCAAGGCGCGGCACTATAACTGGCACCATGTTTTCGGTGTCTGGTTCCTGGTGCCGCTGCTGGTCATCGTCCTGTCGGGCGCGGTGTTCTCCTATCCTTGGGCCAATCGCCTGGTCTATGCGGCCTTTGGCGAAGAGGTGCCCGGGCGCTCGCGCGGGCCGGCGCCGGGTGGCGAGGATGCAGCAGAGGCCGTTGTGCAACCACCCGCTTCCACGCTGGCAGCCGTGCCGCTGGACCGGCTGGTCAATCTGGCGGCACAGGACAGCCGGTCATGGAACCGTGTCTCGGTGTCCTTGCCTGGACCGCAGGCCGAAACAGTGCAGATCGCGGTGGATCGCGGCAATGGTGTGCAGGCGTCGAAAATCCGCACCTTCACTGTTGCGCGCGACGGAAGCAGTGTTGTCGAACCGGAAGCCGCGCCGGCCAGCGCGGCCTCGCGTGCGCGGCGTTTCATCCGCTTTGTGCATACCGGGGAAGTCTACGGGCTGATCGGTCAGACCCTGGCCGGACTCGCCTCGCTGGCGGCGGCGCTGCTGGTCTATACCGGCGCCTGTCTGGGCGTGACGCGTCTGATGCGCATGTGGCGTCAGCGCTCCGCCAAGGCCTGAAATACCGTCGCCTGAAATGCAAGGAGGCGGGCCTGTCGGACAGGCCCGCCTCCGCATTCACCCCAGCCTCCGGGTGAAATCGTTCGAACGCCTAGAAGCGCTTGGTCACGCGAATGAAGCCCGTGCGGCCGCGCAGATCGTATTGCGTGGCGCTGAGCGCGGTGTTGCCACGCCGCTGGACCGGATCGGAGACCGTCGGCGGATGCTCGTCGAACAGGTTGGTGATACCGCCCTGAATGGTCAGGTCTTCGCCTTCCCAGCGCACCGAGACATCGTGGTAGAGCACGCTCTCGATACCCACATCCCGGTAGGAATCGGGCCGGCCGTAATAGACGAAGGTCTCGTCATAATAGAGGTCGTGCGAGGTCCCTTCGACATAGTCCATGAACCAGCTGTAGGTCCACGCATCCCGGGACAGCGCGACCGAGGCATTGGCCACGAGTTCTGGATCGCCGATCGTGCCGTTGAAGTCGTCGGTGTCGTAGCCGGACTCCAGGTTCGGATCGAACAGGTTGCTCGTGTCTTCCAGCGTCCAGGTCGCCTGCAGGTTCATCGCCAGGTCGCCGAAGCTGTAGCTTTGCGCATAGCGCACCGTCAGATCGACACCCGATGTGATCTGGGAGTTCACATTGAGGAAACTGTCGCGGATTTCGGTGATGGCATGCGGCGCAACCGAATCCGTGGGCGAATTGCGGTCAAACAGGTCGCAATAGGCGTTGGGATAATTGTTGGCACCATAGCAGCCGCCGATGATCGCCACCGGACCCAGCTGGGAGACCTGGTCGAGGACTTCCAGCTCGAAATAGTCGACCGCGACGCTGACCGGGAAGGCCTGCGGCGTATAGACAAAACCGATTGTCAGGGCTTCGGAGGTTTCCGGAGCCAGGACGCCGGCACCGCCGCCGGACAGCACGATCGCGCCTTCCGGTGCACCTGCATAATCGTCCGGGATACCGGCCGCCGCGCAATTGTCCCGCACATTCTGGTTATTGCTGTACTGCCAGTCGATACACGGGTCGATATTGACCTGGTCCTGGAAGCCCGTCTGGTTACCCAGGAAGAGCTCGTAGAGCGCCGGGGCACGATAGGATGTGCCCTGGGTGGCGCGCAGGCGCAGTTCCTCGGTGACCTGCCAGTTCAGACCGGCCTTCCAGACGGCGTCGCTGCCGGCTGATTCATAGTCGAAAGCACGGCCCGACAGGTTCAGCGTCAGGCTTTCCGCGAACGGCTGATCCGCCAGAAGCGGGAATTCGACCTCGCCGAAAATCTCCGTCACGGCATCGCTGCCGCGGGTGACCTGCGCCGTGGTCGAGTTCCACAGCTCGCCGGCCTGGGACAGTTCGTCCGGCGTGTCGTCGATGGAGAATTCACGGTATTCCGCACCCAGCGCGACGCCGACAGAACCGGCCGGCAGATCGAAGAGTTCGCCCGCCACCGCTGCTGTGACGACGCTTTGCTCGTAGACCGTCAGGCCGTTGGTATCGGCAGTCAGGCGATCGAAGACCTCGTCGCTGTAATTGCCGGCCAGGAATTCCGGCGAGAAGGCGTCGAAGGAGGGCGCGTTGTCGGTGAAGCGGACATCGCCCGACTCCGATGCCAGGATGCCATTGCTCCAGTAACTGCCTTCCGAGCGCGAGAACTGCGCCGCGACGGACCAGTCCCAGCCCACGAACGGGCCGAAACCCTCGCCCAGCTGACCGCTGAAGGTCGAGTTG
>Ga0213838_1001737_pt1 | contig 10758 bp, 15 predicted proteins | sample SWPATP13_FD_160577 | JGI IMG/M metagenome (GOLD analysis project Ga0213838, IMG submission 160577) | Coastal seawater microbial communities from Marineland, Florida, United States - SWPA TP1 #3 | ecosystem: Environmental > Aquatic > Marine > Coastal | place: USA: Florida | collected 2016-08-06
CGTTAACATCTTGATATAGAGTAGCCTGGCTGTTTTAACTTGGAACTAAGGCACTCTGTAACGGTAAACCTTTTGTGGATAGAGTCATCGTTGTTTCTGATACAGACTCTCCGTCGATATGATAACAATCTGGCATTTCACCAATGACTTCGAAACCACATTTTGTATATAGGTTTGTTGCCGGTGTATTGCTAGAAAGAACGCAAAGGTCTAACCAATCAATACCCGCGCTTTCATTACAAAACTGTACAACTGTTTCAATTAACCTTACGCCAAGCCCTTGCTTCCTATATGTTGATCCAACCCCCATCCCCAAAATTACACGATGAGATTTAGCCTGTTCGCTGTAGTGACGCAGATCGATATGGCCGACCACTCGCTCGTTAGTGTCTTTGATTACCCAAAGTTTTCTCCAGCCTTGCTCACCAATGTTATGATCAAAACCATCTCGAAACTTGGCTTTAAGTTGCTCTGAAACCGTACAATTATCTTTAGATATAGGCTGAAAAAGTGGGAGCTCATCGTCAGCATTTTCAAGAAGCTGGATTCCTAAATACTCAAAGAACGATTCCAATTCTTCTCGCTTCGCTTCAACTATTCTCATATGTGTTCCTTGTTATGCATAACACCAAGCGCCTTAATATCGTTCGTTGCATTCCATGCCTACAGCGAGGCATAAAGCTCACTTAAAGTCGGAAACTTCGAACAGTTCCAGTTACTTGGAAGCTTTATCTCCTTACACGACTCAACAAGCTTAAGCGCTTTTGAACTATCTGAATTACAACTAACCTCGGCAAGTTCATCGAGCAGGCTTAATTCATACTCGCCAGAAATGGGACTTATAAATTTAGGTAGTATCCCCCAACCGGTGTCCCACGTATGCATTTCAAATTTTGATAATGCGTATAAGTCTCGAATAAGGCTACCCTTAATAAACGGTAAGCCTTTGAAGTCCCGAAACCCAAAACTATCAGCAGACTCCACATTTTCACGGCATAACTTCCAAGCCTTTCCTGCCACAATAAAGTTGGATGCTGGTACATCACAGGGATCAAAATCAAACTTCAAGACTTGATGATGAATCTCGTCAAGTTGAGCGTCAACCGCTACCCACCCTTTCCCATTTTCCCAGTACTCACACACCCAGTGATCTTCGAAATAATTTTGAGCTAAATACGTCGCAAATCCACTCCTTAATCGAGCTGGTACTCCCTTGGACCTCAAAATAGAGCAAACCAATAGTGAAAAATCTCGACAAATGCTCACAACCCTGTGCTCTGGTTTTTTGATGACATGTGAAGGCTCACCCGATTTTAGCATCGCTAAAGAGACTAAATCCTTAGCATATCGAGTCTGCATTTCTGCGAGCCTATTCGCCGGGTCAACCTCAACGCCATAGTGTTCAAGCCAATAAGAATGAATTAAGTTCCCTTGTACAAATTTACATATACCGGATATATCATCAGGCACTTCACTGATATCTAATAAATCGACTGCGAGTTCTGTAAACTCCGAATTCTTTATATAGTCGTTAACAACCATTTATTTTTATAACCTTTTTGGAATTTCCACAAATTCATATAATGCTAAATTGACGGGCTGTAATGTGTCAGCCGTTAGCTTCACGAAGTGATATTACAGAGGTTTAAATCTTTAGTTAATTACCTATTCCTAGCCTTGCGCATTGAACTCCATGAGATAATAGTCACCTAAACTATCAATGCCCCTTTGAGCTTTAATGAAACCATGTGATTCATAGAAGCTAATCGCCCTCTCGTTTTCCACCATACACTTTAAGCTTAATCTCCGGTATGAAGACTTAGCCTTTTCTAACAACCGAGTACCTATATTTTTTCCTTGGTGGTGAGTCGAAATATATAAATGATGCACAAAACTATCTGGTTCCCAGATTGAAATAAACCCTAATAGCTCACCACCAGCAACAGCGACCAAAACACGCTCCCCTTCAGTGTCGCAGTTAAAGTCTGAAAGCTGGTAGTCGCTTGTGTCGAGCCAAGTAAATGTAGCAACCCTAGCACTCAAATACAGCTCACTAGCTGCTACCAATAAGTCGTCACTGTAGTCTTTGATTTCCATCTTCTCTCCGAAACCTAACACGGTGTAAAGATGCGAATCACACTGCTACAAAAGAAGGAGCAATCACAACCGCTTATATTACGGGTAGAAGCTCTGAAGTAATAGAGAACAGTCTGAAGATCTTACGCCGTCTTGAATGCTAACACCGAATAAAGTCGTGAACAGTGCTGCCACCAGCCAATATCATCAGTCTACAAACAATAGAGCTGATTCAAGCCAAAATTACCAAATGTTGGAAATCTGGCTTTGGTGACTAGTGTGCGTGCCTACTTTCGCCCTGGTTCATGCTTCTCGTAACGCGGTAGGTCCGCATTCAAATCTTCCCAGTTAGCTTTCGAAGTCACGAAGTTGTGAGAGATAGGCCTCTCTGATATATCACTGTCTAATGCACCTAAACGAAGGCGATATCTACCGGGAGATTGTGTATTAGAACTGTATATGGGCGAACCGCAACTTTTACAAAAGTACTTGCGCTTACCTTCACTGCCTTCATAAAAAGTCAGCGTATTATCTCGGTCTGTTAATTTCATATCTTGGGCATTAATGAAACCATTTGTAGCATAAGCACTGCCACTCGCTTTACGACACAACGAGCAATGACAGTGAATAATATCCGTCACGCTACCATCAAGTTCAAACTGGATTGAGCCACACAAACAACTTCCCTTGTACATTTGTTTTCCTTAATAATTTTGAGCTATTCGCCTAACACCAAAGCCAAATTTAATGACGACGGCCAAGCGTCAGGGTTACCTGCCAAGCAATTGGTTATCGACGTCTAGAACTTTTTCCATTAGGACGGCTTTGTCTCCATAGCTTGAAGATATAGCCATTCCTTTAACCTCTTGGAATCCAAATACCGACCAAAAACTTTCCGCGCCTTGTATAGCGACTAGAGTTATTCTATTTATTCCTTTTTCTTTCGCTACTTCAAATAATTTTAAGGCTGCAGTTCGTCCAATTCCATTCCCTTTTGATTGAGGGTTCACTGCCATGTCATGAAGATATAAATACTCACAGTTTTCAATATTGGGTAAGGGCTCAAACAATTTTGGAGGAGAGATTCCGCTCCATGGATGTGCTAACAAGTACCCTTCGACGGCCCCATTTTTTGACAAGCACACAAAGCAAGTGTCAGGTGATGCGTCATTTTTACTTTTGAGTACATCTAACTCTTCAGTGCAAACCTCTCGATAAGATTGATCCTGAATCTCTAATATGTTTTTCCAGTGTACGTCTTCTATCTCTCTAAATATCATACGACTCCTCCAACACATACCGCTTTGCTATGTTTCAGTTGTCACGCATGTCATTAATACTTCATCATATGACTTCTCACCGACTCTAAGAGCGTCAACCTCAGTACCATATTTGCGAAAGCCTAACTTTTCATACAGCGAGATGGCCGCCTTGTTCTCACAAGCAACAGTGAGTTGAATCTGTGAGACATCAGTATTTTGGAAGGCGATGTGAACAAGCTTACCTAACATGTCATTTGCAATAGATTTGCCGCGATACTCTTGTTTTACAAAAACACCCCATAAGTAAGATTTATGTTTGATTTTCTCTTTGATTGCTTGAGCAAAACCTGCAACTCCAATTAATACATCACCATCAAATGCGCCCATAACAAAGGCGCCTTGAGTAGGAGTTACTCGACCAATCCACTGCTCGTTTCTTAATGTAGATTCATCATCAAAGCTGTTCTCAAACGATTCTGAAGATTGGACTAGGCTTAACAATCTCAACTCTTTGTACTGTTCCCAATCACTTGCTTCTAGTTTTCGATAGTTCACGTTTCCTCCTGAAACAAAACGCCCAATTGAATATCTGACAACGCGGCCAATACACTCAAACCTACCACCGAAATCATTAAAGCGAAACTGAGCTGAGAATATCAAGCGTTGCCAGTAAGTTTAAATGCAAGTTTGTTATGCGATCACCTTGCGCCCATTTTCCAACTCATTTTCGTCTGGAACTTCAAACTTAGGCTCCATAAAGTTAAACATCATGTCCGTAACTTCAAAGGAATAGACTTTCGGGTCTTTTTCTACATTTCGATTTGCAACTCTCTGTCTGCGAGTCTCCGTAAGGGCATCGAGGTAATGAATTTCAGCTTTGATATTCAAAGTGCTCGCTTTGTTCACAAAAGTGTCTCGCTGGGCCTTAGTGGTAAAACCCAAATCTAAAACAACATTTCCATCTAACGCTAAAATTTGCTCACTAACTTCCCAAATTTGCTCATAACATCGGCTTACCCGTTCCATCATCCACGAGAAGTCGAGTGACGTCATATCCTTGGAAAATAGTGTCTGCATCCAAGGGTCTATCGAGAATTTAACAGCCCCGATTTCGTCACAAATAGACATTGAATATGTCGTTTTACCTGCCCCCGTAGGGCCACAAACTAGAATTAACCTAGCCATTTTTTAAAATCCTTTTCGTATTCCATGAGTGACGCATAACGCCGTATTTAGGTGTAGCAACGCCAACACATGACCTAAGCCATTGCCCCATTAACACTAAACTCGCTTAGTGAGGAAGTGCCGAATATTGTGAATCAGTTTGAACACCTTGTTAGCATTTGGTATCGAGCAACGTCGAACCCCAACATTTCTTGTCTGTCTACAAACTCAAACCCGCTACGTTCATAAAACGCTCTTAAGCGCCCTCTGTCACCATGACAGTCGCAACGAACCCAAAGACACCCACACTCTTCCGCCAATAAACGTATTGCGGTTAATGCTTTCGAACCTAAGCCTTTGGAGTTGAATGCATTACCAATTGCAAACTTATGGAAAAACAGGCTTCCCTTTGTATCCGTGTCGGTCCAAAAATCATCGAAATCAAAACTAATAAACACACATCCTATAGTGTGGTGCTCAGATTTTAATAGAAACAAGTTTTCAATAGCGTAGTTGCTTTTTAATGCCTTCACTGAGACTTGTTCATGAGTCCACAAGGGTAGCCCTTTTTCGTTACAACGCACTACCGTTTGAGCTAAGAAATCCGATGCAATATTCCAATGCTCATCTGTAGATGCTTTAACTAACTCCATTACTCCTCCTGAGACTGCTAACGCTCTGTTAATAGGTGAGCAGCACAATGCCACATCCGCTGCTTACCACCTTAATCGCTTAAACCTACGCATAGTGGAAATGCCACGCGTTGCGAATCCCTCTTAAACTGTTTTATTAACTCTCTGAATGTCGTATAAGCTATTGAAATTCTTGACCATGATTATCTATAGTTGCTTTGCCACAAATAGTACAAACAACATACCTATCAGTTAACTCTAAAGAAGCACCTCCAGGTAAAGAAGCTGAGGGACCACTAAAGAAGCCATCTAAAAATGCTTTGAACTGTTCTTTTTTGGACTTGCCGTATTTCGATGGCTTTTGCTTCATAGCTTCTTTGTGTTCAGTATCCTTCCTACATTTTTCGCAAAATCTAGTGTTCATAATACCTCCTGAATCGATTGTTATAGAGAACGTTAAATCCACTATGATCTTCGATTTTATGATGAGATTCATAATAGAGCTAACGCCCTGTTCGTTAGTGAGCAACGCGACCACCTAACCTAAAGCATTGTGCCGTAAACACAAAACCCAAAGATGGGAAGAAAACACAGCAAAAAATTAATCATTGACGTCATAGTCGTTTGTTATGCCACTATTTTTTGTTTTAACTGAACTTCTATCGCTTTTGAACCGTCGGAAAGTATGAATAAATCTGAATCAAAACGTTGAACCACATTGAAGCCTAGAGCCTTAAAAATAGCGACATTACCTGTTTGTTCAACACACCAAACAGAGACTGAGTTAATCGGCTTAAACTGTCTAACAACGAAATCGACGAGCTTTCTCGCGACACCTTTTCGGCGAAAACTGGATGCAACTGCTAACGAGCTAAGCTGTAATTCTGAGCCAACCTGTTTAGCTTCAACTACTCCAACTAAAGCCTGATCAACATGGAAACCAAAACAACTCCACTCGCAGTTAGCACTGTTTTTATTGCTAACTGCGAGCTTAGTTGGCCTGTAAACTTGACGAAGTTCGTCGAAGCAACGCTCTGACAATTCAACCACTAATTTTTCATTTGCATCAAGCTGCTTGAACATGAATTTCACCTTAGGCATAACGCCTTGTTATAACGCGGTTTCAAGTAAACTCACAGTCTCAAATGACCTCAGAGAACCATCAGAAAATTCCAAAATACTTACCGCAAGTTGATCTAGTGGCATGGAAAAAAGACACTGGCCATCGGCTCCAAATATACGGCTACCACCTAATCCACGAATGTTCTGATCGTTGAGCGCTTGTGGCCAGTTACACTGTAAAATAAATGCATCGAGTTCCTTCGCTATTTCAGATGCCGCTGAAAAATAGCCCGTTAAGGTATTGTCATTGCCACTTTGGCTGATATAGCTAGGCCAAACTATGATTTCTGGAGAGCAGGAACGAACTTGCGAGATTAACCAGTCGGCATCCTCGACTTCTCTACAAATTACCGTAGTGCAGCGAGTGTCATCAAGGTCCAATACGCTTCTATTAGCACCTTTAGTAAAAAACTGGGATTCACTTTCAGTTAATCCAGCCTTGTACCATTGTGCTATGACCTGACCAGTTTTACTTATGCACAAATAACTATTGAACACATTTGAGCCAACTACTTTAGGGACACCAAAAAACAGAGTAGTTCGATATTTTTTCGCTAAATTTTGTAGTTCGACTATGGCATTTTGAATTAAGAGCTCTTTAGACTCAGCTTTTATATTTCTATGAAAGCCACTTAATGCGAGTTCAGGGAAAATTAGAAAATCTAGAGCACTTAGCCTTTTAATGTGCCCAGATATTGTCGTAAGGTTTTGTGCAACAGTCCATCTCATTTGCATCTGAACAATGCCTATTTTCACTCTGTACTCCTTTAGCGTTATAACGCCAGCTTAAACCGCAGACAACGCACAAAACAAGCCTCTGCAATGCGCCTTAAATACTACGATTACTGGAAACCAAAAATGCCACGCGTTGCTTGTCGGTTTGAAGCTTTCGCGTAGCGTGGGCCGTTACAACTAAAAATGAAGATTACCAACCCATACAAAACCAATAACCATCACCAACCCTTTGCAAAGTACGTAGTTAGATGAATAACAAGACTAATCCTACACGTTGAAAACCTTATGCTCACATTGGCTTATAAAGTCGATAAGGTGATTAGGACGTCGTGTTCGACTTCCTAATCTTAGCCAAGGCAATAGCCGTTAAACAGGCCGTATATATGGAAGTTAACCTGCTGCTGGCTTGCAAAATTGGGGGGGGGGGGACCATATATGTGAGCAACGCAATACCGAAGCTCCCGCATACGACCTAAAACACTAAACGCAACGCATAGTAAAAATGCCATGCATTGCGAGTCACTCTTAAACAGTTGTTATGTTTATTTGGGGAAGCCTTCTATCTTAACTGCCTGCAACCCTGCTTTATGCCACGCAGTTTTCTCTGCATAGAATATTTGAGCATCAAGGCACTTTGACGGTTCTTCGTTTAAAGAGCCAGCCGGAACAATCAGAAATTTTCCACTTTGAGTCTGAAACGGTAAACCTGAACCACAATCTATGCAAAATGCTTTAGAAAATGAACGTGTAGGATGGTCATAGCGCTTTATTTTGTCTTTCCCTTTAATCCATTCGATGTTTGAAGGAGAAGTAAACAAGTTCGATGCATGAGCCGAGCCTGTGAGCTTTCGGCACTGTTCGCAATGACAAAAGAAGAACTTACCGAAATCATCTTTAACTTTAAAGGCTACACTTTCACAACAGCAGCCACCTGTAATCTCTTTATTCATTTCAAGCCTCCATGCTTGTTGATGTCGAATAAACATAACGCTAAGTTAAGTAGCGAGCAACGCAATACAAAAGCCGCCGCATACCGCCTTAAACACTAAAACCAACGCATAGTGAAAATGCCACGCGTTGCGAATCCCTCTTGAACAAATTGTTATGCCTGTGGTGATTAGAGCGATTTTTTTTACTCTGCGTCCAAGCCAGACCTTTTGGCAATTTCAGTTTCAAAACCATCGATACTCTTTTGGTTTTTTTTGAGCCAGTATTTTTCTATACCCTCTGTACCTTGTTTTTCTGACCAATTCGCTAGGTCTTCACGGTCTCCCTCATAGGTAAAGTAAGGAACTGACATTCCGCAAGAAGACTGTACCAAATCAACGTCTAGGACAAAGATTTGTCTAGAAGCAACACTTTTAGGAAACATCGGTGCATACTTACACCAACGATCGTCTTGAGAGTGCAAAACAGTAGCCTTACCATAGGCTCTAAGTATTAAAGGAGAGCCCTCAAAAGCACAAAACATGACGGTCATTCTTGGGTTTTGAATGACATGTGATGCTGACTCATTGCCACTTCCTGTAAGGTTTAACCAAGCTATTTGCTTCGGGTTGATAACCCGTAAGGAATCGCCACCTTTAGGGGACAGATTCACGCTACCACTTTCTGCTGCCGTAGCTACAAAATAGATTTTTTGCTGCCCTATAAATTCAATGTGGCTATCCGATAACTCTGAAAATTGCTTACCCAAAACGATTAACCTCCATGTTAATTTTCGATAAAAGGCATAACGCCGCGTTAAGTAATGAGCAACGCCACCACCCTACCTAAACCATTGTGCCGTAAACACTAAAGTTGAATCAAACCGAAAATGCCAAGCGTTGGGAATCTGCCTCATACGCTTTGTTATAAGCACCGTCCCGTGGACAGAAAATGAACCCAGTCATTCCTGCCTCGATTTTGGGCTGCATTTACAGCACTTTCAACATCATAAGTTACCTTATGAAAAACAATGTCCCACTTATCTTCACAGGTTTTCTGCAATGTGACATATGATGCTTTTGGCGAATAGTTTTGCATCGAGTGAACATTTGGCTCGTTATCCGTATAAGCCTGCAAACCGACACTACCAGGATTGATGACGATTTGTCCGGTGGATAGTTCTACGCATCTTGGTGTATGAGTATGCCCACAAATAATAATTGGAGAAGATATTCCATTTAATTTTTCAATGATTTCACCATCAGGCCGAACTATTGGTCTCCCAGAACTAATGTCTTCCAACAAGTACACGAGGTCATCACTAGGCGTTCCATGACATGCATAAATATCAGTCGTGATTTGCAAATCGAATGGTAATTGCTTCATCCAAGTCAATGGCTCTTGCCCCAGCTCACTCAGAATAAACTGCATTGTAGGGTTCGATTCTATTTCAGCTTCCGTAGCCTCATATATCTGACGATCTTGATTGCCCGATATAGTGATAGCATTCAATGACTGCAAGTAATCATATGTCTGCCTCGGAGCTATTGGACCATATAGTATATCTCCAAGGTTTACGAAAACAGTGGCTCCTTTGACCTTAGCATCCTGAACCACAGCCTTAAGCGCGAAAACGTTACTATGAATATCTGATAATATTGCAATTTTTTCCACTATTCCCTCCTCCTCGTGCTTATAACGCCCAATTAAGGGGTGAACAACGCTCCCCCCTACCCAAAGCATTGTGCCATAAACACTAAATTTGAAGTAGAAGCAAAAATGCCGAGCATTGTGAATCTGTCTTAAACGCTTTGTTATAAGGTGGACTTTTAGTTAAGCGCCTTTTCCAACCAAACCGAACTAATGTACTCACCATTTTTCTTTGCATATTCATTGAACACGCCAATTTCCCTAAAACCAAAGCGTTTGTGTAAGGCAACTGAAGCAGCATTAGGTAACGCGATTCCTGACAACACCCTGTGGACTCCGTAACCAGAAATTGATGAAAACAGCTTAGAATATAGTTTTGAACCAACACCTTTACCTTTTGCTGTTGAAGCAAGGTACACGGTAACTTCGGCTGTATCCTCAAATGCTAAAATGTCCCTATAAGGCTGCGAACATGCGAAACCCAGCAACTCCCCACTTTCGATAGCAACGAAAAGTTGATGCTTACTATTACATGAGAATTGAGAAAACCAATTTTGACGGTTTTCTTGCGTAAATGCCTGCTCTTCAAAACGAGCGTGAGTATGTTCTATGTAAAAGTTAAAGATATCGGTGATAGCTGCGACATCGCTTAGCTTCCCTACTCTGATTTCCACGTATATCCCTTTTATCTTCGAGCCTTATAACGCCCTGTTAAGGTGTGAGCAACGCAATACCGATGCCACCGCAGACTACCTTAAACACAAAACGTAACGCATAGCAAAGGTGCCAAGCGTTGCGAATCATTCTTAAACAGATTGTTAGGCTAAAGTTCTATAGGCGCGAACTCTTCAGTAATAGCTTTGCACATTTTATTTACGATATCATCTGACACATCGTTTGAATCTCGGAGCCTATTGACGTGTTCATCCAAAGAAGCAAGAAACTCTGAGTTAGTCATAAGACAATTAAATTCGTTAATGTACTTTTCAAAACGCTCAAAAACTGATTTTTGAAACAATACTGTATATTCATCAACCATCTCTCCTTTTGCTTCATGGCCAGTGAAAGGATCAATTAACTTTGGTACATAAACAATGTTCCAAGGAGCTGTGAAAGCATATACGTTTTTGGTCCTGCCAAATACGTGTGATATTTGATAGTTTCTCAATGGCTGATATTGCTTACTTGTT
>Ga0213838_1001738_pt1 | contig 10747 bp, 8 predicted proteins | sample SWPATP13_FD_160577 | JGI IMG/M metagenome (GOLD analysis project Ga0213838, IMG submission 160577) | Coastal seawater microbial communities from Marineland, Florida, United States - SWPA TP1 #3 | ecosystem: Environmental > Aquatic > Marine > Coastal | place: USA: Florida | collected 2016-08-06
ACTTTCTCTTTTATTCATTGGTAGGCTGACAAGCAAGTCTGGCATAGAGCGTATTGTTGAAACGGTAATAGACCTGAAAATTGATGTTTGCTTGAATGTAGTTGGGGACTACAAATCATTTTCTTCAAATTCCCCTGAACTTTATCAAAGAGCAGTTTCGTCTGGCCGTGTGAACTGGCATGGAGCTATATATGATGAAACCAGAATTGCAAAAATAGCTGCTAACTGTGACTTTTTTATATATGGAGGCGCTGTTGGCCTTAGCTTGATTCACGCATTCTCTTATTATCTTCCGGCGATTGTTCATAATAATCACTTGGGACATATGCCAGAGTTTGCCGCATTTGAAGATGGTATAAATGGATACTCATTTGAAGAGAATGACTATAAGAGTTTGTCTGAATTATTGATCAAGCTAAATGGCAGGTGCGATTTTTCTCTTAGAATAAATGCTAGGAACACAGTCGAAAAAAGCTTTAATACAAATGATATGTCCGATAGGTTTATTAAAATGTTCGACATGGTTTCTTATTAGGTATTTCAGTGAAAAGAATATTAATTAATGCTTCTAACTTGCATGGTGGAGGGGGAGTTCAAGTTGCTGCCTCTTTTATCTATGAATTGTCTAAGCTTGTAAGTGATATAGATCTCAAAACTGTCTCGGTTGTTTGCTCGACAGCTGTGAATTCAAGCCTACCTGAATCTATCGACTCTACAGTATTTTCGAGTTTTGATGTTATAGACTTGAAAGGGTTTGCTAAACCTGAGAAATCCAAGAAAGTATTGTTCTCCGGCTTTCATACTTGTTTTACAGTCTTTGGACCGTTTTATTACAAGATTGAAGTAGATAAACATATATGTGGCTTTGCACAGCCTTGGATCGCTTACCCAGAAAATCAAGTGTATGGTATGTTGAGCTTAAAAGAGAGGCTTTTGACGAAAATTAAGTTCCTAATACAAAAAAAATATTTTCGTCAGTATGACGAGTTAGTTGTAGAAGCTGAGCACGTTAAGTCTGAGTTAAAAAAATTGGGGTTTAGTAATATAGAGGTTGTAAGTAATACGATTTCTTCAGTATTCAATGGAAGTGTCTTAACTAATAATGTTAGTCAATATAAAAAAACAGATATCCCACTTTTAGGATTTATTGGAAGGCCTTACTTACATAAAAATATTCGTATTTTAGTCCATGTTCGAAAGATCTTAATCGAAAAATATAACTTCGAATGTACTTTTGTTTTTACCCTGAATGAAAGCGAGATGACTGAATGTGGGTTTGATGGACTTGAAGGCTTCAATACGACTGGGGAGATAACCCTAAACCAGTGCCCAAGCTTTTATCAATGCTTAGATGGTTTGGTTTTTCCGAGTTTATTAGAGTGTTTTTCGGCCTCTCCGATTGAAGCTATGAAGATGAAAGTCCCTGTGTTTGCGTCTAGGCGAAGGTTTGTGGAGGATTTTTGTGAAGATGCTGCGTATTATTTTGACCCTCACGATGCTGACGATATTGCCAACGTGATTTATGAGGCATTTCAAGATCCCACTCTTATGAAAAATAAAATAAAATTGGGTAGCGATATCGTTGCTAAAATACCAAGCGCTCGGAGTCGAGCTGAAAACTATGTGCGTCTAATTTTGAGATAAAAGCTCTATGTTTAATAATAAGATTTTGTTAATTACCGGTGGTACAGGCTCCTTCGGTAACGCAGTCCTTGATCGATTTCTAGAAACTGATATTAAAGAAATACGTATTTTTTCTCGTGATGAGAAAAAACAAGATGATATGCGTAAAAAGTATAACTCGCCAAAGTTAAAGTTTTATATTGGTGATGTACGTGACTATAACTCGATTTTGACAGCGACGCGTGGTGTGGATTTTGTTTACCATGCAGCAGCATTGAAACAAGTGCCCTCTTGTGAATTTCACCCGATGGAAGCGGTGAAAACCAACGTATTGGGCACCGAAAACGTGCTTGAAGCTTGTATCATGAATGAAGTGTCTCGTGTGGTGTGCCTGAGTACCGATAAAGCGGTTTACCCAATCAACGCCATGGGTATTTCCAAGGCAATGATGGAAAAAGTGATTGTTGCTAAATCACGTAACGTGGACCCAAATAAGACTGTTATTTCTACGACTCGTTATGGCAATGTTATGGCGTCTCGTGGCTCGGTTATTCCTCTGTTTTTACGTCAAATTATGAGCGGAGATCCGATCACAATAACAGATCCGAATATGACTCGCTTTATGATGACTTTAAACGACGCTGTCGATTTGGTTTTACATGCTTTTACTCATGGTGTTAATGGCGATATCTTTGTTCAAAAGGCGCCAGCTGCGACTATTGACGTTTTAGTTCAAGCGTTAAAGACCATAACATCAAAGCCTGAGCATGAAGTGAATGTGATCGGTACTCGTCATGGGGAAAAGTTATACGAAGCTTTGTGTAGTCGTGAAGAGATGTTTGTCGCGGAAGACCAAGGTGGCTACTACTGTATTCCTTCAGATAATCGAGATTTAAATTATTCGCAATATGTTGAAGAAGGTGAGCAAGATTTAACTTCAATAGAAGATTACAACTCTCATAATACCGAACGTTTGGACGTAGATGGCATGATCGAGCTACTTCATAAGTTAGATTTTATTGCTGATATTGAAGCGGGTAGTGTCATTGTTCCAGAAGGTGTGTAATGAAGATTTTAGTAACTGGTTCTAATGGGTTTATCGGTAAAAACCTGTGCTTTCAACTCGAAGAGCAAGGCTTTACCGACATCATTAAAATTGGGCGTAGTGATTCGGTTGAGCAGTTAAATAGCGCACTTGAACAAGCTGACTTTATTTACCACTTAGCTGGTGTGAATAGACCAAAAACAGAAGATGAGTTTAAGAAAGGAAATGCGGATTTAACATCTTATATCGTTGCAACATTAAAAAAACTAAATCGCTCAACTCCAATTCTTTTAACGTCTTCTATTCAGGCTGAACATATAAACCCTTACGGCGAAAGCAAAGCTCTGGCCGAAAAAGTAGTAAGTGAGTATGCAGAACAGTCTGGAGCAAAAGCGTATATCTACCGCTTGCCGAATGTTTTTGGTAAGTGGTGTCGTCCAAACTACAATTCTGTCGTTGCTACTTTTTGTCACAATGTTGCCAACGATTTGCCTATCACGGTGAATGACTCTGACGCTAAAGTAAACTTGGTTTACATAGATACGGTTTGTGAGCACTTTCTTCATCACCTAACTAATGATGAGCCTAGTGGTGAGCAGTCAATCAAGCCTGTTTATCCAACTACTGTTGGTGAAATCGCCAGTGCACTACGAGCGTTTAAAGTGAGTAAAGAGTCGTTGATTACGGAGAATGTAGGTTCAGGTTTTTTACGTGCCCTGTACTCTACATATATCAGTTACTATTCTCCTGAGCAGTTTTCTTACACTGTACCGGCATACACTGACCCTCGCGGTTCTTTTTGCGAATTGTTAAAAACTAAGGAAGCGGGGCAGTTTTCTTTTTTCACTGCCCACCCTGGTATCACTCGTGGTGGCCATTATCACCATACTAAGAACGAGAAGTTTTTGGTGATAAAGGGGCAAGCGAGGTTTCGATTTGAGAACATCGCAACCGGTGAACGTTATGAAAAAGATGTCACAGGAGAAGATTTCACGGTTGTAGAAACAGTACCAGGTTGGAGTCATGATGTGATGAATATCGGTGAGTCAGAACTCATTGTTATGCTGTGGGCCAATGAGATTTTCGACCGAGAAAATCCCGATACTTTTGCTAGACAACTTTAATTAGGAAAGAGTAATGAAAAAATTAAAAGTGATGTCAGTGGTAGGGACTCGCCCCGAAATCATTCGCTTATCTCGAGTGTTAGCGAAATTGGATGAGCATTGCGATCATGTACTTGTACACACAGGTCAGAATTATGATTTCGAATTAAACGAAGTGTTTTTTAACGATCTAGGCGTACGTAAACCGGATTATTTCTTAAATGCAGCGGGTAAAAATGCCGCTGAGACGATAGGTCAAGTGATCATTAATGTTGACCAAGCATTAGAAGAAATACAACCAGACGCCATGTTGGTGCTTGGTGATACCAATTCGTGTCTGTCGGCGATTCCAGCTAAGCGCCGTAAAGTACCAATTTTTCATATGGAAGCGGGTAATCGTTGCTTTGACCAACGTGTTCCAGAAGAAACTAACCGCCGTATAGTAGATCATACAGCAGATATTAATTTGACCTATAGCTCTATTGCTAGAGATTACTTGCTAGCCGAAGGGTTACCTGCTGATCGTGTGATTAAGACCGGCAGTCCGATGTTTGAGGTTCTCAATTATTATATGCCTCAGGTTGATGCTTCGGATGTATTGTCTCGCTTAGCCTTACAGCAAGGCCAGTTTTTTGTGGTTAGTGCCCACCGTGAGGAAAATGTAGACTCTCCAAAACAGTTGGCCAAGTTAGCTGAAACGCTCAATGCTGTAGCTGAACATTATGGGTTACCTGTTATTGTTTCAACTCACCCAAGGACTCGCAATCGAATTGAAGCTCAAGGTATTGAGTTTCATAAGAACATCCAATTATTGAAACCTCTAGGTTTCCATGACTATAACCACTTACAGAAAAATTCTAAGGTGGTATTGTCAGATAGTGGAACCATTAATGAAGAATCATCAATTATGAACTTCCCAGCCCTCAATTTAAGAGAGGCTCATGAGCGTCCTGAAGGTATGGAAGAAGCTTCAGTAATGATGGTAGGATTGAATGTAGAAAGGGTTATGCAGGCGCTTGAGGTACTAGAATCTCAACCGAATGGTGAAGAGCGTCTACTCCGTCCTGTTTACGACTACAGCATGCCAAATGTCTCAGATAAAATGGTGAGGATTATTCATTCCTATACCGATTACGTGAAGCGGGTTGTTTGGAAAGAATATTAAAAAAGATGGGCTTATAATAGCCCATCTTTTTTATCTGGAGATAAAGTGAGAATTCTTGTTGTTAGCCAGTATTTTTGGCCTGAAAATTTTAGAATTAATGACTTGTGTTTAGCTCTGCAAGAGCGGGGGCATGAGCTTACCGTTGTGACGGGAAAACCGAATTACCCTGCTGGAGAATTCTTTGAAGAATTTGTCCGGGCCCCTGAGGCTTTCGATTCTTATCATGGTATGCCTGTTATTCGGGCTCCGATGCTTCCAAGAAAAAATGGAGGTAAAAATCTATTTTTGAATTACCTGTCTTTTCTTTTTTCAGGGAGTGTTTATGGCGCTTACCAACTTCGCAAAAATGATTTCGATATTATTTTAGTTTGTCAATTGAGCCCTGTGACTGCAGCCATTCCAGCGATAACCTTGAAGAAACTAAAAGGGATTCCGATGGTAATGTGGTCTTTGGATCTTTGGCCTGAATCTCTAGAAGCGGTGGGGGTTGTTAAATCAAAACGAGCATTGAATGCTGTTGGAAGGTTAGTCTCCTGGATATACGGGCATTGTGACGTCATTCTGGGCCAGTCTGAATCTTACCTAGATGCCGTTGATCGCCGGAGCAGTAATGCCCAGTTAGAACTCTTTCCAAACTGGGCGGAAGATCAGTTCAAGATGGACATGAGTCGTGCTGATAAGCAGTCGTCGACTTTAACTATCATGTTTGCGGGCAATGTGGGAGATGCTCAAGATTTTGAATCAATCGTCGCATGTGCGAACTTATTAAAAGAGAGTGCTACTAAAGTAAAGTTTTCAATTGTTGGCAGCGGGCGAAAATTTTCTTGGCTAAAAGAACAGATTAAAGTATGTCAATTAGATGAATACTTTATCTTACATGGTCAGCACCCTTTGGAAGATATGCCTAAGTTTTATGCCGATGCAGATATTGCACTAGTATCCCTTAAGCCTAATGATATTTTTGAGCGGACGATTCCGGGAAAAATTCAATCTTATATGCTGGCATCGTTGCCTATCTTATCCATGTTGGATGGAGAGGGGAAAAAATTAGTAGAAGCCGCTAATTGTGGTCTTGCTTGTTCTGCAAGCTCGCATCAGGACCTGTATGACAATATTTTATCTATGCTCGACTTGCCTCAAAAAAGGCGTTTAGAGTTGGGGGAGAACGGCAAGACTTATGCCGAATCACATTTTAATAAAGCGCAATTGGTTGCTAACTTAGAAGCAATTTTAGAGACGCAAATAGCAAGATCGAAGTCATGAATATTTTACTTTCCGGCGGTAGTGGCTTTATTGGTCAGCACTTTTTGACGCAAGATGAAGGTGGTGTAATTCGTCGTTGTGTCACCCGAAAGGCTGAACTAAACAACGAGCATGTTAGCTTTTATGTGGAGAGCATTAATGCACATACAAGTTGGGATGGTGCATTTAACGATATTGACACGGTGGTTCATTTAGCCGGTATTGCCCATAACAAGAGCCAAGTGAAAAGTGAAATTTTTGGTACGAATACCGAGGGGACGATCAAATTTGCTCAAGATGCTGTACGTGCAGGTGTAAAGCGGTTTGTGTTTGTAAGCACAGCCGCAATTGATGATGAAACTAGTTTTAATCGAGAGAGAGCTTCAGTTCAGACACAATCTAAGTATGACGCTGAAATTGGGCTTAAACAGCTAGCATATGAGACTGGACTTGAGCTTGTGATTGTGAGGCCAACTTTGGTGTATGGCCCTAATGCCCCAGGTAACTTTGGTTTGTTAGTTAAGCTCGTTAATAAAATGCCAATATTGCCCTTTGGCTTGGTCAGTAACAAAAGAGACTTTATTTCTATACAGAACTTAGTGAGTTTATTGTTTGTTTGTGCGAGTCATCCAAATGCACCGGGGCAAACGTTTTTGGCCTCCGATGGCGAACCTGTTTCGACTAAAGAGTTTACTAACGCTATTGCTAAAGGAACAAATAAGTCTTTAATCCACTTTCCAATTCCGATTGGCTTAATGAAAGCAGCCGCTCGTTTTATTGGTAAGGAAACTCTCATTGAACAATTGGTAGGAGATTTAAAAGTGGATTCGTCAAAAGCTCAGCACATGTTAGGATGGCAACCTCCATATACCATGCAGCAGGCAATGCGATCACTTTTAGAGAACAAACAATGATTAGAATTCTAGATTTTCTTGCGGCTTTCTTTGGCTTATTACTTTTATGGCCTATTTTGTTAGTTGTTGTCGTGATTGGGATGTTTGATACTGGATCACCAATTTTTATCCAAGAACGTGTTGGGCGAAATAAAAAGCCGTTTAAGTTGATAAAGTTTCGCACCATGTCGGTCGAAACAAAGTCAGTGGCAAGTCATCTAGCAGGCTGTGCGACGATCACTCGCTTAGGTTCATTCTTGCGTAAGACGAAAATTGACGAGCTTCCTCAATTAATTAATGTATTAAAAGGTGAAATGAGCTTAGTAGGCCCTAGACCAAATTTATTCAATCAACATGAACTTATTCATGAGCGGGATGCAAGAGGCGTTTATGATGTTTTACCTGGTGTGACTGGTTTAGCACAAGTCCAAAATATTGATATGTCTACTCCAGAGCTGTTAGCCCAAACTGATAAACATATGATTGATTCGTTGACAGTAAAAGACTACTTCAAATACATCTTGATGACGGTCACTGGAAGTGGGTCGGGTGACGCAGCAAAATAATTACGAGAGCAAAATGCAGTTCCTAAATCCGGTATGGTCGATGCCACGACCAATGAAGCGCCTTGTGAGCGTGATCGTAGATACATGTTTTATCATCCTTGCATTCTGGGGCGCGTTTGCGACGCGATTAGGTACACTTGAAGGATTTGTAAATGATGAGGTGTATTGGAAACTTCTTACTTTCTTAGTTATTGGTACGGTGCTGATCTTTGCGAAGAGTGGTTTATATAGGGCGATACTGCGTTATTTGAGTCTGCATGCAGTCCTTAGCATTAGCATTTCTGCAGTAATTTCTTCTACATTAATCGTTTTTTATTCGTATTTTAATTATGTGTTTATTCCTAGATCTGTTCCTATTATTTATACGACTTATCTAGTGGTTTTATGCGGTGGGTCTAGATTAATCGTTCGTCTTCTTGTTGCTGATTTGCTTGGCAAACAAAAAAAGAAGGTACTGATCTATGGTGCAGGCGCTGCTGGTTTGCAATTGGCAAATATGCTTCGCCAAGGTAAAGACTATCACCCTGTTGCTTTTATTGATGATGATCGAAAAAAACACAAAACTACGATGCAGGGCATTACCATATACCGCCCTAAGTACCTTAGTAACCTGGTGCAGAAAAACAATGTTTCAACGGTCCTATTGGCTCTACCATCAGCTAGTCAAAGTCAAAAGAAGTCAGTAATTGAAAGGCTTGCGCAACTGCACTTGGAAGTTCTGACCATACCTAATTTAGATGATTTGGTGAATGGGAAACTCTCTATTAGCCAGTTAAAAGAAGTGTCAATTGAAGACCTGCTCGGGCGTGATCCCGTATCTCCACAACAATCTTTAATGGAGGCTAACATTAAAGGTAAAGTGGTGATGGTGACAGGGGCTGGTGGCTCAATTGGTTCGGAGTTATGTCGCCAGATAATAAAAAATAAACCTAAGCAATTAGTGTTATTTGAACTGTCTGAGTTCGCTTTGTATCAAATTGACCGAGAGCTTACTGCGTACGCCAAGACCGAAGGGCTGAATGTTGATATCGTTCCTCTTTTAGGTTCTGTGCAACGAATCAACCGACTGTCGGCATCAATGAAAGCCTTTAATGTAGAGACCGTGTACCACGCAGCGGCCTACAAGCACGTTCCTTTAGTTGAATACAATGTGGTGGAAGGGGTTCGAAACAACGTGTTTGGTACTTACTACACGGCTAAAGCAGCTATTGAGGCAGGTGTGGAATCGTTCGTACTTATTTCGACAGACAAAGCGGTTCGCCCGACGAACGTAATGGGTACTACTAAGCGAATGGCTGAACTGGGTTTACAGGCATTGGCTGAGCAAGAAAACTCTAAAGCGAAAGGAACCCGTTTTTGCATGGTTCGTTTTGGTAATGTATTGGGTTCTTCAGGCTCTGTGATTCCACTCTTCAAAAAGCAGATTGAGAAAGGCGGCCCTATTACCATTACTCACCCTGACATTACGCGCTTCTTTATGACAATCCCTGAAGCCGCACAACTGGTGATTCAAGCCGGAGCTATGGGTAAAGGTGGAGATGTTTTCGTACTTGATATGGGTGAGTCTGTGAAAATCATGGATTTGGCTAAGAACCTGATTAACCTATCTGGCCTCGAAGTGAAAAGTGAGGATAACCCTCATGGTGATATCGAAATTAAATGTACAGGCCTACGCCCTGGTGAAAAGCTTTATGAAGAGTTGTTGATTGGCGATAATGTTCAGGCGACTGCCCATGAGCGAATCATGACTGCCAATGAAACTTTTCTACCGATGGACGAATATCAAGATTTGATTGATAAGTTGGACCAGGCTTGCCATGACTTTAGGCATGAGGAAATTCGCTCTATTTTACTTGATGCGCCAACTGGCTTTAACCCAACGGATGGAATTGGCGATCTAGTTTGGAATGCAAAAGTCGTGAATGATTGACCCGAAGGCTCACAAAAATGTGAGCCTTTTTTAATTCTACAATTCACGATTTTGTGCTTAAGGGCGCTAATAAAATTACATATATTCTCACTTCTCTTCATCTTCTCCGGCACCTTTCTTGATCTTCCGCTACAGTTTTGACTACAAACTGTAGTAAAATTACGCTAATTTGTTTCTATACCGATTATTTTGAATTGAACGAGGTCAGTCCTATGTCAGCTAAGAAGCCAATGGCTCTAGTGATCCTTGACGGTTACGGTTACCGTGAAGATAACCAAGACAACGCTATCGCAAACGCAAATACGCCAGTTTTAGATGGTTTAATTGCTAACCAACCTAACACATTAATCTCTGCTTCGGGCATGGATGTAGGCCTACCAGACGGTCAAATGGGTAACTCTGAAGTTGGCCATACTAATATCGGTGCTGGTCGAGTGGTATATCAAGACCTTACTCGTATCACTAAATCAATCGCCGACGGTGAGTTTGCTCAAACTGAAGCATTGGTTAACGCTATCGACAAAGCGGTAAAGGCAGAGAAAGCAGTGCACATCATGGGTCTTATGTCCCCAGGTGGCGTACACTCTCACGAAGATCACATCTACGCGGCTGTGGAAATGGCAGCAGAGCGTGGTGCTGAGAAAATTTATCTACACTGCTTCTTAGACGGACGTGATACTCCACCACGTAGCGCTGAAAACTCTCTACAACGCTTCCAAGAGCTATTCGCGAAACTAGGCAAAGGCCGTGTGGCTTCTTTGGTTGGCCGTTACTACGCAATGGACCGTGATAACAACTGGGATCGCGTACAAACAGCTTACGAGCTTTTAACTGAAGCAAAAGCTGAGTTCACATTCGACACGGCGGTCGCTGGCTTAGAAGCGGCTTACGCTCGTGAAGAAAATGATGAGTTCGTTAAAGCGACTGAAATTAAAGCCGAAGGTGAAGAGTCTGCGGCTATCGTTGACGGTGATGCGGTGATCTTCATGAACTACCGTGCTGACCGTGCTCGTCAAATCACTCGTACTTTCGTGACGGATTTTGCTGGCTTTGAACGTAATGCATTCCCGGCTATCGATTTCGTGATGCTGACTCAATACGCAGCAGACATCCCTCTTTCAATTGCATTCCCACCGGCATCGTTAGAAAACACTTACGGTGAGTGGCTATCAAAAGAAGG
>Ga0213838_1001740_pt1 | contig 10744 bp, 7 predicted proteins | sample SWPATP13_FD_160577 | JGI IMG/M metagenome (GOLD analysis project Ga0213838, IMG submission 160577) | Coastal seawater microbial communities from Marineland, Florida, United States - SWPA TP1 #3 | ecosystem: Environmental > Aquatic > Marine > Coastal | place: USA: Florida | collected 2016-08-06
CCTTTTACGCCCTTAATCATTTCAGTAAGGTGCGGCATATCGCGCTCTTTCGGGTTTTTCCATGCAGCTCCCATACAAAAACGCGTTGAGCCAGCATTTTTTGCTTTCTGAGCCGCATCCAATACACGTTCAACTTCCATCAGACGTTCTTTATCTACATCTGTGCGGTAGTGTGCGCTTTGAGGGCAATATTTACAGTCTTCCGGGCACGCACCTGTCTTAATAGAAAGAAGTGTACTTACTTGTACATGGTTATGTTGCTGATATTGACGATGTACGAGCTGAGCTTCGAACATTAGGTCCATAAACGGCTTTTCAAGAAGGGCTCTTACTTCTGCTACTGTCCAGTCATGACGAACTTCCACGTGTCGTTCCTTATCTTTATTGTTAGGTATAGGATGCCGCTATAAAACGCTTGCCTACATTTATGCTTGGATAGTCTACCCACAACCTTTAGACTGTCAACATATTGAGAATATTAAAAGTTTACATCTGGTTATTTTTTAATCGCAAATCAAATGGAAGTAGTCATGGATCTCGCCTTCGACCGCCAACACATCTGGCATCCTTATACCTCAACACTTACACCTCTGACCTGCTACCCAGTCACCAATGCGGATGGTGTTTATCTCGAATTGGAAGGCGGAAAGCGCCTAATTGATGGGATGTCGTCATGGTGGTCGACGATACATGGTTACAATCACCCTGTATTAAATGAAGCGGCGCATAGTCAAATTGATAAAGTTTCCCATGTCATGTTTGGAGGAATCACTCATCAACCGGCAATCGACCTGTGTAAATCCTTACTGAAATTGACTCCAAATAATTTAGAACACGTATTTTTGGCCGATTCAGGTTCAGTAGCCGTTGAAGTTAGCCTCAAGATGGCGCTGCAGTACTGGCATGCCAAAGGGCAACCTCGTTCAAAGTTCCTGACACTAAGAGATGGCTACCACGGTGATACCTTTGCCGCGATGTCTGTAACCGATCCTGACAACTCAATGCACAGCCTCTACAAAGGCTTTCTGCCGGAACACATCTTTGCTGAATCTCCAAAAACAGGGTTCTGGGGTGAGTGGGACGCCAAAGACATTGATAGCTTTCGTGAAAAGTTGACCGCACACCATGAAGAAATCGCTGCCGTGATCCTCGAGCCAATAGTTCAAGGCGCCGGCGGTATGCGCATCTACCACCCTGAGTACCTAAAACAGGTTCGATTGCTGTGTGATGAATTCAACGTATTGCTGATCTTGGATGAGATTGCGACCGGGTTTGGTCGTACAGGGAAACTATTCGCTTGTGAACATGCCGATGTTCAGCCTGATATCTTATGTGTAGGTAAGGCGTTGACTGGTGGCTATATGACATTGTCAGCGACGCTTGCGAGCAAAGACGTTGCAGACACGGTCTGTGGGGGAGAAGCCGGCTGTTTCATGCACGGTCCAACTTTTATGGGGAACCCATTAGCCTGTGCAGTCGGTGCCGCAAGCTTAGGCTTGATTGAACAAGGTGAGTGGCAAGCTCAAACCAAACATATCGAGAACTTGTTTTCAGAGTTGCTACCAACTCTAGAGCGACATGAGCAAGTGAAAGATGTACGTTGGTTAGGCGCGATTGGTGTGGTAGAAACTCACTCCCCGGTCAACATGGAAGAAATCCAGGCTCATTTTGTTGAGCAAGGAGTTTGGATTCGCCCATTTGGAAAGCTCATTTATATGATGCCTCCTTTTATCAGTGAAGCAAAACATATCGAGCAACTGGTCGCTGCAATTGACACTGCTGTCCAGCGAAAAGCCTGCTTTCAGTAACAACAAATTGAGGGGGGTAATCAAGTAAGTAGCCGTCATAATGAACAGTTACTTACTTTAAGCCCCCTAACTCGTCGCATCGTTAGCGCAGCTGACTATCCTTACTTGCCCTTCTGTTGAATAGGCTTCGGCTGTTTGTAACGTGCTCAATCATAGATTGGCACTCGACACATAAACGCACGCCTTGAATCGTTATGCGCCTTTTTTCCGGAATATCGTTGCCGCATTCATCACAATAATACGCACTTTCACCTTGCTTGATATTCCCTCTTACGCGAGAGATTTCATCGGCGATTGTATCTTGAATTTGCTGACTAACACTGTCGTCACCTGCCCATCCTACGGCCATAATCCCTCCCCAATATCTGAATGAGAAAATCTATACCTACCGCGGTAAAAACACATTATACAAGTGACGCATAAAGAGATAATCAAGCAGAATGTCAATTCACTATTACTCAAGCGTAACAATGAAAATGCTCAAGTAATAAAAAACCCAGCAAGTGTGCTGGGTTTTAGAGTTGGTGATTAAGCAATTAACCGATGTGCGTTACGCCGCCCATATACGGTTGAAGTACTGCTGGGATAGCAATACGACCATCAGCTTCTTGGTTGTTCTCAAGAATCGCAACCATAGTACGGCCAACAGCAAGACCAGAACCGTTTAGCGTGTGCACAAGTTCAGGCTTCTTCTCGCCCTTACGGCGGAAACGAGCTTGCATACGACGAGCTTGGAAATCCCACATGTTTGAACAAGAAGAGATTTCACGGTAAGTCTCTTGAGCTGGAACCCATACTTCTAAATCGTAAGTTTTCGCAGCGCCGAAGCCCATGTCGCCAGTACATAGAATCACTTTACGGTAAGGAAGCTCTAGAAGTTGAAGTACTTTTTCAGCGTGACCTGTTAGCTCTTCAAGAGCAGCCATAGAGTCTTCTGGCTTAGTAATTTGTACTAGCTCAACTTTGTCGAATTGGTGCATACGGATAAGACCACGAGTGTCACGACCGTAAGAACCTGCTTCAGAACGGAAACATGGTGTGTGAGCTGTCATCTTAAGTGGCAGTTCAGCTTCGTCTGTAATGGTATCGCGAACCATGTTCGTTACCGGTACTTCCGCAGTAGGGATAAGTGATAGCGTCTTAAGAGGAACATCACTTACCTGCTCAGTTAGCGGGCTTGTGTGGAACAAGTCTTCGCCAAACTTAGGAAGTTGACCCGTGCCGTAAAGGCTATCGTGGTTCACTAGGTACGGTACGTACATTTCTGTGTAGCCGTGCTCATCAGTATGTAGGTCCAACATGAACTGAGCAATCGCACGGTGTAGACGTGCAAATTTGCCTTTCATCACGATGAAACGAGAACCAGAGATTTTAACTGCGCTCGCAAAATCAAGGCCGCCAGACATTTCGCCAAGATCAACGTGATCTTTCACTTCAAAGTCGTAAGTCTTAGGTTGACCCCAACGAGAAACTTCTACGTTGTCGTCTTCATCTTTACCATCTGGCACTTCTGCATCAGGTAGGTTAGGAATAGACATTGTGATCGTTTCTAGATCAGATTGAAGCTCTGCCAGTGCTGCTTTAGCTTGGTCTAGTTCTGCGCCTAAGTTGCCTACTTCAGCAAGGATACGCTCAGCTTCTTCATGGTCGCCTTTTGCTTTCGCTTGACCAATGGACTTCGATCGAGAGTTACGTAACGCTTGTAGCTCTTCAGTTTTCATCTGAAGGGACTTACGCTTTTCTTCAAGTTCACGAATTGTCTCTACATCAAGGGCGAAGCCTCGACGTGCTAATTTTGCCGCTGTTTCATCCAGCTCAGCTCGAAGTAATTTAGAATCCAGCATTGCTAATCCTATGCTTTAGTTATTTGAATATTCAGTAGCTTGGCTACCGAATCACCACTAAACCCCTAAAATCGGTGCTATTTCAACCAATTTATAACGATTTAATCTGAATTTTATGACTAGGTAAAGATATCCAAAAAAGACTACTTTTCATAGCGTTTTTGTGGGCTTTTTGCGTCCAAATCCGCCAGATAATCTAGCTTCTCGCCAATTTTGGTCTCTAAGCCTCGTTTTGTTGGGAAATAGTATTGAGTATCCCCCATTTCTGGAGGTAGATATTTCTCACCGGCAGCATACGCTCCCGGTTCATCATGAGCATAACGATACTCTTGTCCGTAGCCCATATCTTTCATTAGGCTTGTTGGAGCATTACGTAAATGAACTGGCACTTCATACTCAGGAAGATTATGAGCATCGGTTAACGCTTGCTTCCAGGCGGTATACACAGCATTACTTTTTGGTGCACACGCTAAATAGACAACCGCCTGTGCGATCGCGCGCTCGCCCTCAGCTGGTCCAATACGTGTAAAACAATCCCAAGCTGACATCGCAACTTGCATAGCGCGAGGGTCGGCGTTACCAATATCCTCAGAAGCAATCGCTAGCAAACGTCTTACGATATACAAAGGGTCACAACCCGCCGCAATCATTCGAGCCGACCAATACAAGGCAGCATCAGGGTTTGAGCCACGAATTGACTTATGAACCGCCGATATTAGGTCGTACCAAATATCGCCTTTGTTATCAAAGCGAGCGACTTTCTCGCCCGCGACTTCAGCCAATAACTGTAAGGTAATCGCTTTTTCGCCTTGGTCGTTGTCTTCGGCCATGTCGTACAGCAGTTCAAGATAATTGAGCGACATGCGAGCATCACCGTTCACTAACTCTGCTAAACGCTCTAAAACGTTGTCAGCAAAATGAGCCGGAACATCGCCAAGGCCGCGCTGTTTATCTTCAATCGCTTGGCGTATCACGGTCGCAATATCATCGGTGTTCAGGGAAGTCAGCTTATAGACACGCGCACGGGATAACAGAGCGTTGTTTAATTCAAATGACGGGTTCTCAGTCGTCGCGCCAATAAAGGTTACCGTACCGTCCTCAATATGAGGCAGAAAAGCATCTTGCTGGCTTTTGTTAAAACGATGGACCTCATCCACAAACAAGATGGTTCTGCGCCCTGCTTGCTTGTTTTCACGCGCTTTTTCAATCGCGATACGAATGTCTTTCACGCCCGAAGTTACCGCCGATACCCGCTCCACTTCAGCATTGGCATAATTAGCGGCCACTTCAGCGAGCGTGGTTTTACCGGTGCCAGGAGGCCCCCACAGAATCATCGAGTGGATATGCCCCGCTTCCAAAGCTCTGCGAAGGGGCTTGCCAGGACCTAATATGTGCTGCTGACCGATATACTGTTCAACAGTTTCCGGCCTCATACGAGCAGCAAGGGGACGAAAATCTTCGTCCCCTGAAAAGTCTAAGCTGTAATTGCTCACTTATTCTCTCTTAATTTCTTTGATCGTCGACTTCAACACCGTCTGGGATCTCAAATGTAAAACGGTCTGCCGAAGGTTTGACTAAGTTTACGTTTTTGAATTTGAACTCACCGAGCTGGCCATCTTGCTCAACAACGTTAAAACCCTGAATCGTGCCTTTATCGTTAATCAATATCTCGAATTGACCTTGATTCGAATCTTTGGCAATCGGTAACAAAACAAACTTATCACCACTTTGAGTCACCGAATAATTGTCCCAGTCACTTTGCTGGTTTCTAGTCAGCAATACAAAAGGGGTTTGAGCGGCTGCCTGTGCTTGCCAGTAAATACTGACCTGTTCAATAAATGGGTTGTAGTACCACAAGCTTTCTCCATCTGAAACAAGCAAGTTTTCATCTGGGAAAGTGCTGTTCCAACGAAACAGGCTAGGTCTAGCAATCTCGACCGTGCCCTCTCCTTCCATTACCACTTCGCCATCAGGGCTAGTGACAGTTTGATCGAATTGAGCGCTAAAACCTTCATTCAACGCCAAGCGGCTGCTTAGCTCTTCTTTTGGAGTCGCGAATACAGAAAAGCTGATAAACAAAAGCGCAAAATACTTCTTCATTAAAAATCCTACTAAGTAAAATAAGTCCGCACAGGTAAGTTTGGACTTATCAAAAAGAAACTAGTTCCAAGGCATTACTCTTTTGGAGGTGCTGGAGCCAACACTTCACGGTTACCATTATGTCCTGGTGCGCTGACAATCCCTTGAGCTTCTAATTGTTCGACAATTCTTGCCGCACGGTTGTAGCCAATCTTAAAGCGGCGCTGAACACCCGACACCGAACCTCGGCGTGAATGCACCACATGCTCTACTACCTGATCAAAAAGTGGGTCGACATCTTCATCGCCTTCCATTTTTTCACCTGGTAATAAAGTTTCAGGCGTCTGTTCACCATTTGTGATTTCATCAATGTAGTTAGGTTTACCTCGTGCTTTCCAGTTGTTTACAACAGCATGGACATCATCATCCGAAGCAAATGCGCCGTGCACACGAATCGTATGGCTTGAGCCCGGAGGTAAATACAACATATCACCCATACCAAGAAGCGACTCTGCACCGCCTTGATCTAGGATAGTTCGAGAATCCGTTTTGGTTGAAACGGTGAACGCCACACGAGTTGGAATGTTAGCTTTAATTAAGCCTGTAATTACATCTACCGATGGACGTTGAGTAGCAAGAATCAAGTGGATACCCGCCGCACGCGCTTTTTGAGCAAGACGTGCTATCAGTTCTTCGACTTTCTTACCAACCACCATGATGAGATCGGCAAATTCATCGACAATAACTACGATGTAAGGCAGGTTTTCAAGAAGTGGAGCTTCTGCATCCATACTGTCCCCTTCTTTCCAAAGAGGATCATGAATTGGATGACCCGCTTCCGCAGCCATCTTCAACTTGTCGTTATAACCTTTAATATTACGAACCCCAAGAGCCGACATCAGCTTATAACGGCGCTCCATCTCTCCAACACACCAACGCAGCGCGTTAGATGCATCTTTCATATCGGTCACTACTTCCGATAATAAATGAGGGATCCCTTCATAGACAGAAAGTTCAAGCATTTTTGGATCGATCATGATGAAGCGAACTTCTTCTGGAGACGCTTTATACAGCATACTCAGAATCATTACGTTTACCCCAACCGATTTACCTGAACCTGTGGTACCTGCAACTAAAACGTGAGGCATTTTCGACAAGTCCGCTATGACGGCTTCCCCGGCAATATCTTGACCTAACACTACTGTTGTTGGAGATATCGCCTCTTGGAATTGAGGGCTTCCCACTACGTCTGAGAAGAATACGGTTTGACGGCTCATGTTTGGTAGTTCAAGACCCACATAAGGCTTACCCGGAATAACTTCAACGACACGAACCGCCATTGCAGACAACGAGCGTGCCAAATCCATAGACAAACCAGAAATTCGGCTGACTTTTACACCAGGCGCCAGATCGAGTTCAAAACGAGTGATCACTGGCCCAGGGAAAATATCGACAACCTCAGCCTTAATCTTATAGTCTGCAAGTTTTGATTCGACCAAACGTGCAATGTCTTCCAACGCTTCTCTATCGATAAAGGTTTCTCGCTTTTCTGGATGGAAAAGCAACTCTAATGTCGGTAAAGGCTCTTCTGGCTTTGGCAAGTTTGGTTCATTTTGCATTAAGAATGGGTTTTGAGTCGCTGCCATATTCGCTTGAGCTTCAGAAACCATACTTTGGAACGCTGTTACGTCTTCATCTGCATTATCTGACTCGATATCTTCAGAAGTCACTTCCTCCCAAGGTAGATCCATTTTTTGCTCTGGGCTCTCTTCCGGTTGAAGTTGTGACTCCTCTTCTATCGCAATTTCGTCGCTATTGCTCTCATCTTGTTGCTCAGCTACCTCTTCAATTTCGATAGAAGAAATAACGGGCTCAACTTGCACAGGCTCAGAAACGGAATCATTCACAATTTGCTCAAGGCCAATATCAGAAATCCTAGGTTGAGTCAGATCTTCTTCAACTACTGGGTCAGGCATTAATGCAGGAGAATCCGGTTCAGTTGACTCAGCAACAGGTTCTTCAACCTTTTCAGCAAACTCCTGCTCTTCGACAGTGAATGCAGGTTCAGACTGCAAGTACTGCTGATACACTTCAGCAGATTCGCTATGTTGTTCTTGATCTGCTAAATCGTCTTCATACATCGCAGCTGTTTCTAGCTCTTCTATTGTTGCTCCCAACTGCTTAGAACGTTCGATAATGGGTTCTTCAGGTTCAAATGTTGGCTCAACAGTAGCTGCAACGTGCTCTTGCGGCATATGAATATTGTAATGACGAGCTTTTGGTGCGGTGGTTTCAGGCTCTGGCTTACGTTCAACAAACTCAGGCTCTTCATCTTTAATAAGTTCACTCGGTTCGTTGTAAGTATTTTCAACTTCAATGGCGTCGCCATGACGCATAGCCGGAATGTCTATATCGCTTGAGATAGGTTCATCAATTTCTTTCAGCTGAGGTTCTAGTACTTCTTTATCTTCACCGCGCACTTTATTAACAAGAAGCGTGAAAAGCTTGATTGCGGTTTCACCTAACCATTCGACCATACTCAACCATGAGATACCGGTTAATAGAGTAAAGCCCGCTCCCCAGAGAAATAGCAGAACTAACGTACTGCCTAATACGTTTAAGGTTGGTAAAGCTAAGCTAGTGATAACATCGCCAACCACACCACCGGATGAAAAGTACCAAATATCATCAAAGTTGATATCAGCTAATCCACAACTCGTCAGAATGAGAATGGTCAGGCCAAGTAAACGCGTACCCCACAACATAAAATCAAGCGGTTCATTTTCATCACGCTTACGAAATAATACCCAAGCAGCAATAGTGACAAGAACAGGAATTGGGTATGCCAAAGAACCAAAAGTAAAAAACAGTGTATCTGCAAGCCATGCGCCAATGTGCCCACCAGCGTTTTGAATCTCGACTCCCCATGAAGTTTGAGACCAAGACGGATCGGCAGGACTAAAGGTCAATAATGCGACAGCCAGTAATATAGAAGAAAGAACGCCAAGAATTAGACTGCATTCTTTTAAACGTTGAACGCCATTCAAACGAGAAGACTGAGGCTCTTCACTCGTTTTGATGACAGTTTCGACTTTGTTATTGCTCTCTTTGAACATAAACCAACTTTTATTTCTAATCTGTAAAAACATGTCGAGCGGCATAAAGCCGCTCGGTCAATTAAGGCACTGTTGATTTAACCATATCAAACTGGAAAACCCAATTCCAGAAAGCAAGAAAGCGGAAACTAAGTCCGCTTTCTTTTACTAATCAATAGAGATTAACGAGTTTTAATCACCAGTTGATTGGTCTGTTTCACTTCTTCCATCACCACGTAGGTACGAGTGTCGTTTACGCCAGGAAGACGCAGTAGCGTATCACCTAGCAGTTTACGGTAAGCACCCATATCCGATACACGTGTTTTTAGAAGATAGTCGAAATCACCCGACACTAGATGACATTCTTGGATATCGTCTAGCTTTTGTACTGCAGTGTTAAATTGTTCAAACACATCTGGAGCCCCACGGTTCAGAGTGATTTCCACAAACACTAATAGAGATGCGTCTAGATACTGCGGGTTAAGTAGTGCTGTATAACCCGTGATGTACCCTTGACGCTCCAAACGACGAACACGTTCCAAACACGGTGTAGGAGAAAGACCCACACGTTTTGAAAGCTCAACGTTCGAAATACGACCGTCTTTTTGCAACTCATTAAGAATGTTGCGGTCAATACGATCTAGTTCCTTGGACGGCTTCTTATAGTTCTCTGCCATTTTTTATTCCACCTTATTACTTCCTTGCAAAAAAATATACTACAACTTTTTAATATTCAGTATCAAATTTTTTAAAAACGTATCTATACTAGATATTAATTCGACAGAATTACCCTACACATAGATAATACAACCAAAATAAATTAAGGAGTCAGGATGATCATTGGCGTACCTAAGGAAATCAAGAACCACGAATATCGTGTCGGTATGATCCCAGCAAGCGTGAGAGAGCTAATCTCACAAGGTCACCAAGTTTTTGTAGAAACCAAAGCCGGTTCTGGCATCGGTTTTTCAGACGATGATTACATCGCTGTAGGCGCATCCATTCTTCCTACTGCTGCTGACGTTTTCGCGAAAGCAGAAATGATTGTAAAGGTTAAAGAACCTCAAGCTGTCGAGCGAGCTATGCTTCGCGAAGGGCAAATATTATTTACCTATTTACACCTAGCACCAGATTTTCCACAAACTGAAGAGCTAATCAAGAGCAAAGCTGTCTGTGTAGCATACGAGACTGTAACAGATAATATGGGTCGCTTGCCACTACTTGCGCCAATGTCTGAAGTTGCAGGCCGCATGTCTATTCAAGCAGGTGCACAAACTTTAGAGAAGTCTCACGGTGGTCGTGGCCTTCTACTAGGTGGCGTTCCTGGTGTTGAGCCAGCAAAAGTTGTTGTTGTTGGCGGCGGCGTAGTGGGCGCTAACGCTGCTCGTATGGCTGTTGGCCTGCGTGCTGACGTTACAATTCTAGACCGCAACGTAGATACACTTCGTCGTTTAGATGAAGAATTCCAAGGCCGCGCAAAAGTGGTTTATTCTACAGAAGACGCTATTGAGAAGCATGTTCTAGAAGCTGACCTAGTAATCGGTGCGGTTCTAATCCCTGGCGCAGCAGCTCCTAAACTAGTAACTAAAGCGCACATCGCTAAGATGAAGCCTGGCGCAGCTGTAGTAGATGTTGCAATCGACCAAGGTGGTTGTTTCGAGACATCTCACGCAACGACTCACGCAGACCCAACTTACATTGTTGACGACGTAGTTCACTACTGTGTTGCTAACATGCCTGGTGCTGTTGCTCGTACTTCTACATTTGCACTTAACAATGCAACACTTCCTTACATTGTTAAGCTAGCAAACAAAGGTTACCGCGAAGCTCTTCTTGAAGATAAAGGTTTCTTAGAAGGTCTAAACGTTATTCACGGTAAAGTGACTTGTAAAGAAGTTGCAGAAAGCTTTGATCTGGA
>Ga0213838_1001743_pt1 | contig 10736 bp, 15 predicted proteins | sample SWPATP13_FD_160577 | JGI IMG/M metagenome (GOLD analysis project Ga0213838, IMG submission 160577) | Coastal seawater microbial communities from Marineland, Florida, United States - SWPA TP1 #3 | ecosystem: Environmental > Aquatic > Marine > Coastal | place: USA: Florida | collected 2016-08-06
TCATGGGTTACCAAAAAGTGCCTTACCTAGCTTTTGGTGCCTTCTTGTTATGTAGGTTACTAATAATTACTATGGTTATCAATCAATACTAAATGATAAATAGTACCTAAGGTGCCCCTATGCTTAAAATACTGATTTCTTCTGCTCTTCTACTGGTAAGCACATCGATATATGCATTACCGACAAACCCTTTAAGTATTGATCTAACATCGTTAAAGAAAGCGAGTTGGACAGAACAAGAATTAGAGAATGCGGAACTGGTGACTGATTTTGTTCAGCATCTAATGAACGACCATGACTTTGATTATGTCTTAGAGCGATACAACGACAGCGCTTATGTCCAACACAACCGAAACCTCCCTGACAAAGTGACTGGCTTAGTTAGCTTCTTGGAAGAGTTTGTCGAGGAATACCCAGATTACACATACGATGTAAAACATATTTATGTAGATGGTGATTACGTAATCTTCCATTCCCATGCAACTTTAAACAAAGAAGACAGAGGGAATGACCAAAAGGGGATGAATATTATTGATACGTGGCGCATCGAAGATGGACGAATTGTTGAGCACTGGGATTCGATTCAAGCGCTAGATTTCTCTATGAGGGTTTACTCCCTACTTACTGGCGGTGACATTGCTAATTCAAATGGTGTTTTTTAGAACGTTGCTCATCTTTAGATAAACGTACTTAGTGGCAACAAAGCTAGATAGTTAAACCGAGTTTATTAGTAAAAAATCGAGAAATGCTTTCACTCGCTCTGGTTGATGCTCTCCTCAGTGGAAGAGCATCATAAGCCTGAGTGTTTAGCTTTGAACCCTTTTGGATCTAAGCTTGTCTTCAACGGTTGGGGCACCATGTTATGTAAATGGATTACTCTTGTTTACGCGTACTAATTGCGAGTTGGATTAATGGTCAACGGTTCTAACGTAGAAACCGCATTGCCACTTGCGGCCGGGTGGTCGACGTAAGATGTGTCTTGCATCAAGGTGTAATAGACATCAACAAAATCATCATCATTGGTCAGAGCGCCATCTGGAATCGCGTCGATGATTTTCCCGGTAATTTGCGGAATGATTGCGTAAGCTTGAACTTCGGGGTCAGGAATGGCTTTTAGAACCTCTTCCGCAACCTGCACTAGCAATTTCGCCAACTGTTTGTAATCAGTGCCATCGTCTTGTTCCATTAAGATCATATCGGCAGCGCCCCAACGATAGCGAGACCAATAAATGACGACTTGGTTTGGATAGTAATCTTGATTGTCGTAATCAAGGTAAGGCATTTCGACAAGGTCTAAAGTAGGCTCATCTCGGCTAGGGTTGATGCCATTTACTATCGCGTAGACTTCCGCTTTACCAGAAATCCAAGGTTCTTGGTCGTTAGATAGGCGAATTTTCTTTAAAACAGTCGTAGAAAGAGGTTCAACGGATACGGTTGATTTGCTCATCGAGCGCACACTCGTTCCAGACGGTTCATGGTAGCGCTGAATGTTAGTTTGCTGCCCGAGTGAACGCATTTCAGTTTGCATGGCTTGCATGCCTGCCTGTAATTCAAGTTCGCTATTGTTGTCGATGACGATGACCGGCACATCAGGCATTTGATACACATCTAACTGATGAACCTGACCATACACGTCATAAGCTTCAATATACTGCCAGTTTTCATCATCCCCTGACGGTTCGAACGCGAACAGCGGTGACTGACCTTCTTGCCAATCTTCTAACATTTCTGACGAGGCTAAGCGTAGCTCTAGCAATTCATCAGTGTAGTCAGAAATACCTTTCCATTGGCGAATTTGGCTGTCTGCGGTGATTAATCGCTGGCTAAATGCCGTTGTGGGCTGTTCTGCCGTTAATGTGGAAATAGGAACAGATAGGGCATCCGCTGCGATGTTGTCTTTTAGAGTGGATTCGATAGACGTGTAACTTTCGCTGAGCTGTCTTGCAAGCTCTTGCTTAGTTTGTGAAATGTTTCCAGCATTTGCGTTGGCAATGCTGGTGGTTTCTGTTTCTTCTGATTGGCAACCGACGAGTACAAATGCACATAACGCCGAAAGAGCGATTGTATTCTTCATTATGTAACCTTATTTTATTATGAATATTATTAGAGCTTAAACTCTACATCTTCATAAATACCTCAACGGTTACACATTGAACAAGTTGATTTTATAAATTCAGTTAATTGTTGCCAGCAAGATCAATTCATCCATAAGCAAATCCTGATGGATGCAATGGGCTGGGAAGGTATTTTCGTGACTGGTTTGGGGTAATGCACCACAAAAAAAGGGCCTCGCGGATACGAGGCCTCATAGAGTATGAGTAGCTTGAACTTTTACTCTTTACCAGCGAGAGAGTGGTGCGTCATGATATGAGCAAAATTTAAGAGGAAGTGAAACTGAGGGTAAGTGTTGAACACGCCTTTAAATCTCTATATAGAGCCTCAGCATATCTTTGTGCTGTATTTCGTTTTCAAATATTGGCTCTGCGTAATTTTGTAAAAAGTGATCTTTAATGACAGCATCAACACGAAACCCCGCCCGTTGATAATAAGTCAGTTGATAACCAAATGTACCTGTACCCAGCTCAACCCTTTTAATCCCTTTGCAAGGCAACTCCGAAAGAACGAACTTCAACAGTTGACTGCCAACACCTTTGGCTTGATGTGTAGGAAAGACAGCAAGATTATAGATTTCGGCTAGCGTAGGGCTTAGAGGCTTAACGACACACGCGCCCACTATCTGGTTTTGGTCTACTGCAGCAAAGCACCAAGACTCAGGTAAGTAAGACAAAATGCTGTCTTTTGAAGGGTCAGCTTCAAGAAGCAAGCTTATTGGCACATCGCGATTTTCAATTTGTTTAAAGTTCATAATTTCCATCGAGCTGATGATCTTGCAAACGTAGGGGCTAAGAATGCGCTTTCACGTATTTTTTGACTTTTTTCATCGCCATTTTCTTTTTTAATGGGGAAAGGTAATCAATGAAAAGGTTGCCGAGCAGGTGGTCAATTTCATGCTGCATCACAATCGCGAGAAAGTCATCACTTTCAATGGTTATTGGGTTTCCTTCACGATCTAAAGCAGACACCACGACAGAGGTGAACCGCTCGACATCTGCGTAGTAATCGGGAACGGATAAACATCCTTCTTGGCCAAATGCTTTATTTGAACCACTGACTACCTCAGGGTTGACCAAAATTAAAGGGTCGTCCCGATTGTCAGAAAGATCGATAATAACGACAGCTTCCTTATACCCAACCTGTGTTGAAGCTAAACCAATTCCGTTGTCGGTGGCGTACAAGGTTTCCAACATATCGTTGATTAGCGTTTGTATTGTCGATAGATCCTGTACTTTTTCTGCTTTGATTTTAAGCCTAGGATCAGGCGCAGTAAGAATTTCTAAAACAGCCATATTTGCCTTTTTCTTGGATGTTCACAAAGTTGATTGATATTCGTTAGGTTGCGTAATGAGGCGTCAGTTTAACTTGGAATTGAGAACTGTTAAGCGAAATATTAGATAGATACCGAGTCTTGAGAAGTGCATTACGCTTTTAATTATTCTTGCCGCAAAATACGTTCGACAAACGCTGACTTTTTTAGGCGGTATTCATCCTGAGGCCAACCAGAGCAAGACAACTTAAGCTCGTTATATTGTTGGACTAATAGCGGGTTCCTACGTAGTTTGTCTCGAAAATGTAAAAAACATTCAAATTCTGAGCCTTTAACCACGACTTGAAGGGCAACGTCATCATCAGATGACGATTCCAACATGCAAAGTTCAGGGGTTCTTAGTGTATCGGTTTTCTCGTAAAAACCGTGTGTGGTTAACGTTTTAATCGCAGGGGCAAACTGTGAGGCATCGACTCCTACAAATATGTCTAGATCGCCCTTAGAGATAGCCATAGGAATGGAAGAGGCCCCTATGTGCTCTATGGTTGCATCAGGCAGTAGCTTTTGTATCTCGCGTTGATATTGTTGGTACAAATCGTCACAAGAGGGCTGATATTCGTTGGCTTTATAAAACTTCATATTTTCTCCTCAAGGCGTGATCGTATCTTTAGGGCAAAGGTGATGGGCTGAGAACTATGATTGAGGGAGCGACTTTGTATTTAGCTGACATCAAAAAGCGAAAAGGGTGGGCCACGGGAAGTTACCACACCACTGTTTTTTTTACGATTACGATAAAGTTTTCAATGAGCTAGGAACAATAACCTTGTGTACTGGTGCTACGAAAAACATGTATGCTTTGCCAAACCAGTTATGCACATGCACTACGGTTGTGGCGTGGACATTCACTTTGTCGCCTGTGACGTCTAGAAGGAAAGACACTCTCACATCGAGATGCTTATCGCTGTCTTCTAATACGATTTCAGTCGCGCTATTACTCAGTAACGTGAATATTCCTATTCTTTCTCCAACGCTCACATTTACGTCGTTTTCCTCAGCAGCGGCATCCTGAAGTTGACCTAAGTTCTTTAAGCCAAACATAGACACAATTCGATTTCTTGTTGCCATTAAGAATGAGACCCAAGCTGGTGTTTGCTTTGCGATTTCGAGATAAATGTCTAACGCGGTTTGCTCCTTGTAGGTGATCTCGCGCGAGAAAGTATCCGCGAAATACGCCCCTTTTGAATAATCAAACAGTTTGGAATGCTTGGGTATAGTCATCTATCGTCCTTAAAAGTTCTACGCTGAGTGAAAGAAAACATTGGCATATAAGCTTAATGAAACCAGTGTGTCACCAAACGTTAACTTAAGTTATAAATGCCAAGCATCAAGATTCTAGATTTGAGCGTGACTTCTCACATTAATGACTCAGCGAACTCTTTCATGTGCTGGGCATTGTTTGCAGTTTCTTCATCCCCACATGCTTTGCCGTAGTATTCGAAGCTAGGAGATGAATAGATGGGTAAAGTCTTCTCCGCGTAGGTCATTATTGTGCCAGCTTCTCGGCACAGCGCGCCAAAGGCGTAGGGTTTGATGTGTTGATGATGTTCCGACAAAAGCTGGCCCTTTAACCAGTATTGAGGCGTATCATTGTGCCACGCCCATGCAAGGTGGCCTAGCTCATGCTCCAATATGTGAACTTCAGCATCTTCAGACAACACTAAGAAATTGCGACTGAAATTGACGTGGGCTGTGCCTGCCGTCCCATCTTGCGCGAAAGGGTGCGTTTTAGGCAGTATCAGTACATAGTAACTTCCAGCATCTTGCATCGGCTCCAGAGTTGAACTTCCAACACTTTTTAACAGTTGTTGATGTAACTTGCCGCTGCCTTGACCATCAAAATCAGAAAGGTTGATCCGCGTGATACCTGCGAGCGTTCTTTCCATTGGAACGCAGGAGTTTTTAAGAACTAGGTTTGAATATTCTATGAAGGCTTGAATGCGATTGTTACTCAATGATTCATCTGCGAAAAAGTGCACCGGGGTTTCAACCACTTTATCTAGCGTGCACTTTGGAAGTGACAGTTCTTCTCCGCTACGTTTTCCAATGAAAAACAGGCTAGTCACCCCTAATAGGGTGCAACCTACGACGAGGTTTTTGTTCATTTGATTTCCTATGACACTGATTCGATGGCTTGTTGAATCGTGCTGAATTGTATTTTGGTCAGGCACATCTGCGCTTTAGAAAATTCATGTTCTTGAATGAACTGGGTAATGAGTTTCAACGAAAGTGCGGGACCTACTGGTTCGAAAACGTAGCCTTTTTCTGTGTATTGAACGATAAAACTTTGCCCAGAGCTATCAATCAAGCGATCGGAATTATCCCAAATGAGAGCTTCGAGTTCGGTGTGAAGCAAAGGTTCGGAGGCGAAAAACATGAGTTCCGCATCGCCGTCTAACTTAAATATACATGGCCACTGAATCATCTCTCACTCCTCCAACCAAATTTAGACCTTAGACTCGAGTCTTGCTGCGTGCTACTGACCGGCTGCATTGCGCGTTCGTTATAAAGAGGATACTGATAAATGTAAGGAGTCTGCATCATGAACGATATTGTCCGAAGTTCTTTATTGGTTTCTTCGGACTTCATTAAATATGCCGCAGGAAATTTTATAGTTATGTTGTCGGGCGATTTTCTGAGAGAAAAACAGCTGAGGTAGTTCATAAATAACGAGCAAAGCAAGAATGAATATTGCGCTAGCGTGACCCAGAAAAAAACCAACCACACTTACGGTTAATAGAGTGATCTCAATTGCGAATAGTGCGTATTTACCCAAATAACAATGGTGCAAGCCACCCAGGAAAAACCAGTTTAACGTAGCATAGGTATCTGGGTCTTTCAGCTTTGTTGATTGACGGCGGTAGAACTCTTTCTTTTGGTTCTCTGGTAATGCATTTACCTGCTGTCTCAATAGTTCTTCGTTTTTTTCAAGCTGCTCGATTGGCTCTAGTATGCGCATTTAGGGTACCTCATCATATATTTTGTCAACGAGATCTGGTTGATTGCATCGCTTGATTCGTGCCAAACCAAGTTTCCAACCTTTTAGCGCGCCATACTTCGTAATACATTGTTTTGTGTATTCTGAGCATGTGGGCTCAAAATTACATTCGATATTTAATAACTTCTTTGAACCACCGCTAGCTTGATAGCGGTGGATCAATTTTAAAGAGATGAACTTAATCAAGCTTAGCGGCCAAGCGTGATGATCACAGCTTCTCTTTTCCAAAACAGCATGAAGCGTTTTTGTTCTACAACTTGAAAGACCACTTGCCAACCGTCTTGCACATATTTGTTGAGCTCAGCTTCCATTTTTTGCACTGGTAAACCGCTTGCGCCTAGTAAGATTGTACCGCAGCCGCCTTCAACAATATGAACGACTTTATATTCTGAAAATTTTGTCATTTTTTAAACCAACTAACTTAATAAAAACAGAATGTTACATTGATTTAATTTATGCATCAAGATGGGTAGGTCACATCGAATCATAACAGAGTGAAATTAGATTGCTTATTATTCGCGAACAAGCCCATGTTCAACTTGTACCACTTTCAACTTGTACAAGTGTGCATAGTGCTAGGAGAGCATGTTCAGTACTGATCCGTAAGGTGGTGGGATATCCGAGCAACTTCGTTTAGGGCAATTCTATCGGACGCTATGTCAACTTGGGCGGTTTCCAATGTATGCCAGAGAACTTCCTCGGCTTCTTGTGGGAGAATTTCACCTTTCCAATCCCTGATGACAAAGTAATGTATCAACTGTAATTCTTTGGTTGGGTGGTAAAGAGAGCACAAGTAATCATATTGGGTGGGAACGACATTCAGTTCCTCGTCTAGTTCGCGAAACAAGGCTTGGGTTTGAGTCTCGCCGATTTCGATATGGCCGCCAGGTATAGTGGTTAAGCCGGCGTCTGTTTCTTTATGTTCGCTACGTTTTTCTAAAAGTACTTTTGGGCCATTTTGCATGATGAAAGAAACGCATTCATATACTCTCATTGGTTTGTTCTTCCTCTGAACATGGGTGACCTCAGCCTTTGAGAACGGGAGAAACAGCTAGGCTGAGAAACTACTTTTTGGGGAATTAGGGTAGGTTTCTTAACTTACGAGCTGGATTACCAGCATAGATACCTTTTTCAGTGATGTCTTTGGTTACAACACTGCCTGCGCCAATAACGGCACCGCTGCATATTGTAACGACAGAATGGTGGCATTAGAACCTATGGTCACGTTGTCAGCGATAACGGTACGCCCCCAACTATTCGGATTTGGATCGGGTTGACCTGTTTTAAAAAGATCGTTGGCGAACATGACACCATGGCCGACAAAACAGTCACAGCCGATGGTTACGTATTCGCAAATAAAGCTATGTGACTGAATCTTTGTTCTTTCGCCAATGACTGAGTTCTTTTGAATCTCAACAAACGGGCCAATAAACACATTGTCTTTGAGTTCGCTCCCGTAAATATTTGAAGGCTCAATAATCGTGACATTGTCACCACAAATTACGTCTTTGATTTGGGCTTTTAGTACTCGTGGATTTTCCATGCTACTTACACCAAAAGAGCCCCGCGAACAAAATGGTTCGCCCCTTCAAGTTAACTCGATCGTCCTTCTTTGTGTGCGGGTAGTGTTGGCAGTAGTTCACACCAGTTAGCCTTATAACGAGTGTAAATCTGTGTATCGATATTCACTGGAATGTCGACGTCAAATGTCGATATTGCCAACTCAACCTTTTCTAGAGCTTCTCCCCTTGTTCTGAACCCTATGCTTGAACCACAGTTAGAGCAAAAGGTTCGTATTGTTCCATTTGGAGCGACGTAATCTTTAAGTAAGCTCAAGCCGGTGAGCCAAGTGAGGCCTCGTACTTCAACAAGCGTCCCGAAAGCGGCACCGTGAAATTTACGGCACATAGTACAGTGGCAATTGGCCACTTTCTCACTGAAACCCTCAACGGAAAAACGAACGCTTTCGCACAAACATGAACCTTTAAATTCTGAACTCATTCGGAGTATTCTCCCTCTTGTACGGTCTGTAATACGCAGAAAATAGTATTAGATGTAATTATTTTCCTCACGGTATGCTTCTTTTTCCATCGGTGCATTTTCATACCCGTAGATAAATAGCTGTATCAGATATTGCTTCGTCTGCTCTTTTAACCCCATTGCTTCAGCTTGCCTAACATGGATGAGTTCGTGCGATAAAAGAGTTTGATTGCCAGACGCTGCTCGTTTTATCCAGATACCATAGCCGTAAGTATACGCCGCCATAAATGGTGAACTATAGCCATACTCTTTTGCTAATTTGGCGAGCTCTGGATCTTCTGGGAATGGCAGTTTATCTACATAATATAATCTGACTTTTTCTGGATGCTTTAAGCCGACTCTCCGAGCGATATCCGTTTGTTCCTGATTGAGCTTATTTCCTTTTTCTAGGGCTTCACGCTCGTTTTTGTAGACGAAGTGCTCGGCCGCTGGGAGTATCTCGTCGACATAGTGAATGAGTTCAGCGGGTGGGTTGGCATAAATTTCATCTCTGTTTATGCAGCCCGTAATAAGGATAGCCAAACAAATTAAACTGAAAGTCCTTTTTAACATTCCTTGTTCCTTAAACGTTTACTGCGGAGCCTTGATCACAAAACCCTTTTCGATTCCGGATTGAAAGCCTACTTTTTCATATAGCCTATGAGCTGACGTTCGAGTTTCTCCTGATAACAGCACGACTTGATAGCAGCCTTTACTCCAAGCTAGCTCAAGGGCTTGTTCTAAAACCTTTTGGCTTAGTCCTTTACGGCGGAAGTGTTCACTAGTAATTACATGCTCAATGATACCAAATGGTTTACCAGCATTTGTCACCGTTGGCACTAAGCCCAATTGGCACGTAGAAGCTAGGGTGCCGTCTACTTCTGCCACTACGACCGCAACATTTGGATTTGCTAGCATGCTCTCCCATACCGAGCTGAGTTGTTCTACTGTCCTTTCAGGGTCGTTACCACGAAGTTCTTTATAGAGTTTTAAAATACCTGCAAGGTCATCCTGTTTTGCTATACGAATAAGTTCCATTTTGCTCTCTTCTCTTAGTTGTTTGTCTAGTTTGGGCTACCTGTTGGCGTTGTTTTAGACACACACTGAAAACTGTTATGAGTTTGAATCAACGGCATTGTGATAAACAATGGCGATAAGCAGCCTTCTACGATGATTAGTCTACTTACAGTTGTGAAAATAAAGGCTGTGCTTCGAGAGCGGCAAAGAACCGCTTGGCGATGTCTTTGTCTGGAAACTCGAAAACGACAGTCTTATCTGGACGCCTAACTCCTTGCTTAATCATACCTACCTAAACTTCGCGAAAACAAACGCTTATCTGTTACATCAATCGGAATTAATACTGATATATCGGGTTCAAATACATAAACACGGCTCGTTTCGATTCATACCTATGGTTTTTGTGATGAGTCGTTAGTCAGGTAGGGCTGGGAGTATTGAGTTCACCCCGTTCCTTTGTGACAGTTTGGCGACTGGACTGATTTATCTTTTATTGTTTCTTCTCATTTTGAAGAGAAGTTGTTTGGTGAACTTTTCGTTCGGGTTACCTTGCGTTTGGTTAACTTTAAATTGTTATGTTATAACATAGCAATGTTGCATTGTTTTTTGATAATGGTGCATCTAACCTAAATGACAATGTATGAGGATAAACAGGCAATGAATACAGCTTTGGTGGAAGAGTTCGCTCCCTATATTAATAATATGACCCCGACCCGTTTTTGTAGCTTGGCTGAGCACCCTACGGTGTTGGCTGATATTTATGAGAGCGATATCAATATCGCGATATGGAAGCGGAGTTTTAGCCAAGAGCTGACCGATTCGATCAGTCAGTTTGTTGTAGCGAATCCAAATTTTAGTAAATCGCTAAGCCTGACCCCTGAAAATGCTTACATGAAGTTGGAGAACTCAACGGAAGGTAGTGCTTCCAGAGAGTTGTTAGAGAATATGGCGCAGCTTGTAGACATGTTTTGCTGCCTATTCGATCTTGAGGACGTCGGGTTACGCCTAGCTGTATTAAGTGATGCAATGTGCCCCAAATTTCACTTCGACCGAGTTCCTTGTCGATTAGTGACAACGTACCATGGTGTTGCAACGCAATGGCTGCCGAATGATGCGGTTGACCGCTCCAAGCTCGGGCAAGGGAGTAATGGCTTGCCAGATTCCGCTTCCGGCTTGTATACCCAAGAATCTGATATTCAGCAGCTTGTGACTGGAGACGTCGCTCTATTCAAAGGTGATCAGTGGATTGGAAATGAAAAT
>Ga0213838_1001746_pt1 | contig 10710 bp, 8 predicted proteins | sample SWPATP13_FD_160577 | JGI IMG/M metagenome (GOLD analysis project Ga0213838, IMG submission 160577) | Coastal seawater microbial communities from Marineland, Florida, United States - SWPA TP1 #3 | ecosystem: Environmental > Aquatic > Marine > Coastal | place: USA: Florida | collected 2016-08-06
TGCCGATAAAGCTAGGCGGCATCTGACTTCTTAGCGTCTTTTTTTTCAGATGACACCCCGCTGGGTTTTGCTAGCTGTTGTGAATGTTTGTTAGTTGTAGGCGCTTGGTTGGCGCGTGACGAAACGGTTTCAACCTTCTTTTGTTTGTCGTAAAGGAAAGTTAAGACTTCATGTCTGTAGTGGTTGTACTGCTTGTTATCTGCAAGTGCTAATCTATCTCGCGGACGCGGCAACTCAATATCTAGAATTTCGCCAATGGTGGCTGCCGGGCCGTTATTCATCATAACAATACGGTCTGATAGCAATACCGCTTCATCCACATCATGAGTAATCATGATAACCGTGTTACCCAAATCAGCATGAATTTCCATTAGTGAGTCTTGAAGATGAGCGCGAGTTAGGGCGTCTAGCGCACCGAACGGTTCATCCATTAGCAGAACTTTTGGCTCCATTGCCAACGCTCGTGCAATGCCCACTCGCTGTTTCATACCACCTGATATTTCACTGGGTAATTTATCAAGGGCGTGGGTCATGTGCACAAGCTCTAGGTTGTGCATGATCCAGTCACGCATCTCGTTTTTACTCTTGCCTCGCATGGTCGATTTTACGGCCAGCTCAACATTCTTGTATACCGTAAGCCAAGGTAATAAAGAATGGTTTTGAAAGACTACTGCGCGTTCAGGTCCAGGCTGCTTCACTTCTGCGCCATCTAAAATTACGCCGCCGGTAGTAGCTTGGTGCAAACCTGCGACGATATTCAGCACCGTTGATTTACCGCAGCCCGAATGGCCAATTAACGACACAAATTCACCTTTGCTGATTTTAAGATTTACATCTTGAAGCGCAGTAAATGGCCCCTTCGGTGTGGGGAAGTCGATACCCACCTGCTCTAACTCTAAGTGTTTAGTGTGCATAAAATTCTCCTCAAAATTAGCGTAGTACGCTCGACTTGTCCCAGCTTACAGCGCGCTGAATCGATAACATTAGGCGGTCTAGTACAAAGCCAATAGCGCCAATGGTGAGCACTGCTACCATGATTCTCGCTAGCGACTCCGAACTTCCGTTTTGGAATTCATCCCACACAAACTTTCCTAGACCTGGGTTTTGGGCAAGCATTTCTGCCGCAATCAGTACCATCCAGCCAATACCAAGCGACAATCTAAGTCCTGTAAAAATCATGGGGATAGAAGATGGAAGTACTATTTTGGTGAGATGAGCAAACGGCGTAAGGCGCAATACCTTACTTACGTTGATTAGGTCCTTATCAATATTTGATACGCCTACTGCGGTGTTAATAAGGGTTGGCCATAAACAACAAAGCGAAACCGTAAAAGCAGAGGTCACGAATGATTTAGAAAAGGCCGGATCATCGCTGACGTAAAGGGCACTTACCACCATAGTCACGAGCGGCAGCCATGCCAATGGAGACACTGGCTTAAATAACTGGATAAGTGGATTTATTGCGGTGTAAGCAGATTTACTTAGACCACATAGTATACCCACGGGAACCGCCACGACTGATGCAATTAAGAATCCAACCATGACGGTGTAAAGGCTTGTCCATATCTGATCAAAGAAGGTTGGCGCACCGGTGAATTCTCTAATTTTTGGCTGATAAGTAGGGTCCTGCGCTACACGCGCTGCATTTCTTGCTTCTTGACGTTGATAGAAAGCGTCCGCTTTTTCACGCTGTGCAATATGTTCGTCAATTAACGCACCGGCTTGCTCAAAAACTTGTGCAGGCCCTGGGAACTGCCCCAGCGACGTGTCGATACTTTTTGCTACACCATTCCAAATGGCCAAAAACATCAGCAAGCCAATAACAGGCAGCAGCAACGCAGGCGTGGATTGATATAAACGGCTCAACAAAGAGTTGGCGTTTGACGGCGACGATGGAAGGCGAAGAATGGTTGTCATCTTGCTCATTGCTTGCTCCTGACACTTGATGTGCGCTTTTGCGCTGTTTATGCCCCGCCCTAGTTAGAACTGAAGGCAGGGCTATTAAATCAGACACTTACAGTACAGTGTCGCCCTTCAGACCAATCTTAAATTGCTCTAAGTAAGCGTTAGGCTTGCTTCCGTCAAACGTCACGCCATCAATGAATTCGCTCTGAGGCGGCTTGTAGCCCGTTTCCGTCTCAAACTCTGGAAAGTCAGACGCCTTAGCTTTACCTTCGGCAATCAACGCTTTAGCAGCCTGAGCATAGACCTCTGGTTTATAAACTTTTTTGGCTGTCTCTTTATACCAATCGTCAGACTTAGCCTCTGAAATTTGACCCCAGCGGCGCATTTGTGTGAGGTACCAAATAGCATCACTGTAGTATGGGTAAGTGGCGTTGTAGCGGAAGAACACATTAAAATCAGGCACGTCGCGCTTGTCACCTTTCTCGTATTCGAAAGTGCCTGTCATGCTGTTAGCCAGTACGTCTTCATCTGCACCTACGTAGTTACTTTTAGCAAGAATCTTTACCGCTTCAGGACGGTTAGCATTGTCGTTTTCATCCAGCCACATTGCCGCTCGAATTAGGGCTTTAACCACGCGAATGTGCGTATTTGGGTATTTGTCAGCCCAGCCTTGGCTTACGCCGAACACTTTTTCAGGGTTATTTTTCCAAATTTCGTAGTCGGTGATCACAGGTACACCAATACCTTTAAACACAGCCTGTTGATTCCATGGCTCGCCTACGCAGTAGCCATAGATGGTGCCGGCTTCCATCGTCGCTGGCATTTGCGGTGGGGGGGTGACTGACAACAGTGCCTGAGCGTCAATTTGGCCCGCGGTATCGCCTTTATGCGGCGCATAATATCCAGGGTGAATTCCACCTGCCGCAAGCCAATAGCGTAACTCGTAGTTGTGTGTAGAAACTGGAAATACCATTCCCATGTTGAACGGCTTTCCAGCGTTGCGGTATTCATCAACCACTGGCTTTAAATAATCAGCTTTAATAGGATGAACTGGCTTGCCATTTTCCTGTGGAATATGGGCCTTCATTTTGTCCCAAATTTCATTAGAAACGGTAATTCCATTACCATTGAGGTCCATACTGAACGCTGTTACCACATGCGATTCCGTGCCGAAGCCAATGGTTGCACCAAGGGGCTGGCCAGCCAGCATATGAGCGCCATCTAATTGGCCGTCGATTACGCGATCAAGCAGCACTTTCCAGTTAGCTTGCGCTTCCAATGTAACGTAGAGGCCCTCATCTTCAAAAAAGCCTTTTTCGTACGCCACAGCAAGCGGTGCCATATCAGTGAGCTTGATAAAACCAAACTTAAGTTCTTCCTTCTCAGGCCAGCCTACCGCTGGCGCTTGTGCTGCCACACTCGCAGAAAAACTTGCTACAGAGACGGCAAGTGCTGCACATACTCCAGCACTCGCCGTTCGAAAGCGTTTTAGCAGTGATGTTGTCTTTAACCCAGTCATACGTGTTCCTCGTAGCCAAAAAAAAACCCACCAGCGTACGACGTTTAACCGTCGAGCATGGTGGGCTTCGTTGCCGTGTTTGTAATATCGGAGTTTTTACAAACGCATCAAGTTGTTAATGGTAAGTCAGGAATTCCCGCTCACACACCTCATCTTTAAGGGAGGTTTATTAAAAGCTTTAGCTTATAAAACCATCTTTATTTTTTATTATTATGCACTTGCCATAAATGCCGGAGATGATGACGCTTCCTTACCGTTCTCCGCTGAATCCTATTTGTTTACCCTATGGTAAGTGTTGTGCACTCCACTCTGCCATCGCATTTGTGTTTGCACCCGTTGCTTTGTACAGCAACGTTGTTGTTGCACGGATTAATTAGCACCCATCGTGCCAGAAATGTAAGCCATTAAAATTTATGAACATTTACACTATTGAGGTAAGAGAAAAGTGAGAATGAATTCGTTTTGGTGCACCAAAACAGGGGGGGTGTTCAACCTTGGTGCGCGAAGGCAGGTACCAAGGTTGAACAAATATGGCCAATGACTAAAGCTGTCTGATTGTGTCGCTAATTTTCTAGAGGCGTTTAGTAAATTGCCCGATAGCGTTTACCACTTCATTGGCACCGCTTTGGATTTCGCTCATTGCTTTGCCTGACTGCGTTGAATACTCTAAGGCTTCGCGCGCTTTTTCCTGACCCGCTTCAATTAACTGAACTGCATTTTCTGTTAACTTTCTGTTTTCTACGACAACGTTTACGATTTCTTCAGTTGCGCTACTGGTTCGCGACGCTAGCTGCCTGACTTCATCGGCTACTACCGCGAAACCACGCCCTTGATCGCCTGCACGTGCAGCTTCAATAGCAGCGTTAAGCGCCAATAAATTAGTTTGGTCGGCAATTCCGCTAATACTTTTAACCAAGTCCGCAACTTTTTGGGATTGCTCATCAAGGTCCTTAATACCTTCACTCGCATTACCCATCTGTTTCGTTAATTCGTTCATCGCCTTAACCGTAGAATCGAGCACTTGGTTTCCCTTACGTGCTTGCTCTCCAGTTTCTTGCGAAATATTGAATGCAACGTTGGCGGCTTCAGAAATGGCGAACTCCCGCTTCATTTGCTCTGTAATTACCGTTGCAAATTTCACTACTTTATAAAGCTGACCATCTTCGTTTCTGATGGGGTTATATGACGCTTCTAGCCACACTTCATTCCCTCGGCTATCAATGCGTTTGTAGCGTCCAGATTCTAACTGTCCTTGCGCTAGCCCACGCCAAAACTGTTTGTATTCTTCCGAGTTCACCTCTTGCTCTGTGCAAAAGATCCTATGATGCTTTCCAACTATTTGCTCCAGCTTGTAGCCCGTGCCTTTCAAAAAGTTTTCGTTGGCTTTTATGATGGTGCCATCAAGGTTGAACTCAATAACAGCAGAAGAGCGATGAAGCGCGGCAATCATATCTCTAAGCTCATTACTGTAAGAAATATTGCGCGTTTGCTCTGCCATATAGAAAGAAATACACTTCACATTTCCATAGGCGTCATCTATGGGCTGTATGATTCCTCTTACCCAAATCTCATGGCCTTTTGCATTATTGAAGCTAACTGCGCCATGCCAATGACGATGATTTTTAACAGCGCCTAGCATATCTTGAACGTCCGATTTCTTAAGCGATTTCGGGTCCATTAGGCTTTCAAGGGACTTCCCTTCTAGCTCTGAAATCTTAAATCCTGTTGCTTGAGTACATAGATCATTAATTGCACGTATACGTCCATCTGCATTCAACTCAATGTACAACATTTCTTCACGAAGCTCTTCCTTAACCGTTTGATATGCCGCCAGTTCCTTTTCCAAACGTTGGTTTTCGGCTATCAACTCTTTATTTTTGAAAAACATCCTGCGCTCCTAATGAACTTCGTTTCACGCATTATTTATCAGCCGACTTAGCTCATAACGAAGCCCCCCTGACAAAATAGGCACTGGCGTATCACACTGAAATACGGTTAGTTGTCTGAAACGATAAGCTAGTTTTTGTTGGTTTTGATTAAAGATAGCAGAGGAAATGAAGTTTATTGATGTTTCACACAAATAAAACTGAAGTTTTTTTATTCAATAAAGATTAGAGATAGCCCAGTTTGGGGATTGACATAAACCCGCCTCTTTTTACAATACAAAAATACTCATGGCAGCGATGAAAACACGCAGCGATTCCGGCCGCCCGTTTTGGCGTCGTACAAAGCTTTATCAGCGGTATTAAGGATCGAAGTTAACGTCCAGTTGTGGTGATTAACGAAATTGACCGTTGCAACGCCCAAACTTGCGGTAATTACGGGTGAAACTGTGCTCTTGCTGTGCTCTATCCCTAATGATTCTATCGCATCTCGAATCTCTTCAGCTTTCACCTTCGCGCCTTTCTCATCGGTATTGGGCAAAATCGCTACGAACTCTTCACCACCGTATCGAGCACAAAAATCAGTGTTACGGGTAATGACTTCATTAAGCCCTATAGCGACGGCTTTCAGGCATTCATCCCCTTTAGGGTGACCATAATTGTCATTGTAAAGTTTGAAACTATCGACATCCAAGATAACCACCGTCAACGGCCAGTCATACCGTTTTGACATTGCTATTACCTTTTCCATTTCCATTTCAAACGCCCGTCGGTTTGGGATGTTAGTCAGCGGGTCGCTAAGTGACAAACGAATCAATTCGGTTTCTTGGCTCTTTACTCTCTCAAAATACAGTGCGAAGGTTTTAGCCAGGCGAGATATCTCGTCACTGCCTTCAAAGCTTGCTACTTCTTCACTATTTTTTTCAACCAAGTTGGTTAAAGCAATTAAACGCAGAATAATACGTTTGTTCAGCATGGTATTAATAAAAGGGAACGGGTAGGAATAGTGCAGCAAAATAATATCTGCGCCTTGCTGTCGCAATCTTTTAGACTCCTCCATGATGGCCTTTTGAGGAGGCGTTATAACAGTATCAGATAATTGGTACTCTTCTATCACTCTCTCATGTAGAACTGATATAACACCAAGAGTTAATTCTTCTTTTTTCTACACTCACAGAAGTGTGCAGGCCGTCAGGGGAGCGCCCCATCCGGTTATCTATCACGTTGCTGGCGACCAATGGAAAGGCAGCCTCATAAGAACGAAGAGACAGTTCATCTTCATAGAAACTAAATTCTCTTTTTGTGACCCCCATCACATCTGGCTCAAGAGAATTGAGAATATCAATAATGTGGGAGCCACGGTCAAACGAGGATAGCGCGCTCGGCCCAATCGAGCCGCCGCCGAAAATGAAGAAGACGGTTTCACTAATTTGCCGCTGTTGTTTTACGAGGGTTTGAAGATTAGCGTAACGCCCTGTGCGTGCGTCGCTAATATTAGGCATATCTGCGGTTAGTACGAAAGTTACGCTAGAGGTTGTGACCTGTTCTCGAATTTCAGATACAGCATAACCTGCTCGAAATAAGAGCGACAGGCTAGCTAAAAATACGAGCCATTGCGTGATTCGCATAACACCACTTAAGGAAAACTTGTTAATACTATTAACAAGTATAGCAACGATTAAGTCAATGCGACGATTGGCTATTTTTCCTTAAAAAGAAGGGCTTTATATCAAGCAACATAGATATTTGCCCGCTCAGAAAACGCAGGTGACCTTAAAATGGCCTTGCGCTTTTATCGCGCTGTGCCCAAAGCTGCCTTGCCTGCGACAAGGCATCTGCGACATCACACTTTTGTAGCAGCACTAAATAGCTGGCAAGTGTACTCAAAACGGCTTGTTCACCGTAAAGGCTACTCGCGTTACCCGCCCACACATCAAGCATGTTGTTAACGTTCATGTCTTTATCTTTAAGCGCCCATTTGTCAGCAACCACCGGCATTATTACTTCTTCGGTCTCACCATTTCGGGTAATAAATAGCTCAGTTTCCCGTTCACCATTAACTTCAGGATCTCCGCCATCACCACGAAAGCAAAGCGCATCTATAGATGGATAATTTTCATTAACGCGGCAGTGTTTGTGGTCAAGATGCATATGGTAAACGCCCTGTACGCAAAATTGTGCAGCGGTGGGATTCAACAACCTTGCGAGGGTGTTAGCGCATGAACGTAGGCCAAATACCTCACGAAGCTTAATAATTGTGTCGAGCGCAGGCAGCAAATAAGACAAATCAAGGTAAGTCACCCCTTTATCCGTTAACTGCTGTTTGGCGTCTGCAATACTGCTAACTTCAGACAGGCCCAATTGGGGTAACGCTATACTTGCATAAAGGCGCCCCGAACCCGGTTCATGCGCACCGTGAAGCATAACCGAGTAACCATTATTGGCTAGAACCGCTACGGCCAATAAGTACCACGGTAACTGGCGACGCTTTCCCGCGTAGCAGCCAATATCTAACGTGGGGGTGAGGGTTTTAACTTCTGGCTCTATCAGCTCTCTGCATGCATCGACAAAGCCAATAACTTCTTCTGGTGTTTCTTCACGGGTACGCAGCAACATAAGAAATGCGCCGCGTTGTTCGCCTGTCACTTCATTGGCCAATACCATTTTCATGGCATGATAAGCCTCATCACGGGTAAGGCTACGCCCCCCTTTTTGACCTTTGCCAATAATTTTTATGTATTCACTAAATGGTTGCTGCATGCTTGGATGAATGTAATAGAAGAGTATTTACCTGTTGACGAGACTCTACCACCTTTCCAAATATAAGTAACGTAGGCCCCGTTAAATTTGCTGCTTCTACCTTGCTATGAATATCGGCAAGCACGCCAGTAATCACGCGCTGTTCGGGCGAAGTGGCATTTTCAATTGCCGCTACTGGCCATGTGGTTGGCACGTTGTGATGAATCAAGCCTTTGCATAGCCCTTCAAGTCGGCTTAGCCCCATATAAACCACCATGGTTTGCTTCAATACATTTTGCGCCATGGGTGCCATTTCTGGCCATTGATCCACGTCCTTAAAATGTGCGGTCATAAAACTCACCGACTGAGCACAACGCCTGTCGGTTAAAGGGATCCCCGTATAGGCTGACACACCCGATGCTGCCGTAATACCAGGAACAATAGCAAAAGGAATGTTGGCTTTTGTGAGTGCATCGGTTTCTTCGCAGGTTCTTGCAAATAGGGCTGGGTCACCGCCTTTTAACCGCACGACAGTGTGACCGTTGCTTGCCAATTCAACCACTCGCTTGCATATAGCGTCTTGAGTAAAGCTATGCTTTTTGCAGCGCTTCCCTACATATTCTTTCACCACTTTAGAGGGAATTAGCGCGAGAATATCTTCGCTAACTAAGGCATCGAACAGCACGACATCAGCTTGTTGTAATAGACGAAGCGCTTTCAGGGTAAGTAACTCGGCATCGCCAGGGCCAGCACCGACGATGAACACCTGCCCTTGTTTATGACCTTCATTTTGCCTGTTTGCTAACTTCAACCACTTGCCAAAGTATGAATGCTTAGCTGGAGCTTTTGGATTATCGGAGCGCTGGCGTGTCGTCGATGTCGTTGTAAAAATAGCATCGCGATAAAAGAGGTTTAACAAAGGTTTCTGCGGTTTAAATAAGGTGCGCAAAAACGGTAACGACCAACTAGTTGCAATTGACATGATTTAACGCTCCTAAACAGATTGAGTTTCAATGACTAAATGCTTGTCTATCAGCTGAGACAAGGCGGGCTTACACGAGCCACAATTCGTACCACACTTTAATGCTTCACCAAGCTCTGCCACCGAACTACAGCCTTCTTCGATGGCATGTGTAATGGTTTTTTCGCGCACTTCAAAACAGCTACAAACTACATCACCATTTAAAAATGCGTCGTCTACTTGGCCACGTATTAAATTGCGCTGTATGTCTGTAGAAATAGATGTGTTGAGAAGGCTGGCAAGCCATTCGTTAGGTACTGACCATGTGTTTTTTAAATGTGGCGCTGCCTGCGCTATTGTATGTGCAGCTGCTGGTGCCCTTTCACCCTTTTCTGGCTCATCGCCTAAAAACGCCGCGAAACAAAGAGTATCATCGACAAGCGCAAGGCATACTGAGTATGTATGATGATGAAACTGCAATAGCACCGCGTTTTGCGGCAGCAGAGGTATCAACCCTTGGGTAAAATCCCGACGACCTTTGTTCGAAGCAACATTCAATACTGATAATGCTGCATCCGAGTTATTTAAAGGTGAAGACGCCTCTGTGCTTTCAAGCGGTGTCGTATTCCAGTAATCACACGCATGCTTTAGTGCGTCTTCACTAAACGGATTAAGTTTTGAATTATGTGCTGATTGGTTTACTGATGAAACAAAGAGCTTGCCGTAGGTAGCGAAATGAGCAGGCGCGATAGCTACCGCCGCGTGTTTTAACTCTGGCTGCCCTGAAATAGGGTCTACCGCGCTGGCGTAAAGTGCGCCTAGTTTACTGTGCGAACCCCATTGCGCCGACCAGTGAATGGGAATGAATACTTCCCCTTTGCGCATATCCGTATCCGCTTTAACCGGATAAATAACAGGGGCGTCTTTACACACTGCACTTGAAAGAGAAACGAGGCTTCCGTCTTCAACGCCCAATTCAGCAGCGTCTTTAGGGTTGATATGCACGCAAGCACTTGGCATATGAGCCAGTAACTTTGCCGCTTTACCCGTGCGTGTCATAGTATGCCACTGATCTCGCGCTCGCCCGCTGTTCACAACAAAAGGATAAGCGTCTGATGTCACCTGCAGTGGCGCTCTGTAAGTTACGGGAATAAGCCTAGCCTTGGCGTTGGGTGTTGAAAACTGCTTGTCTTCAAAAGGACGTTTACTGGTAAGGCTAGGTTGAGAATTAGAACTGGCCGTATTCTCAGCTTTTGTAACTGCTTGAAAGGGCCACTGCAAAGGCGATAGCCCGTTGTATTGAGCTTCACTTAACGCTTGTAAAGGTGACAGGTCTAATTGTCGCTTACCGTTATTTTGATAGCCGGTTAGCCCAGCGTATTCGCAGAATATTTGTGACGGATGGGTAAAATTAAATGCCTCGCCAAAGCCCATTTTACCCGCCACTTCACACAGTATTTGCCAGTCATGTTTTGCACTACCTGGTGGAGGCAATATACCGCGCTGACGTGATATACGGCGCTCTGAGTTTGTCACCGTGCCGTCTTTCTCCGACCACCCCGTGACAGGAAGGGCAATGTGCGCGTAGTTAAGCGTATCGTTAGACTCAACGATATCAGACACCACCACCATGTCACATTTAGAAAGTGCGCGTTCAACTTGACCGCGATTTGGCATACTGACAACGGGGTTCGTCCCCATTA
>Ga0213838_1001748_pt1 | contig 10696 bp, 9 predicted proteins | sample SWPATP13_FD_160577 | JGI IMG/M metagenome (GOLD analysis project Ga0213838, IMG submission 160577) | Coastal seawater microbial communities from Marineland, Florida, United States - SWPA TP1 #3 | ecosystem: Environmental > Aquatic > Marine > Coastal | place: USA: Florida | collected 2016-08-06
CCAGCCTACAAGAAGGGCAAGCCTGATCACAAAGAATATGCAGTAAATTTGTTCGATCTGAACGTGAAATTTGTCGTTGAACCGTTATTCATCAATGTTACTGACATTGAACGCTTTTGAGATCTTAAATAGGCTGATATTATAAGCGGCTATATCAGATTTGCTGTCGCCCTTGTCGGCCGCAAATTTTCTTTTATTTATGATGAAACGGATACCATAGAATGCGTACCAGTAACTATCTTCTTTCTACTCTGAAAGAGACTCCAAACGACGCAGAAGTTATCAGCCACCAGCTGATGCTACGTGCAGGTATGATCCGTAAGCTAGCTTCAGGTTTATACACTTGGCTACCTACCGGTCTGCGTGTACTGCGTAAAGTCGAAAACATCGTTCGCCAAGAGATCGATAATGCAGGTGCAGTTGAGACTTTAATGCCCGTAGTGCAGCCGTTTGAGCTATGGGAAGAGACTGGTCGTAGCGAAAAAATGGGCCCAGAACTACTGCGCTTTACTGACCGTCATTCTCGTCCGTTTGTTCTTAGCCCAACCGCTGAAGAAGTGATCACTAGCCTAGTTCGTAACGAAGTAAACTCGTACAAACAGCTACCACTGAACTTGTACCAAATCCAAACTAAATTCCGTGATGAACGTCGTCCACGTTTCGGCGTAATGCGTGCACGTGAATTCTGCATGATGGATGCGTACAGCTTCGATATCGACAAAGCTGGTCTAGAGAAATCTTACCAAGCGATGCACGATGCTTACTGTAAAGCATTTGACCGTATGGGTCTTGAGTACCGTCCAGTACTGGCTGACTCAGGCGCTATCGGTGGTAGTGGTTCTCAAGAGTTCCACGTACTAGCTGAAAGCGGCGAAGACCTAATCGCATTCTCTACAGAATCTGATTACGCAGCAAACATTGAGAAAGCAGAAGCTCTAGCTCCTACTCAAGAACTTGCAGCACCAACTCAAGAGATGGAACTGGTTGATACGCCAAACGCGAAAACTATCGCAGAATTGGTAGAGCAACACGGTCTAGCAATCGAGAAAACAGTTAAGACTCTATTCGTTAAAGCTTCTGATGAAGTAGATGCAGACATCATTGCTCTAATCATCCGTGGCGACCACGAACTAAACGAAGTGAAAGCGGAAAACCTTCCACAAGTGGCTTCTCCACTAGAGATGGCTTCTGAAGAAGAGATTCGTGCACTAGTTGGCGCAGGCCCAGGTTCACTTGGCCCTGTAGGCCTTGAACTACCATTCATCGTTGACCGCTCTGTTGCAGTAATGAACGACTTCGGCGCAGGTGCAAACGTAGACGGTAAACACTACTTCGGCATCAACTGGGGTCGTGACGTTGAGCTTGCTCAAGTAGAAGATCTACGTAACGTAATCGAAGGCGACCTAAGCCCATGTGGTCAAGGTACACTTCAGCTTAAGCGCGGTATCGAAGTGGGTCACATCTTCCAGCTTGGCAACACTTACTCAGAAGCAATGAACTGTGGTGTTCTTGGCCCTGATGGTAAGAACGTTATCCTAGAGATGGGCTGTTACGGTATCGGTGTATCGCGTGTTGTTGCTTCTGCAATCGAGCAGAACCACGACAAATACGGCATCATCTGGCCAGACGCACTAGCACCTTTCCAAGTTGCTATCGTTCCTATGAACATGCACAAGTCTGAAGAAGTGAAAGCAGCGGCTGAGAAGCTATACGCTGAACTAACAGCAATGGGCATCGAAGTCCTATTCGACGACCGTAAAGAGCGTCCGGGCGTAATGTTCTCTGACATCGAGCTGATCGGTATCCCTCACACTATCGTGATCGGCGACCGCTCAATGAAAGAAGGTAACTTCGAATACAAGAACCGTCGCGAAGGTACGAAAGAAGCCATCGCTATCGATTCAATCGTTGAGCACGTAACGAGTCAATTTGCTAAGTAATCATCACTTAGTCAACGTTACCAATTAACGTAATAAAGGCTGCTATTAAGCAGCCTTTTTTTGTACCTGCGACAGGCCATTTATAAAACGATTACGTAAATAAACGTCAGTTAATCTTCAGTTCATACTCTTGGTCGTATATTGGGTTTACTCACTCTATAAATTGGCTTTCCACTGGAGGTGAACCATGGACATAAAAAGTTTACTCAACCAAGCACTCAAATCAGACATCGTTAAGCAAGGCAGTCAAAAGCTAGCTCAAGGCTCTTCAAGTTTAGGTGGGCTTACCAAAGACAAAGGTAAACTTGGGGCTCTGGGTGCGGGAGCGGTTGGCGGAGGCGTTCTTGGAATGCTAATGGGGTCGAAAAAGACCAAAAAGATGGGTAAGAAAGTAGCTGGGATTGGAGGAGCCGCGGCGCTTGGTGCACTGGCCTACAAAGTCTATAACGACTATCAAACCAAACAAGGCGCTCCGGACTCTTCTCCCCAAGCAACGTTTGATGAGCATGACTCTAACCATAATCTACTCATTCTTCGCTCGATGATCGCCGCTTCCAAAGCCGACGGACATGTCGATGAACAAGAAATGGCAAAAATAGAACAAGCCGTTGAAAACATGGGCGCGGATTACCAACTGACCAAGCTCGTGTCTGAAGAGCTACACAAGCCTCTCGACCCTAGTGAAATCGCTCAACTGGCGACATCCCCTCAACAGGCCAGTGAAATTTATTTAGCATCGCTTATCGTGGCTGATGAGCAAAACTTCATGGAAAAAGCTTACCTAAAAGAATTGGCGAGTCAGCTTGGATTGGCAGAAGAAGTGTTACAGCGCCTAGAACAACAAGTCGCCAACTAGCCTTTAGAAATCGTCTAACTTATTGAGCAAAGACAAACAAACTCTGTAATTAAACAGAACGCCTTTGTCTTTGTTTTTCCCAATGTGTATATTGAGACCAGTTATCATTTAGTTAAGGTTAAACCATGAAAGTATACGACTGTTGCGACCTTGTTCGTGAACTCTACTCACAAATTGGCAGCGGCGACCAAGGCTACATTCCTCAAGCAATTACGTGCGCAGTAAAAACCTTCAATGACATCGCGGCAGATGAAACGCTTCCTCAAGAAACGCGAGAACGCGCTGCATTTGCGGCAGCCAACCTTCTCATTTCTGACTTTGAGGACTAACAATGAACCTCGCTAATTTTGAAAAAATGGATCCGGTGATGCTGATGAGCATCGTTAACATGAAGTTACGTGATGATTTTGGTGGCGATTTAGATCGCGTTGTAAACTTTTATGATATCGACAAAGACGCACTCATCACAAAGCTCGCTACTGCAGGCTTCGAGTTCTTACCAGAAGCTAAACAGTTTAGATAGCTGTCAAACTACCACAGATATTTCAAGGTCAGCTTAATGCTGGCCTTTTTGTTTGCTCCTCCCCTCAAACCAGAAAGGGGCTCAAAGGATCCCCTTTTAAAGTTTTTCAAAGTAGATGGAAAGAGTTCAGGAGCCACACGGAGTTTGCCCCAGAAAATGGGTATGTACGACGCAGACATTAATTCAGATCTAAGAATTTCTAGACCAATAAAAAAGGCTCCCAACAGGAGCCTTTCAAATCATATTTTTCAATCAAATAGCTTTAGTTCAAGGAAAAGGCGCGAAGTTTACGAATGTAAATGAGCACCTTTGACACAGAAATTAAGCTATTTGAGCCAGAAAAATTAAGCGTAAACTGGTAGACGCTTACAGATTTCTAGTACCTTTGCTTTAGTCGCTTCGATAACAGACTCGTCGCCCATGTTATCTAGAATGTCACACATCCAGCCAGCAAGTGCTTTAGCGTCAGCTTCTGTAAAGCCACGGCGAGTAATAGAAGGAGAACCAACACGGATACCAGAAGTAACGAATGGGCTACGTGGATCGTTTGGTACAGAGTTCTTGTTCACTGTAATGTTAGCAGAACCAAGTGCTGCATCCGCTTCTTTACCTGTGATGTCTTTGTCGATTAGGTCAACTAAGAACAGGTGGTTTTCAGTAGAGCCAGAAACGATGTTGTAACCACGAGCTAGGAATTCAGCAACCATTGCTTTTGCGTTAGCAACAACGCGAGCTTGGTATTCTTTAAATTCAGGTTCTAGTGCTTCTTTGAACGCTACTGCTTTACCAGCGATAACGTGCATTAGAGGACCACCTTGGCCACCAGGGAATACTGCAGAGTTCAGCTTCTTGTATAGATCTTCACCTTCGCAAGAAAGGATAAGACCACCACGAGGACCAGCTAGCGTTTTGTGCGTAGTAGTTGTTACTACGTGAGCGTGTGGAACTGGGTTAGGGTAAACGCCTGCAGCAATAAGACCAGCAACGTGAGCCATATCTACGAAGAAGTAAGCGCCAACTTTGTCCGCGATTTCACGCATACGCGCCCAATCACAAACTTGAGAGTAAGCAGAGAAACCACCGATGATCATCTTAGGTTTGTGTTCTACCGCTAGTGCTTCCATTTCTTCGTAATCGATTTGACCGTTCTCGTCGATGCCGTAAGGAATGATGTTGTAAAGTTTACCAGAGAAGTTTACTGGAGAACCGTGAGTCAAGTGACCACCGTGCGCTAGGCTCATACCTAGAACAGTGTCGCCAGCGTTTAGTAGCGCCATGTATACAGCGTTGTTCGCTTGAGAACCTGAGTGAGGCTGTACGTTTGCGTATTCAGCACCAAACAGTTCACATGCACGTTCAATTGCTAGAGTTTCAACTTTATCTACGTACTCACAACCACCGTAGTAACGCTTACCTGGGTAACCTTCAGCATATTTGTTAGTAAGCTGAGAACCTTGAGCTTCCATTACACGTGGGCTAGTGTAGTTTTCTGAAGCGATAAGTTCGATGTGCTCTTCCTGACGAAGAGTTTCTTCTTGGATAGCTGCGAATAGATCCGCATCGTAATCAGCAATGTTCATGTCACGCTTAAGCATCTGTATCTCCTGACTCAGATTGTACTGAAAGTTTCAAAAAAACCACACAACGACCAAAAGCAAACGTTTTCGTCACCGTTCTAATGTGACGCATTCTACATAATTTGATCTAGGTCATAAAGAGCTAATTGCAATTTTCTCATGCAGTTTTTTCATAATGACTAGTAAGGTTTATCATGGTTGTGCGACTGGTCGCATTGACGGTATTCCTTACTGTCAATTTTACGCTTTACACCCTGTAAAACGCAGATTACATACATTTACCCTAATTTTACCTGTCTAGCTACCGAAAACATTAACTTTTCTCTACTATGCTCGCCATTATTGGCTAGTTAATTATGATATTGATGGAAAAACACTCACGTAAAGAAGATTGGATGGCAATTTTGACTGGTACCTTTCTGGTCGCTCAAGGTGTCTTCTTTTTACAGTCAGCCAACTTGCTGACTGGCGGCACGACAGGTTTGGCGCTTTTATTCAGCCAATTCACACCTTTATCTTTTGGTGTTCTCTATTTTATTGCCAATTGTCCTTTCTATTTATTGGCTTGGAAACGCTTTGGACGTCGATTTGCAATCAACAGCGCTATTTCAGGCGCTTTAGTATCTGTATTCGCTGATCATTTGTACCTGGTTATTTCACTGGATAGCATCAGTGAAATTTACTGTGCAATTGCTGGCGGGTTATTAATGGGCTTAGGCATGTTGATTCTGTTTAGGCACCGTTCGAGCTTAGGTGGCTTCAACGTATTGTGTCTGTTTATCCAGGACCGCTACGGAATTTCGGTAGGCAAAACCCAAATGGCGATCGACTGCTGCATTTTATTTGCATCATTCTTCTTTGTAACGCCATGGATTATTGCTGTATCTATCTTAGGTACTGTTGCACTAAACGTTGTTCTAGCGATGAATCATAAACCGACTCGCTACTCAGTGAATTACTCTTCGTAATATAAACTGAGTAATAAATTACTGGCTGTTTTTATTAGTAAAAGCAGCTAGAATTTAGGTTTTAGAAACCATCGCCTTTCTTATGCAAGATTACCTCTCAAGTGCCAAAAACAATCAAACCTCCATTGATATTGAAGGCCTAGCGTTTAATCCGACGACACGCGTATTAAGTTATAAAGAACAGGTCATCGATTTAGAGCCTCGCTCTACTGAACTACTTGAGTTGTTTCTAACAAGCGTGGGAGAACCGCTATCTGCAGAGCACATCATCGCATCAGTTTGGCAAAGCAATTTCATTTCAAAGAACGTACTCACCAACAGGATCAGCACGCTGCGTTCTGTCATTCAAAAACACCTGCCAGGCAGCGACGCCACTAAAATTCTGGTGACCTATCCGCGTAAGGGATATTTCCTCAATCCAAACTCTATCAATTTGATAGAAGAGCCAGCGAAACACGTACCAGAAACCACACGGCCAACGTCAGTAAAAAGGCTCCCTTCTTCACTCAACCTTTTACTCTTGCTAGTTACTTTTAGCTTAATGCTCAGCACCACTGTATTCGGTTTCCTATTTTGGCAGTCGACGAATCAGGCTTCTGAACTTGAACGTGAGCAAAGATTAATACCTAAAGTCGAGTTATTGTTGAATAGAATCGACGCTATTGGTGAAAATGCGAGAACGAATCGAAAGGTCATAAAAGCACTGCTGCTTCAGCAGCAAATCGAATATGCTTATACTGATCTGGCTAACCAAGATGCCCCGAGCTACTTTCTAGACCCTATCGACAACTCTCCTTTTTTCCCCGGTGCCAAGAACATGCGTACCAGTGACTATCTTCTTAACGTTCAGTTGAAAGATCAGGAAATAGACAATCGCCTTGTGGCCAAAGTAAGCCTCATTTATCCAACTTCAGGAAAGCTCGCGTTTCGTGGAGTGTACTCTATCGATCTAGACAACATCAGCGACAGTCTGATGGAAATCAATCATGAGCTTGCCAACTATTTTACTCTGCCTGCACCGCTGCCACCAATATGGTCGGCCAATAGCACAGAACTCCGCCATTTGCTTAACGGTGAAACCATCAACCTTGAAGAAACCAAACTCAACGTGATGACATCCACTCTGCTAGCACGACAACTGGCACTTTTCGAGACCGACCACCAGCGTCTGGTTGAATTCACAAACTTAATTCAAACACGTTTTAAGCTCATTCCAAATGAACTTAAGCTCTGGCTAGGGATTATTCACTTCAAGGTAAGAGATCTTCCCACTGCGAAAGACTTCCTCACTACCCCTGCAGGCAACACCAGTATCGAGAATGCGCTGGTTTATATGATGGTTTCCCATATCGCTTACCAGCAGGGAGACATGGATAAGTTCCGCCTCAACTACATGGAATCTTTGGTTGCTTTATTGAGAGTCGTACCTTCCGAGGAACTGTTTGCAAGGCTATCAAAACCGGAGTCAAAGTCGACCTGCCTCCAACCCTGGAAGAACTTAAAATTGAGTATCAAAGAGCCACGGATCATTAAACAGTGGGAAAACTTAATGCTTAACTACTGCACCGCTGTCGACAATCAGCTCACAAAATAAAGGATAAAAGAAAAATAAAAACAACAACTTAAACATAAATTAAGATCTTATGTGTCTTAATTTTTTGCCCTACTTACCCTCGCAACAATAGCATTCCTAAAAACATCTGGTCATCCCGACCATCAACATTAGGAACGCTATACATGAAAAAAGCTATGACGCTGCTTACCCTCTCTCTTTTTGCTCTTTATGGATGTGGTGGTGGAGATGGCTCTTCTTCTGGTTCATCAAAGGGCCACAAAGGCTCAAATAAACAAGTTGATTATCCAATTAAAAACTCTGAATTTACACCAAAGCCCACCACGATTTTAAATTATTCATTTACAACCGATGCGCAATTAGAAGGTGATATGAGGCTGAGTTTCATGCCATTAAGCGGCGATCTAATTATTGCCGAGTTAGAAGAAGAAAGCGGAAATGAAGCCCTGATCCAAGTGGTCAATGATCTTGTCAATTATGGCATTACTGAGTTTTATGCCGCGAAGGAAACCTCCATCGACAGTGAGGGAGAGCATGAAGATGGCGCGATCTATTTTGCAGGCCCTGACCGTGGGCTGCATGAAATCACAGAGGCTTATTTCATAGATAGTCGACTCATTACAAGAATGATGTACAGCAGCCCACTATTCCGCTTAACAGGGAATGACGTAAAAGCGAGCAATCCAACCATTGATATCAGTGAAGAAACCGTTTCATTACAAGTTACTTTGAATGGAACGGCAGTCGCAAACATGTTGAGTGATTTTGAAGAGCATGAATGGGTGCAAGCTCTACCTGCTGACGCTTCTTGCCTAGTTACATGGCAACAAGAAATCGCAGAAACAGGCGTACGTAAAAACTTCAAGATCTCAGGTAAATCGATCGAGGCCGCGAATTTAACAGAGAAGAATACCTACTACCTCAACTGTGCGGAAATGGACTCTACGGAATTTGCAACCTCAGCAGAACGATGGTTCAACCCGAGTATCGGCATAATCGAACAAGTGGAGTTGATGTCAGTCGAACAAACAACCATTGAGGAAACCGTCGCGATATTGGCCTCGATTGAAAGTGCTTAGTTCGAACGAGCTACACAGAAAAAGGCTTTGGGGAGCACTCCAAAGCCTTTAGTTAAGCCCTAAACTCTTGAGGGTGATAGAGATTAGGCGCAATTGAAATTTTAGGTTCAGCTACTCTTCAATTAATAGAATGCGTGTCTCGTAAGGACGTAGGACCTGATGACTCGACGCCGCTATCACGGATGAACCTTGATAGTTAGACAGTAAAGTCTTCGCTTTCGCCATCTCATAACACTCAGGTAAAACGCACTCTGCGTCCTCTCCATAGTAGTTATTAACACACAGCAAAGTCTGACTGGCATTTTTTCGGGAATAGGCAAATATAGAACTGTGTTCAGGTAGTAAATCTGTGTAATCACCATCAGTAATCACAGCCACTTCCTTTCTTAACTCAATCAGTCGCTTATAAAAGTAGAAGACCGAGTCTTCATCTTGAACAGCCTTTTCTGCATTAATTTCAGTATAATTTTCTGCCACATCTAGCCAAGGCTTGCCTTTTGAGAACCCAGCATTCAATTGATCATTCCATTGCATCGGTGTGCGCGAATTATCTCGAGATTTCTGAGCCAAGATCGCCATCATGTCTTCGTGTTCAAGCCCTTGCTCATTCACCATCAGTTGATACATGTTGGTACTTTCAACATCTTGATACTGGTTAATATCGGTATAACCTGGATTAGTCATACCGATTTCTTCGCCTTGATATACATATGGCGTGCCTTGCATCATATGTACTGAAGCCGCTAGCATTTTTGCTGACTCGACACGGTATTGCTGATCATTACCCAAACGGCTTACAATTCTAGGTTGGTCATGGTTACACCAAAATAATGCCCCCCACCCCTTTCCATTCAACCCTGTTTGCCAGTGATTGAAGATAGATTTTAGTTGTAGGAAATCAAACGGAGCTTTCGTCCATTTCTCGCCATTGGTGTAATCAACTTTTAGATGGTGAAAATTGAATACCATAGATAACTCACTATTATCTACGTTCGAGTATTGTTGGCAGTGCTCTAGTGTTGTTGAGGACATTTCCCCGACCGTAACGCTGCCATATTTTTGGAATACTGCCTCACTGATCTCTTTCAAGTATTCATGAACACGTGGACCATCGGTGTAATAACAGCGCCCATCACCACTGTCATCGTTTAGAAAATCTTGCTGTTTCGAAATCAGGTTGATCACGTCCAAACGGAATCCATCGACGCCTTTTTCAGCCCAATAACTGATGATTTCTTTCACTTCACCGCGAACTTTCGGGTTTTCCCAATTCAGGTCAGCTTGTTCTTTCGCAAAAAGGTGCAAGTAATACTGGCCTGTTGCATCGTCTAATTCCCACGCATTTCCGCCAAACTTGGACTGCCAGTTTGTTGGAGCTTGACCGTCGACCGGATCTTTCCAAATATAATAATCACGGTATGGGCTCGACTTATCTCCAAGTGCAGACTGGAACCATTCATGCGCTGTGGAGGTGTGGTTAACCACAATATCCATCACAATACGAATGCCTCTTAGGTGCGCTTGTTCTAGTAACAAGTCGAAATCAGCCATCGTGCCAAATTCAGGGTTAATCGCGTAATAGTTGGAGATATCGTAACCGTTATCGATCATTGGTGATTCATAAACGGGGGTCAGCCAAATCGCATCAACACCTAAGTTTTGCAAGTAATCTAGTTTAGAGATAATCCCCTTTAGATCACCTGAGCCTTGCGCTCCGCTATCACAAAAGCTTTTTGGATAAATCTGATAGATGGTTGCCGTTTTCCACCACAAAGCATCATTCTGTTGAATCGTCATCTCTACTTACTCACTAAAAATCAAATGCGGAGTGGTGAAATCCACCACTCCAAAGGTCGGTATTTATTTTGCGGGGCTAGTTTGCGCTCGCTGGGGACAATTCACCTTTCGCCTGAGCTCGCTTGTAAAAGAACAGGGTTAAAGTCGCTGGTAATGCAATTGCAACCAACATCGCCACTAAGTAGATTGACCAGTATTGAGGTTGAATGGAAAGGATGCCTGGTAAACCACCAACACCGATACCATTTGCCATTACACCAGCACTACCACAAATCGCAGCGGCAACGGCGCTACCAATCATTGCGCTAAGCATCGGGAACTTATATTTCAAGTTGATGCCGTACATCGCTGGTTCAGTTACGCCAAGGTAAGCAGAAATCGCC
>Ga0213838_1001749_pt1 | contig 10691 bp, 8 predicted proteins | sample SWPATP13_FD_160577 | JGI IMG/M metagenome (GOLD analysis project Ga0213838, IMG submission 160577) | Coastal seawater microbial communities from Marineland, Florida, United States - SWPA TP1 #3 | ecosystem: Environmental > Aquatic > Marine > Coastal | place: USA: Florida | collected 2016-08-06
CGAATGTCAGACCTGACCCTGCTCCCGTTAAACGAGCTCAGAGACAGGTTTTTAACGACGGAGCAGTAGGAGACAGATTACTGCGTCGCGGTATAACAATGCGGCTTTTAAGAATAGGCGGCTGGAGGGGCGGTGAATGAGTTATCGAGAAGCTGCAGAAAATGCATATAGTGTTGCTTGTGCCGATGACCCCGAGTTAGCGAAATTCGGGTTGAGTCTCCTTTCCAGTTTGGCTAACAGAGAATGCTACTTAGCGCGGCTAAGCATGATGTTTTTGTATGATTCTGGTCGCGTTGTCCAACCGGACGTCGCGTTAGCAAAACTGTGGGCTGATAAAGCGCGAGCAATGCATCAGAGCTTAACCGATCCCAACGATCTGTATGATGCCGGACTCCAATGTTGGTGGGACCGCGACCGCTTTATGTCAACAGAGCAGGACGCCTTTGAACTTTGGGAGAAAGCTGCTTTGTTGGGGAGCGGAGTTGCTCTTTACGCTATCTGCGATGTGACCCGTAACAGGCAAGAGGGCACGAGCGAATGGACGGAGAAGTTAACTCGAGCTGCGTCTTTAGGCAGCATTGAAGCAATGGTTGAACTTGCCCAACAGAAGGCCCTACGCGACACCGAACAAGGATTACGTTGGCTTCGTGCAGCCGCTGTACTTGGAAGCCTGCGCGCCAAAGAAGTGCTTGAGTGGAGGCCTGACTGACGAAAGAGAGGGGAATAGGGTCGGTTGAGGTAGTCCTGACCCTGCTCCCGTGACTCTGCTCGCGCTGCGATTGATGATTATGGCAAACGAACTCTCCATCGAATTGCGCGAATATTTTAAGCGCTGTGGGCTGCCTGAGCGGAAGATCACGCGCTGCAATGGCAACACGCGGATGTATCATGATCTTGGCCTTTACGGCGATATCGCTGAGGCCTACATGGAAGAGTTGGCAGATCACTATCACGTCGACCTGAGCGGCTTCGAGTTCGATAAATTCTTTCCACCTGAGTTTGCGGGGAAAAATGCGCTCCTTGGTGCGCTGCTCTCAATCTTGCCTTTTGCTGGCTATGTTGCCAGGCAACGCGGTGAGTACTTGCTCCTGACGTTGACTCTCTGGTATGACCCTGCTCTCTGGTATCTCTATGACGCAGCAAGAGGAAAGTGATGAGTAGAACTAGGCTTATTATTGTTATCACTACCCTGTCTCAGGGCGCTTGGCTATTCTTCCTTATTGGACGATATGGGTTTTTTCCGATAGCCTTCGGTTTCTTCACTTTAATCGGATTGGCAGCCTGTATCATGCACCACCAGTACTTCGTCACTCGGCCTTGGGCCCGAGTAGGGTGGGGAGCTATTTCCGGGTATGTAGCATCGTGCGTCTGCGCTTTTATTGCTGAGTTTTTGTTGCGAGGGGGAGAGGTATTTGTGCGCCCGTATCCCATGCAAAATTTGTATTGGTTTCCGCTCTTATCAATGGGGTGGATATTTGGGATCGTAATCGCACTCGCGTGTGCGTCCCATTCGGCGAAGCGGCGGGATTCGTCCGCATAGGCTTTGATGGAGTGACAGGGACTTGGGGAATAAGCGGTTTGTTAACGAGTATTTTCCCGTCCAAGAAAGGCTCATGATGACTTCAACTAGAAAGAAATTCGTTCACGCTGCCAGTACTTATTTTTGTCGGACTAGCGATTGTCGCCGCCCTCGTAGAAACGCAGGAAACAGCACTTACAATTGCTTTTTTTGCGAGGATCGTCGGAGCTTTATTTTTACTTACAAGCATCCGATGTCCTGATTATGACGTTCCGGTTATGTACCAAGGCAAGCTCGGCAGCATTTCTATTTATGCCGGGTTTGCGAGAAGAAAATGTCAAAACTGTGGTGAGGATTTGACTGAAGTATCCGGAACTGGAACCTCATCTTTAAGAAAATCTAGCCGTTCAAAGCGGGGGGGCGTATCCCGATGCCATTCGATCAGAAACCCGGTCAAATCGTAAAGAAAACGGGGACAAGGAACACAAAATAAAAAAAGTAAAACAGGGTCAGGTCTGGCATTCGGACACGAGCTTTAGTTTCGCTTAATCTCAGACCGGGGGACGTGAATCTAGTTGAGGCCGTTTGCAAATGAGATCTGACCCTGTTATCCTGAATATCGAAATTTAGGAAGCGATAGTGTTCGTTGATCGTAGAAAACATTAAAGGAAATGGTCTAATGTTCCAAAAAATTTTCTTGGTTTGTAGCTTTGTATTTCCTTGCGCCGCTTACGCGTGTACATGCGCTGAAAAGTCGATCGATACGGGAGCGATTGTCAAGGCAAAAAGCGTCTTTGTTTTTCGCCTGGTACAAGCACAGATAAAAGCCGGGCATAGCAATGCATACAACACAACTATTTTTGGAAAAATTAAAATTGTCGACCAAATTCGAGGAGTTCGGCGCTTTAAGGAAGTAGAATTTTCCACTGCGGCCTGTTGTGGCTCCCGACTCGATGTCGGAGGATATTTCGTGGCAGCAGTATCTGAGATGGGGCCACGCTTTTTTGCGAATAGTGGCAATGTCATGGAAGTTGGTAAAGAATATCCGTTATCAGAGACCCGTGGCAAAATACAGGCGGTGATTAAAGGAAAAGAAAACTTTGAGGCTGTTTTTTCGAGAGGGTTCCGGGACCGAACCGAGCAATTCCCGGTGTTGCCTCCTTGTCCAAAACAGTAGAGCCTAATGCCTGTGCGCTGTTGTCTGACGATGCATATTGCCTTTCCGCCGGCAGCACTCCCCTTAGGGAAGCACTGATTTAATCGTCGACCGATCCCGGCTGGCGTCCGAGCTGGCACAATAACGTCTTCGATTTCTGCCGAGCCGCCATGAAGCAAACCACGTTCTCCGATGCTGAGTTCACTAACAAGAAAAAGCAGACCCGGCGCGACCGGTTCCTGGCTGAGATCGAATCGGTAACGCCGTGGCCAGCGCTGGTGGCAGCGCTGTTGCCGTACTACCCAAAAGGCGAAGGACGCGGCCGGCCGCCAGTCGGTCTCGAGCGGATGCTGCGCATGTACATCGCGCAGCAGTGCTTCGGTTTGTCGGATGAAGGCATCGAGGATGCAATCTACGACAGCTAGGCAATTCGCGGCTTTGTCGGCATCGACCTGACGCACGAGTCGGCGCCTGACGCGACGACGTTGCTCAAGTTCCGCCGCCTGCTTGAGAAACACAACCTGACGCGAAGGATCTTCGATGAGATCAACGGGCACCTGGCCAGTAAGGGCCTGATGATGCGTGAAGGAACCATCGTTGACGCGACCCTGATCGCGGCGCCGCCTTCGACCAAGAACCGCGACGAGAAGCGCGATCCGGAGATGCACCAGTCGAAGAAAGGCAAGAACTGGTTCTTCGGCATGAAAGCCCATATCGGGGTCGATGCCAAGTCGGGCTTGGCGCATACCTTAGTGACTACTGCCGGCAACGTGTCCGACGTGACGCAGACCCACAAGCTGCTGCACGGTGACGAGACGATGGTGTTCGGTGACGCTGGTTACCAGGGCGCCGACAAACGTCCGGAGAATGCAGGCAAGGCGGTGACCTGGCACATCGCGATGAAGCGCAGCGTCCGCAAAGCCATGAAGAAGAACCCGTTGGGCCGGGTGAAAGAGAAACTGGAGAAGGCCAAGGCCAGCGTGCGCGCGAAGGTTGAGCATCCGTTTCATGTGCTGAAGAACCTGTTCAGGCATCGCAAGACGCGTTACCGCGGCCTGGTGAAGAACACGGTGCAGCTGCACACCTTGTTCGCGTTTGCGAACCTGGTGCTGGCTGGCCGAACCTTTGGGACCGCACACGCCCGAACTCCGTCCTGAGCGGGGAAATGCGTGCCACCGCACGTAAAGCGAGCATGAGGCCCGAGCTGGAGCGCGAAAAATAGCTGATCTCGACCACCGTTTGGTCCGGCTCCGGTTTTGTCACTTCGGAACAGCCGCAGAACCTATTTGTTCAGCGCTTCCTTAGCGCGTGTAATCCACCTATGAAGTTCTTGGTAGACCTGGAAGGAACCCAGCTTCCGGTTAACGGCCTGGTCATCATCGACGTTTTTTAGGGGAAACTAGGGCAAGGGCGATGCCGATCTCAATCCGGGTATCTAGCGGCTTCGGAGGTCACAGGCGCGCAACAGCAATGCGCGAGTTGACGCGTTCCACAATAGCGAGCGCACCGAGATGCAATATCGTTCGCTTCCGCTGCCACACCTCACTTTTTCGCCGCCAGCACCGCCCGTAACCCATGCGTCACCACCAGCGGAAACACGCTCGCATGGTCCTCCTCCGCAAACACCTTCACTTGCGTGTGCAGTCCGGGATAACGGTGCGCCTTGAGCGCGCCTTCGAACTCGCGCAGGTCGGCCACCATGTCGGCGTCTTCCTCCGTCCGCGAGCGCTTCTTGCCCGGCGCCAGCCGTTCCAGTGCACCGATGCCGAAGAAGACGTTGGCCGGCAAGTCGCGGTGCCGTTCGCCATAGACCTCGAGGCGGTTGAACAGGACGCCGGCGTCATACCAGAGCGAGGGGCTGCCCAGGATGTAGTGCTCGAACATGCGCGGTTCGGTGAGCAGGATTTGCAGGCCGAGCAGGCTGCCGTACGAGTGGCCGACGAAGAACTTGCGCTTCATGTCGGCGCGGTAGTGTTTCGCGATCAGCGGAAAGACGTCGTTGGCGATGAAGCGCGCGTAGCCGGGCGCTTCGCCCAGGGCGATCGGGCGGCCCGGCATGTCGGAGCGGTAGTCGTGCTTGCGCGGCACCGTGGGCGTGTAGTCGCGCCGGCGGCTGTACACGCCCGTATCTCCCTTCGCATACGACAGGCCGACGACAATCACCTCTTCCATGCCCGCATGCTTGGTCAGGCGCTGCGAGATATTGCGCACGATCGGGAAAGCGTAGTTCGCGTCCGTCACGAATACCACCGGATACTGGCGCGTGCTGGTGGCGTAGGAATCGGGTAGGGCGACGAAGACCTGGTAGTCTCGCTTCAGGCCTGGTGCGCGTAGGTCGCGCACTTCGGTGTTTTCCAGCGTGTAGGGCAGGGGAGCCTGCGCCGCTGCGCAAGCGGCTGCGGCCAGCAAGGCAAATCCGAGGATCAGGTTTTTCAATTCGTCGCTCCGTAATGGTGGCGCATGGGCTTGCTATCTGTTAATTTTACGGCAATTCCGTTGAGCGAAGCCGAAAGGATCGGACTGTGGCAAGAACCCTGCACTACCTCCTGCTGGTGCTGTCCGCGCATGGCGCCTGCGCCTGCGCCGCCGAAGTGAGCGGCACCATCCACAGTCCCACCGGCACGCTGACGGCGGACGTCAAGCTCACCGGGGTGCGCCGCGACCAGCTGCCCGCGATTGCCGGCAGCGTGCAAAACGGCCGCTATCGCATCGTGCTGCCCGATGGCGTCGACGTGCGCCTGCAGCTCGAAGCGAAGGGGTGGGAAGCACCGCCGAAATACATCTGGGGGCCGATCACGGGCCAGGCGCCCGATATCCTGCTCTATCCGACGCCTGTACCGGAGCCACAGCTGGCTGCGGAGCTGATCCGCATGGGAGAACTCGACCAGACGATTCGCAAGTCCATGCCGGGGGCGAGCGAGGAGGAATTCTGGAAGCGCATGCAGCTTGAGGACAAACCGCGCGAAGAGCGCCTGGCGCGCATCATCGCGCAGCAGGGCTGGCCAAGAATGTCGCAGGTGGGCCACGAGGCGGCCAACAGCGCCTGGCTGATCGCCCAGCATGGATCGCCCGACTTCCTCAAACGCTGCCTGCCGCTGATGCAGGCGGCGGCCGACCAGCATGAGTTGCCCTTGTCGAGCCTGGCGCTGTCCGTCGACCGCGTGCTGATGCAAGAGGGGAAGCCGCAGCGCTACGGCAGCCAGTTGCAGATCAAGGACGGCCGCACGCTCGACTATCCGATCGAGGACATGGCGACTGTCGACGCGCGCCGCGCCGCCATGGGCCTGGAACCGTACGCGCAATACCGCAAGCGCTTCGACTGACAGCGGCACATACATACGTTTGTTGGCCTGTCTATACTTCTTTGTATGCGGATTGTTTCGCTGTGCCGGCACGACAATAAGCCTGCTATGATTTGGCGCGCATCTGCCGGCGGCGATCCCGCGGGCAGCCCTTTCGAGTCCGTTGAGAGAGACCATGAACCGCCCACAAATGCTCATCATCGCAGCCAGCCTGGCCATCGCCGGCACCGCCTTTGCAGCCCAGCCCGCCCCAAGCGCCGTCCTTGACGCATCGAACCCGTTCGCCAAGCCGAGCGCATTGCCGTTCAATTATCCGGCCTTCGACAAGATCAAGGACGAGCATTTCCTGCCGGCCTACGCCGCCGGCATGCGCGAGCAGCTGCGCGAAGTGGACGCCATCGCCAACAACCCGAAAGCGCCGACCTTCGAGAACACCATCGTCGCCATGGAACGCTCGGGCCAGATGCTGGCGCGCGTGTCCGCCGTGTTCTCGAACCTGCAGACCGCGAATACCAACGATCGCCTGGACGCCGTCGACCGCGAGATGTCGCCGAAGCTGGCCGCGCATAACGACGCGATCTACCTGAACCCGAAACTCTTCAAACGCGTCGAGACCCTGCACGCCAAGCGCGCCAAGCTGGGCCTGGACGCGGAATCGAAATTCCTGCTCGAGCGCTACTACAAGGAATTCGTGCGCGCCGGCGCCAAACTGTCCGCCGCCGACAAGGAAAAGCTGAAAGCCTATAACGGCCAGATCGCCTCCTTGCAATCGGAATTCTCGCAGCGCGTGCTGAAGGAAGCGAATGCCGCGGCGCTGGTGGTCGACACCCGCGCGGAACTGGCCGGCCTGTCGGATGCCGAGATCACCGCGGCCGCCGCGGAAGCGAAGAAGCGCGGCCTCGACGGCAAGTACGTGATCGGCATCGCCAACACCACCATCCAGGCGCCGCTGGCGAGCCTGACCAATCGCGCGGTGCGCGAGCGCCTGCAGGCGGCGTCGATGACGCGCGGCGCGCGCGGCGGCGAATTCGACACGCGCAAGTTGGTCCTCGAGCTTGCGAAGCTGCGCGCCGAACGCGCGGTCCTGCTCGGCTACCCGAACTACGCGGCCTATTCGCAGGAACTGGAAACGGCGAAGAACCCGGCCGCCGTGAATAAACTGCTGGCCGAACTGGCGAAGCCGGCAATCGGCAACGCTAGAAAAGAAGCGGCGGAAATGCAGAAAATCGTCGACGCCCAGAAAGGCGGCTTCCAGGTCGCCGCGCACGACTGGGCCTTCTACACCGACAAGGTGCGCGCCGCCCAGTACAACTTCGACGAGAACCAGCTGCGCCCGTATTTTGAACTGAACAACGTGCTGGTGAACGGCGTGTTCTTTGCCGCGACCAAGGAGTACGGCATCACCTTCAAGGAACGCAAGGACTTGCCGATCTATGACGCCGACGTGCGTACCTTCGACGTGATCGACGCCGACGGCAAGCAGCTGGCGATCTTCATCTTCGATCCGTATGCGCGCTCGAACAAGCAGGGCGGCGCCTGGATGAACGAGTACGTCTCGCAATCGCGCCTGCTGGGCCGCCATCCGGTGGTCGGCAACCACCTGAACATCCCGAAGCCGCCCGCCGGCGAGCCGACCCTGATGACCTATGACGAGGTGCGCACCGCCTTCCACGAATTCGGCCATGCCTTGCACGGCATGTTCTCGAACGTGAAATACCCGCATTTCTCGGGCACCAGCGTGCCGCGCGACTTCGTCGAGTATCCGTCGCAGGTCAACGAGATGTGGGCGATCTGGCCCGAAGTGCTGGCCAACTACGCGAAGCACTACAAGACCGGCGAGGCCATGCCGAAGGCGCTGCTCGATAAAGTCGTCGCTTCGAAAAAATTCAACCAGGGCTTCATGACCAGCGAATACCTGTCGGCCTCGCTGCTCGATCAACGCTGGCACCAGCTGACCCCAAGCCAGATCCCGACCGACGTGCTGGCCTTCGAAGCGGGCGCCCTGAAGGACGCCGGGGTCGACTTCGCACCGGTGCCGCCGCGCTACCGCAGCACGTATTTCTCGCACTCGATGAACGGCGGCTACTCGGCCGGTTACTACGCCTACCTGTGGAGCGAAAAGCTCGACGCCGACACGGTCGAGTGGTTCAAGGAAAACGGCGGCCTGTCGCGCAAGAACGGCGACCACTTCCGCAAGACCTTGCTCTCGCGCGGCGGGACCACCGATGCGATGAACCTGTTCAAGGACTTCCGCGGGCGTGATCCGATCATCGCGCCGCTGCTCGAGCGGCGCGGCCTGACCGGGAATTGATTGACGTTTTGAACGCGCGGGCCTGGCATGCCAGGCCCGCGTTTTTATTGCTCCACACTGTATAAAGAGACACAATGAACCGTCCCCACATCCTGCTCGTCGCCGCTGTCGGCGTCGTCGCCAATGTCGCCTACGCCGCTCCGGCCTCGCTGCTCGACGCCGCCAACCCGTTCGCCAAGCCAAGCACGCTGTCCTTCGAATACCCGGCCTTCGACAAGATCAAGAACGAGCACTTCGCACCGGCCTACGCCGAGGGCATGCGCCAGCAGGCCGCCGAGATCGAGGCGATCGCCAACAACAAGGCGGCGCCGACGTTTGACAACACCATCGTCGCGATGGAACGCTCGGGCCAGCTCTTGAGCCGCGTCGGCATCGTCTTCGGGACGCTCACCGGTTCCTACACCAACGACACCCTGAAGGCGCTCGACAAGGACTTGTCGCCCAAGCTGTCCGCGCACAGCGACGCGATCCGCCTGAACCCGAAGCTGTACGCGCGCATCAAGTCGCTCTACGACAAGCGCAATAAACTGCACCTGGATGCGGAGTCGGTCTACCTGCTCGAGCGCTACCATACCGATTTCGTGCGCGCCGGCGCCAAGCTGTCGAACGCGGACAAGGAAAAGCTGAAGGCCTACAACAGCCAGCTGGCGACCTTGCAGACCCAGTTCGCCCAGAACGTGCTGAACGAATCGAACGCCTCGGCCCTGATCGTCGACACCCGCGCCGAGCTGGCCGGCATGTCCGATAAACAGATCGACGCGGCCGCGGTCGAAGCGAAGAAGCGCGGCATGGACGGCAAGTTTGCGATCCCCGTCGTGAACACCACCGGGCAAGCCGGACTGTCGGTGCTGACCAACCGCGCCACCCGCGAAAAGCTGCTGGCGGCCTCGCTGGCCCGCGGTTCGCGCGGCGGAGAATTCGACAACCGCGACGAAGTGCTGCAGATCGCCAAGCTGCGCGCCGAACGCGCCGCGCTGCTGGGCTACCCGAACCACGCGGCCTATATGCTGGAAGACCAGACCGCGAAGAACACCGGCGCCGTCAACAGCCTGCTGGCTGAATTCGCCAAGCCGGCCGTGAACAACGCGAGAAAAGAAGCGGCCGAGATCCAGAAAGTGATCGATGCCGAGAAGGGCGGCTTCCAGGTCGCCGCCCACGACTGGGCCTTCTACAGCGACAAGGTTCGCCAGCAGCGCTACGCCTTCGACGCCGGCCAGCTGCGTCCGTATTTCGAGCTGAATAACGTGCTGCAGAACGGCGTCTTCTACGCCGCCAACAAGGAGTTCGGTATCACTTTCAAGGAACGCAAGGACTTGCCGACCTATGTCGAGGACGTGCGCACCTTCGACGTGTTCGACGCCGACGGCAAGCAACTGGCCATCTTCACGTTCGACCCGTACGCGCGCGCCAACAAGCGCGGCGGCGCCTGGGCGAACGCCCTGGTCGGCCAGAGCACGTTGTTGAAGACGAAACCCGTCATCGCCAACAACCTGAACATCGCCAAGCCGGCCGCCGGCGAGCCGACCCTGCTGACCTACGACGAAGTGCGCACCACGTTCCACGAATTCGGCCACGCGCTGCACGGCATGTTCTCGAACGTGAAATATCCGCGCTTCTCGGGCTCACGCGTGCCGCGCGATTACGTCGAGTTCCCGTCGCAGGTGAACGAGATGTGGATGGCCTATCCGGAAGTGCTGGCCAACTACGCCAAGCACTACCAGACCGGCGCGCCGATGCCGAAGGAGCTGCTCGATAAAGTGCAGGCCTCGCAGCAGTTCAACGAGGGCTATCGCACCACCGAGTACCTGGCCGCCTCGCTGCTGGACCAGAGCTGGCACCAGCTGAGCGCCGCCCAGATTCCGACCGACGTGCTGGCCTTCGAAGCGGACGCCCTGAAAAAGGCGGGCATCGACTTCGCGCCGGTGCCGCCGCGCTACCGCACGACGTATTTCTCGCACGTGTTCTCGGGCGGCTATTCGTCGGGTTACTACGGCTACCTGTGGGCCGAGAAGCTCGACGCCGATACCGTCAACTGGTTCAAGGAGCACGGCGGCCTGACGCGCAAGAATGGCGACCATTTCCGCAAGACCCTGCTCTCGCGCGGCGGTACGCTCGACGCGATGCAGATGTACCGCAATTTCAGCGGGCGCGATGCGCAAGTGCAGCCGCTGCTGGAACGCCGCGGCTTGACCGGGCAGTAATTTTTATTTAGTGAACGTTGTACCGCGTGGAGTCGGGACTCCACCCTACATATCGCGTGATGCGTAGGGTGGAGGCCTGACTCCACGCGTTTTTTCGTGCCCCCGCAATCCGGTGTATAAACACCACGTGACCCATTCCCGAAATAAAGCCCAACGATGAGTGTTCAATCCTTAGACGGTATTACTTTAGAATCCCTGTTAA
>Ga0213838_1001762_pt1 | contig 10653 bp, 10 predicted proteins | sample SWPATP13_FD_160577 | JGI IMG/M metagenome (GOLD analysis project Ga0213838, IMG submission 160577) | Coastal seawater microbial communities from Marineland, Florida, United States - SWPA TP1 #3 | ecosystem: Environmental > Aquatic > Marine > Coastal | place: USA: Florida | collected 2016-08-06
CGCCCAGCCATCCAGGGTCTGCCAGTCGCTGTACATCCACCGGAACACCCTGAGCAAGCGGCTGGCGCTGATGTCGCGGCTGATGAACGTCCGTCTGGACACCCTGGATGGGCTGACCACCTGCCTGCTGGCCGTCAGGATCACCGACGAAGCGCCCTGATCGCCGCCGGCAGCGGCCCGGCTTCTACTTGGCGCGCCGCGGCGGCCCGGCGGCAAGCCTTGGCGGCAGCACCCGCGCCACCGAGGTCAGGACCTTGTAGCGCTTGCTGGGGATCGAGACCGCCTTGCCCCTGGCATTGTCCGCCAGGCCCTCGCTGACCACCTGCCGCGCCTCAAGCCACATCCAGCGCGGCGTCGCCGTCTTGTCCATCCCCATCCGGTCGTGGAACTCGGTGTGGGTGAAACCGGGGCAGACCGCTGTCACGGCCACGCCCTGTTTGGCGTAGGCGAGGTTGGCCCCGCGGCTGAAGCTGACCAGCCAGGCCTTGGCCGCCGAGTACGTTCCGCGGGGCAGGAAGGCCGCCACGCTGGCAACGTTGATGATCCTGCCGGACCGGCGCGCGAGCATGCCCTGGAGGGCGGCGTGGCTGAGCTCCATGGCGGTTTCGACATGAAGTTTCAGGTGCTTCTTCTCCTCGGCAATGTCGTTGTCCGCGAAGGACCGGAGCAAGCCGATTCCGGCGTTGTTGACCAGGATTTCCACCGGCCGGGCGGGATCGGTGAGGCGCGCGACGACGGCGGCGATCCCGGCGTCGTCGGTCAGGTCCGCGGCGATCGTCTCCGCCGCGGCCCCGTATCTGTTCTCCAGCTCCGCCGCCGTGGCCGCGAGGCGGCCGGCGTCGCGGGCCACAAGCACCACGTTGTGCCCCTGTTCGGCGAGCTGGCGGGCGAATTCGGCCCCGATCCCGGCGGTCGCACCGGTGATCAGGGCCGTGGTGTCAGCCGGAGTCGCGGCACGTGAAGTCATGGCGACAGCCTAACCCCGGTTGCGCGCGGGGTTAAGCCAGAGCCTGCCCGGCTGCCAGCTCACCCTCCGCGGGGCCGTCCGCAGCGCCCAGGTGGCGGTTCTGCAGCTCTTCGGCGGCGAGTTCGTACCAGGTGTGCGCGCCGAAGCATGGGTTGCTGGTGTCGAGGTGCCGGTAGAGTGCGTCGGCCAGCTGGCCCAGTGCCACGTCGGACAAAGCCCGGACAGTGGAGGCCGGGTCAAGGGTCCCCTCGAAGTATTCGGAGAGCTCCAGGCCATTGACGGTGCTCGACTCGTCAGGGATCGGGCTGCAGGCCTCGTCCAGTCCCGGATCCAGCATCCCCGCGCCGGAAACGTCCAAGCGGCCGTCGTCGAACGGCTCGGTCCCGGGGCCAAGCAGCGGGACCGCGGCGAGCTCCCCCTCGAGCCCGGCGAGGACTTCGCCGTCGGAGCCGACGTGCAGCAGGCAGATCGGCAGCTCCGCGGGTTCCGCCAGGGTGACGCGGAAGGGCTGTTTTCCGGCAGCAGTCCCGGCGCCCGGCGCTGGCGCAGCCGCGCTGGCGTCGGCGATGGACCTGAGCTGCAGGAGCATCTCCGGGTCCAGGTGGGACGCACCGTGCAGGTCGATGATGACGTCGGTGCCGGCACCGAGGCGGCCGGCCCGCCGCACGATGTGCAGCAGTGCGGGGAAGTCTGATTGGGTGAGGCAGCCGGTGACCTCGAGGGTCACGTGTCCGGGATCGACATCCACACGGACAAGCACACGCAGTTTATGGTTCACGGGGTTCTCCAAAGGGACACGTCCAAGAGCCAACTGCATAACTCTGCTAGAACCTTACGGCGTTGTTGCCGGGCTCACAAGCCCGGGGCGCGGCTGTTGCGGCACCGCCGATTAGCGCGAGCTGAGGCGGCGCGCGCGGCGTCAGGCCCCCGCCGGGGGCCGCTCCGGCCAGTCGATGTATTGGGTGTAGGAGTCGTGCTTGCGCAGATACCGGTACATGAAGGGGCAGTTGGGGATGATCCGCTTGCCGGACGCCACGACGTCGTCCAAGGCGAAGTGCGCCAGCACCTTGGCGAGTCCCTGGCCCTGGAATTGTTCGGCCGTATCGGTGTGGATGAAGTCCACATGGCCCGGTTCGTCGATGTACCGGATCTGGACGGCCAGCTGTCCGCCGACGTGGAGCTCATAGCGGTGCAGCTCATCATTCCGGGTGGTGGCTACGTTCGGGCTGAACGTGTCTTCAGTGGCTGCCGAGTTCTCCGTCATGGTTCGACATTGGCACTTAAAGGCGGGCGTGGCAATGGCGGTCCCCCTTCGCCGGGACCCTTGTCGGCCACGAGCCGGACGGGGATCCGCCCCAGCAGCAGCACAGCGAGCGCGAAGCACGCCGCTCCCCCGCCGAGCAGTGCCAGCGTCAGCCCGTTGAGCGCCGCGTCGGCCACCGGGACATAGACGACGACGGCGGCCGTCACCACAGCGGCCGCCGGGCGGGACCGGGCGGCGCCGGGCGACGTCGGGCGTTCTTCGAGCCGGCCGAAGAGCGCCACGACGGGCAGCAGCAGGCCGGTCAACGCCACCAGCACCAGCGGCCGCCCCCACCACCAGGCAGCGGTTCCCCCCGCCGGCTGGGGAAAGTCCGTGAGCATCAGCAGCCCGGACATCGCAGCGAGCAGGGGCAGGTGCCAAAGGTAGACAGTCATGGACCGCCGTCCGGCCAGCCCGATGAACCGCCGCACCCGTGCCAGGGACGCGACCCTGGCGAGCGCTGGCCGGAAAAGCTGCAGGGTGGCGGCCTGCGAGCACCCGAGGAGCAGCAGCGTCAGGTTGGGCGGGTTGAGGTTTACCAGCATGTTTCCGGAGTACAGGCCCAGCCACACAAGCAGACCCAGGACCAGGTTGCTGGCCAGGATAATGCCCACCAGTGCGACACGTCCGAGGGCCAGCGGGGCGCCGTCGGCGAGGAAGAACCCGAGCTGCTGCACAGCGCACCAGACGAAGACCATGTTGAGGTAGGCCAGCGTTGGCATCATCCCCCGCAGGCAGTCCACCGCCACCACCAACGACGTGAGCGCCGTCAGTGTCAGCCAGGGCGCCCGGGCATGCAGGCGTGCCAGGAGCGGGAGGTTCAGCTGCGCCGCGAGGTAGGCAGCGAGGAACCACAGCGGCATGCCTGCTCCGGAAACCAGCAGTTGGATGACCTGCGGGTCCACCCCGGCCAGCCGCGCCGCCCAGAGCGCGGCGAACATGATGGCGAGCAGGACTGCGGCGGGCCGGATTAGCCGCAGCATCCGTGCCTGCATGAAGTCGAAAGTATTGCCGCCCCGTGCGCGGAGCCGCCGCCAGGACTGAAGGCCGGTCATGCCCCCGGCAACGAAGAAGAGCGGCATGACCTGCAGGACCCAGACCACCGGTTCGAACCAGCGCTGGTTGCCGAGGGTGTTGTCGGAGGTCACGGTGCCGTCCGCGTGCAGCACGGGGCTCACCATCATGGTGTGCGACACCACGACGAGTGCAAGGCAGAAGAACCTGGCAAGATCGATCACCAGGTCGCGGTCCGGCCTCATTGCCTGCCCGCTCCCCGCCCGCTGCCGTGGAACCATTGAGCCCCCAAAGGAACCTGCCAACTCGCCGCGTGGGCTGTTGGGCGTCAACGCTCTGATGTTTGCCTCCATTGTCGGCCTTGTCCGGGCACGCGGCCAGTACCGGAAGGCCTGCTCTTGCGTGCTTGCGCACCAGGCAGCGCGGAAACGGGAGAGGCCAGGATCATGTTTCTGATCCTGGCCTCTCCCGTTTTCGGCGCGGTCGGGTTAAGTCAGCGCGAGAGTGTGGCCAGCGCCGTGGCCGCGAAAGTCCCGGCCGAGGCGTGCCAATCGGCCAGCAGTCCCTGCAGGTTTTCGCCTTCGCTCCGGTGCGCACCCGTGCGTGCCTCCAGGGTTTCGAGGACGCCGGTGCGCAGTTCGGTGTTGAAGTTGACCTTGCCCACGTTCATGGCGGCGGCCTTGACGAGCTCGGCGGCGGGGATGCCCGAGGCGCCGTGCAGCACCAGGGGAACCCTGGTCCGCACCGCGATGTCCTGCAGCACGTCCCACCGCAGCTCCGGTTCGCCCTGGTACCGGCCGTGGACGTTGCCCACGGCCACGGCCAGCAGCTGGGCTCCGGTGCGGGCCACGAAGTCCTCCACTTGGGCGGAGTCGGTAAGTCCGGCCGCCGGGGCGCTGCCCGCGGCGTCGGCACCGAAGGCCCTGTCCTCGTCGCCGGCCAGGCCGCCCAGTTCCGCTTCAATGACCGTGTCCGTGGAGCCGGCGTCGTCCAGCGTGGTGCGGGCGGCGCGGACGAGGGCGATGTTGTCCTCGTACGCCAGCGACGATCCGTCCACCAGGACGGAGTCGGCCCCGGCGGCGACGGCGTCGGCGATCACCCGCAGGTCGGAGGCATGGTCAAGCTGGACGGCGAGCGGAACAGCGGCCGAGTCCGCGAGGCCGCGGAGGGCCGCAACCAGCCGCAGCCCGGTCGGGGTCGCCGCGGTGCTGGGCGAGACCAGCAGGATGGCGCCGCGGCCGGCGTCTTCGGCCGCGGCCACCACTGCGAGCGCCGTGGTGAAGTCGTAGCAGGTGAAGGCGGGAACGGCCGACCCCTGCTGGAGGGCCGAGGTAACCAAGTGGTCCAGACGGGCTCGCATCAGGCGCTCAGGCCTCCCACCATGATCCAGACGAGGAACGTCAGGGCGAAGCCGGCGACACCGAGAATGGTGGTGAGGACGGTCCAGGTCCTGAGGCCGTCCGCCACGGACAGTCCCAGGTACCTGGTGACGATCCAGAAGCCGGAGTCGTTGATGTGGCTCAGGCCGAACGCGCCGAAGCCGATCGATACCAGGATCAGTGCGGTCTGCACGGGGGTGTAGCCGCCGTCGGCGACGGATGCGGCGAGCAGGCCGGCGGTGGTGATGATCGCGACCGTGGCCGATCCCTGGGAGGCGCGGAGCACGGCGGCCAGGATGAAGGCCATAAGGATCAGCGGGAGGCCGACACTCTGCAGGCCCTCGGCGAGAGCCTTGCCGATCCCGGAAACGGTCAGGACCTTTCCGAAGACACCGCCGGCGCCGGTCACAAGGATCACGATGGCCGTCGGGGCGAGTGCGGAGTCCATGACCTCGCCGGTGTGCTGGGAGGACCAGCCGCGGCGGATGCCCAGGAAGTAGTACGCCATGCCGAGTGCGGTCAGGAGTGCGATCAGGGGCGCGCCGATGAAGGCGGCGATGTCGGCGGCCGGGCTGCCCTTGGGCAGCATCACGGCGCCCACGGTTCCCACCATGATCATCAGGATGGGGAGCACGATCAGGGTAATGATCATGGCGGGGCTGGGAGCGGTCTTGGCCGTGGTCTTGACGGCGACGCCGCCGCCGTTGCCGGTGCCGGTGCCGGTGCCGGAGCCCGCCTCCTGCTCGACGTCGGACTTGCCGGTGCCGAAGAGACGGAACTGCTCGGCGGCGCCCGCCAGCATGGGGTATTCGCGGCGGTTGAGGCGCTTCGCGACGAAGTAGCCGAGCACGCCGACGGGGATGCAGATCAGGAGGCCGATGATGGTGGTCCAGCCGATGTCGGCCTTCAGGATGCCGGCACCGCCGACGACGCCCGGGTGCGGCGGGACAACGACGTGGATGGCCAGCATGATGGCAGCGACCGGCAGTCCGATCTTGACCGGGTTGACGCCGGCGGCCTTGGAGAAGCCGTAGATGATGGGGATCAGGATGATGAACCCGACGTCGAAGAAGACCGGGATGGCCAGCAGGAACGCCGCCGCCGTGAGGGCCGCGATGACCCGCCGCGGGCCGAGCAGCTGGGTGAACTTCCCGGCGAGGGACTGCGCGCCGCCGGAAACTTCGATCATTTTGCCGAGCATGGCCCCGAGGCCGACCAGGATCGCGACCGAGCCGAGCGTTCCGCCCATGCCTTCCGTGACGGTCTTGACAACGTCCGGGAGCGGGATCCCGGCGACCAGGGCCACCAGGACGCTGACAACCAGCAGCGCCAGGAAGGCCGGGATCTTGAACTTGATGACGGCCAGCAGCAACAGGGCAACGCCTGCTGCCGCTATGGCCAGAAGAGCGAGAGCGCTCATCGGGTGTCTCCTTTGACGAGCCGGTCGGCGGGGACCGGCGGTTTGGGTTCAGCGGCGACGGCGGAGGGGGGAGCCGCCGTCGCCGGGTTTTGGGGAACTATAGGTGAAGCCTGGGGCAACGCCTAGGCCGTGCGCTTGGCGGGGGCGACGACCTTGATGACGGCGGAATCGTCCGCGGCGGCGAGCCCCTGGGCCTGGCCGAGGAGGTAGAGCTGCTCGGCGGCGGCAGCCACCGGAGCCGCGAGGCCTGCGGCGCGGGTGGCCTTGCCGACGATGCCCATGTCCTTGACGAAGATGTCCAGGCGGCTGAGGACCTCGGCGCCGTCTTCGGTGTAGGCCTCGAGGATGCGGGGGCCGCGGTTGGAGAGCATAAAGGAACCGGCGGCACCGGCTTCCAGGGCCGCGAGGGTCTTGGCCTGGTCCAGGCCAAGGGCGTCCGCGAGGGCCATGGCCTCGGCGGCGGCGGCGATGTGGACCCCGCAGAGAAGCTGGTTGACGGTTTTGAGGGCCTGGCCGTCGCCGGGCTTGTCACCCACGACGGTCAGCGTGGAGGCCAGCAGCTCCAGGACCGGCCGGGCCGCCTCCAGCGCCTGCGGTTCGGCGCCGACCACGATCAGCAGGTCTCCTTCGCCGGCACGCTTCGGCCCGCCGGAGAGCGGGGCGTCGACAAGGGCGACGCCGAACTCAGCGAGGCGGGCGACGGTGGCTGGAATGGCGTCGGTGCCCACCGTGCTGCCGAGGATCACGACGGCGCCCGGCTTCAGCACGGAGGCGACCCCGTTTTCGCCGAAGAGCACGTCGTCCAGCTGTTCGCCGTTGCGGACGGCCAGCAGCAGGGCGTCGGCACCCTCGGCCGCCTCACGGGCAGAGGAGAAGGTCGTGATGCCGGCTTCTTCGGCGAGTTTCAGGCGCGGCTCGGCGATGTCGAAGCCGTGGACGGTCAGCTGGGTGGCCAGGCGTGCGGCCATGGGCAGTCCCATGGCGCCCAGGCCGAGGACGGTAACTGTGTAGTTCATGGTTTTCTCCGTTGAAATCTGGGTTTGGGGGGATTAAAACGTGTTGCTGAGTTTGCGGGTGACCTGGGCCAGGGATTCGTCGTCGCCCACGTTGCCGGCGAACACGATGTACGGGATGCCCTTCGCGGGTCCGTCCACGGGCTCCCACAGGCTGACGATGCCCGGCAGCATGGGGCCGCGGACGATCGCGTGGCGGATTTCCAGGCCGTGGGCGGCCACGTCCGAGGACGTGATGCCGCCCTTGGCGATCACGAACCGCGGCGGGAAGGTCTTCAGGGTCCGGTTCACCACTGCGACGACGGCGGCGGACACGGTGCGGGCAATCCGCAGGCTCTCGGCGGCGTCGTCCGTTTTGATGAGCAGCCGGCTGGTGTGGAGGATGACGTCGGCGCTGTGCAGGGACTCCACGACGTCCCCGACGATGCCGTCCAGGTAGCCCTCGGAGTCTCCGCCGAGCAGCTGTTCGACGTCGATTTCCACGATGCGTGCGGCGCTGTGCTGGTCGACGAGGGCCTTGAGTTGGCGGGTGGTGACACCGACGTGCGATCCGACGACGATCAGGCCGCCGGAGTCGGAGGGCGTGTTGCCCGCGTAGGCCTCCTCGCCGCTGAGGGCGGGGCGGATTTCCTGGCCGATGCGGCCGCGGACGAACGGCGGGCCCACCCGGTAGAGCAGTTTCTTGCCGCGGCGTTCGGCTTCCTCGAGGCCCAGGGCGAGGGCGCGGAAGTCATTTTCGGTCACGATGTCGGCCACGATCGGGGTGGAGTCTGCGGCGGATTCGATGGCGTCGGCGATGGCCTTGGCCGAAATCTCGGGATCGCCGTCCGGGCCGGCGGCGCGGATGATGTTCAGGTCCAGCACGATCACCGAGTCCGCCCGGAACCGGCCCGCGGACTTTTCTTCCACGTATTTCGCCAGTTCGGAATTGGCGAAGCCGAAGCTCGCGTCCCGGGCGAATTCGGTCTCGGCCACCGGGGTGAGTTTCCCCGCGTCCTCCCCGGTCCCGCGCATGTAGTGCACGCCGCCGATCGTCACGCGTCCGGCGTCGGGGAAGGCGGGGACGATCACGACGCCGTCCGTTACCTCGCCGCTGACAGCGGCGATGGTGGCCGCGATGGTGTCCGGTTCCAGCGGGTAGTGGCCGCGGAGGGTGGAGTCGCTGCGGCTGACGAACCCTAGGCGAATCCGGGAACTGGCACCGCTGGAAATGGACGCGCCGGTTTCGGACCCGCCGGTTTCGAGGTCGGCCGCCGCGAGGGCATTCCGGACCACTTCTTCGTTGCGGGCGGCCGCTTCGGCAGGGTCCAGGCTCCGCGTGTTGGTCAGGACGTAGACGGCGTCCTGGCGGCGGCCGTCGATGCGGTGGTTGAAAGCCCACGTGAAGTCGGCGACGTCCCAGCGGGTGAGGACCGGCAGGTCGGCGACGGACTGCGTGCCGGTCGGGTCGTCGTCGAGCACCACCAGGATCCGGGGGGACAGCTCGGACGAGGCCTCGAGGGCGCCGGCCACGGTCCGGGCGGGAATCCGGACCTCTGCCGGGAAAGCGGCCAGCACATCTGCTTCGAAAAGCTCTGATTCAAGGGGCACTTGCACTCCATTGTGGGAAAGTCTGCTGCGTGTGGGTCATTTGTAAGATGTCTGACATCTAACATTTGAATGCTAGTGTGGCATACGGCACAAAGACGCGCAAGTAGACTGTCCATCAGGCAACTCGGTGACGGCGGATGGGGAAAATTGGCAAGGAAATCGCTGGTCGGCGTCGTCGCTGACGAACTGCTGGACCGCATCATTGCCGGCGAATTCCCGCCTGGCGCATCAGTCCCCGGCGAACTGGAGCTGAGCGCCCGCCACGAGGTGAGCCGCATGACGGTCCGCGAGGCGATGAAGACCCTTGAAGCCCAGCAGATCCTCAGCGTGGAGCGCGGCCGGGGGACGTTCGTCAACCCGCTGAGCCGCTGGGCCTCCCTGGAGGCGGTTCTCCGGGCGGCCTCAGAGGGAAAGAATGACGCGGCAGCCGCCGTCCAGCTGATCGAGCTGCGCCGGATGCTGGAGTCGGGCGCCTGCGAACTGGCAGCCGTCCGGATCAGCGACACCGACCTCACGACCCTTTACGGGCAGCTGGAATCGATGCGCGCGGCGCACGAACAGCACGATGTTGCCGCGTTCGTGGCCGCGGACCTGGCGTTCCACGACCTCATCCTGCGCGCCTCGGAGAATGTCTTTGTGGCCGTCCTGTTCGCCCCGCTGCACCGCGTGCTGGAGAAGCGGCGGACCCAGACGTCGGAGGTGCCCGAAATCCAGGCGCACGCGATCGGCCACCATCAGAAAATCGTGGATGCGCTGGCAACTCGCGATCCGCACCAGGCGCGGGACGCCATGGACGCGCACATGCAGCAGACGCTGGATGACCTCAAGACCTTCGTCCTGGCGGACCGGACGGGCTGACTGACGAGCGCACAATAGCCCCGGCCGGGGGCGGGGATCAGGCGAGCGAGAGGAAGAGCTTTTCGAGCTCGGCCCGGTCCAGGCTGGGGTCCTCCTGCTGCATGCACTGCTGCAGGCCGGTGGCGATGATCGAGAATCCGGCCTTGTCCAGGGCACTGGAAACGGCGGCCAGCTGGGTGACGACACTCTTGCAGTCGCGGCCCTCTTCGATCATCCGGGTGACGGCGGCGAGCTGCCCCTGGGCACGGCGAAGCCGGTTGATAACGGGCTTCATGTCGGCGGGATCGAGTTCCATTTGTTCCTCCGGGATCATCAGGGTTCAATCCATGATATACCCCCCTGCGTATCGCCGATACCCTGCAGGGTATGATATCGCCCTCACTCCCGCCGCCGTTCGGTCGACGCGCCGCCCTCGGGCCTGCCTCGGCTAGGGACCTTAGGACCTAGTGGAGCACGAATTTTCGGCGTATTGCTGGGAGTGTGAACGCCGCCGGTTTCCTGGATCCTGGCGCCGGCCCGGCCGGCGGACGGGGCCCCGCGCCGGGGCAGGGGATGCAGGGCTGGGGGCAAGGCCGGAGGCAGGACCAGGGTCAAGGCCGGCTGCAGGATGCATGGCGGAACAACACGGGCCTGTGGAGCCGATATGTCGCCATGGGGGATTCGTTTACGGCGGGACTCGGGGACCCGGAACCGCTGAGTCCGGGCGGCATGAGGGGCTGGGCTGACCGTATCGCCGAGGAACTCAGCGAGGGCAGGGCGGATTTCCGCTACGCCAACCTCGCCGTCAACGGCCTCGTCCTGCGTGAAATCCTGGACCGGCAGCTTGGACCCGCGATCGCGCTGAAGCCGGACCTAGTCACGCTCTCGGCCGGCGGAAACGACCTTGTCTTCCACCGGAGGGATCCTGACCGGCTGGCTGCCACCCTCGACGCTGCGGTGGGCATGCTCAGTGCCACCGGCGCCACCATTGTGCTGTTCACGGGCCCGGACTGGGGCGACACACCGCTGCTGGGCCACAACCGGGGCAGGGTCGCCGTCTTCAACGAGAACATCCGGACCATCGCCGCGCGCCATCACGGAGTAATCGCCGATCTTTGGGCCCTGCGGCA
>Ga0213838_1001763_pt1 | contig 10649 bp, 10 predicted proteins | sample SWPATP13_FD_160577 | JGI IMG/M metagenome (GOLD analysis project Ga0213838, IMG submission 160577) | Coastal seawater microbial communities from Marineland, Florida, United States - SWPA TP1 #3 | ecosystem: Environmental > Aquatic > Marine > Coastal | place: USA: Florida | collected 2016-08-06
AGGGCAACCCCGGTACGGGCGGGTGGGGCGCACTGCTGGTTGCTGACGGTCACGAGAAGGAAATCTTCGGCGGCGAGCCGAACACGACCAACAACCGGATGGAACTCAAGGCCGTGATCGAGGCGCTTGGCGTGCTGAACCGTCCCTGCGAGATCGTCCTGCACACCGACAGCCAGTACGTGCAGAAGGGCATTTCGGAATGGATCCACGGCTGGAAGGCGCGCGGCTGGAAAACGGCGGCCAAGGAGCCGGTCAAGAACGACGACCTCTGGAAGGCCCTCGACCTGGCCCAGCAGCAGCACGCCGTCGAATGGCGCTGGGTACGCGGCCACAACGGCCACCCGGGCAACGAGCGCGCCGACGTGCTGGCGAACCGCGGCGCGGCCACCGTGCGCCGCTAGCACCCGCCGGCTTGCGTTATACTGGCGGCTTGCCTGAACTCAATATTAAGCTGCCATGCGCCAGATTGTCCTCGATACCGAAACCACCGGCCTGAACCCACGAACCGGCGACCGCGTCATCGAAATTGGCTGCGTCGAGCTGGTGAACCGCACGCTGACCGGCAACAATTTTCACGTCTACATCAATCCCGAGCGCGAGTCCGACGAGGGCGCGCTCGCGGTCCACGGCCTGACCACCGAGTTCCTGAGCACCAAGCCGAAGTTCCATGAAATCGCCCAGGATTTGCGCGACTACATCCAGGGCGCCGAAGTCATCATCCACAACGCGCCCTTCGACCTTGGCTTCCTGAACCACGAATTCCAGCGCCTCGGCCTGCCGAGCTTCGTCTCCCACTGCAGCGGCGTGATCGACACCCTGGTCAATGCCAAGGAAATGCATCCAGGCAAACGCAACTCGCTGGATGCGCTCTGCGACCGCTACGGCGTGTCGAACGCGCACCGCAAGCTGCACGGCGCGTTGCTGGACTCCGAACTGCTGGCCGACGTCTACCTGTCGATGACGCGTGGCCAGAATTCGCTGTCGATGGAGCATGAGGTGGAAACGGCCGACAATGGCATGGAGCTGGACGCCGTGCCGCTGGGCGAGATCATCGTCGTCGCCGCCAGCGCGGACGAGCTGGCCATGCACGATAACGTGCTGGTCGGACTCGACAAAGGCGTCAAGGGCGACTGCGTGTGGAGAAATTATTCGCCAAAAGTTTGACGGTAGAGAAAGTTTTTGGCATAATACGCCTCGTTGTCAGGGAGGTTAGCTCAGGGGTAGAGCACTGCATTCACACTGCAGGGGTCGCAAGTTCGAAACTTGCACTTCCCACCAGAATTCGTAGGAAAGTCAAAGGCTTGCAACGTCGCGTTGCAGGCCTTTTTGCTTTGTACGGGAAAAGTACGGAATATCGCCCTGGACCTTGCTGGACAGGAGTCGACGCACTTCCGGCACGAACAACCGGTGCCTGGCTCGGCGGATCATGCCTTGTGTATCGCAAACTGTAGAGTGCGAACCCGGCTTTCCTCTTGCGGTCGGGCGTCGTGAGGCACTTGGGCTGGAGGGGAGCACAGGCTGCTTACCCTTGATATCGATCACGCCGTCGACGTCTGAACATGAGCCATGAATCTGCCGAGATCAAGAGAGCCCGCTGCCCTGACAGGCACGCGGGTTTTTTTTCATCCTCGACACGATTTTCTCAGGACCACCGCGTCCTTTTGTCAGCGCCGGGCCGTACCGATAGCGCGACGGTGGATGCCTAACATCGCTCGTGGCGCGCAGCATGTCGAGCAGGCGTTTTTGTTGCGCCCGATTTGAACGCATTTGGCCGGATGGGGAAGTCGCATTTCCCTATCTACCTGCATTCTTCGCCTGAGCAAGCTCGCTTACGCGGTATCCGTCATCGAGAAAGGCCAGGACTGCAAAAAGCATGGCAAATGAATTACACGAAAGCATTCATGCTGCGATGAGGTAATGCAGAGGGTAAGCCGGCTTGCCGTAGAGCGCCAGGGAGGCGATTGCCCCGGCAAGCATGACAATTAATGAAGCTATAAAGTGTGACCGGCATACCGGGATGTTTACCCACGGGACCAGATATGCCAGTAATGCTGCGACGGTAATTAATAAAGCGGAGGTGGTGGAGAGGGCAACGAGGATTCCGGCCCCGAATAACATTAAGTACCGAGAAGATCGGCGGTATCGAATGACACCCGCGGCTCGCGCCTTCCTTCTCGCATGTCGACCATGCCCGCGGACCAATGAATCCGTGCTCGATGGAAGACAAGCATCGACAATCCAAATCCGGGAACGCCGACAATCGCATGCAGTTGCCAGAATCCGCCTGCGTGCGCTCCCCAAGCCTGGCCCAAGAACAATCCAAGGATCCCCAGGAATAGCGAAGGGAATAGACCGTTTGCGGCCAACCACCTGGTTTTATCGCTGATGATGGACATACATTTTCACTCCTTGGTTGAATTTCCGGAAATGCCAAATCCGGATCCGATGGCGAAACTGTGGCGCACTTATTTCGTGGCGACAAGTGAGCATTGGAAAGAGCTTAATAAATCTCAAGAACCTTAATTGCTGTCGTCCCTGTAGGGCGATACGCCTCTTGATATTCCTCAACGATGCCGATAAGCAAGGCGCTACGATTCCAATCTGCAATACGGCACAGACCTAAGTAACCGTCAGCAGGAGGACTCGCCCCGTGTTCAGGAAAAAAACAAGGCACAGCCAGGGTGTTGCGGGGTGCAGGCGAAACCATGTACGGGGATCGCGCAGATCCCAAGAGGGCGCCATTGCTGTCATGGCCGCTTTCGTGATTCTCGTCATGATTGCGATGTTCGGATTTGCGCTCGACCTCAGCAGGGCATACAACAGGAAGATGGAACTGCAAAGCGTTGCCGATGCGGCCGCCCTGGCGGCGGCGAGCGCGCTGGACGGGACTGCGGACGGTATCGATAAGGCGGCGCTGGCGGCTGCTACCGCTGCTGCCACGTTTAGCTATGCATATAACAAAAGCAGTGTTGACTGGTCGCCTGCCGCAATTTCATTCGGTAGGGCGCCCGACGGTGGCTCGCTGGGCTGGGTGGACGGCGCTTCGGCAAAAGGGAGTCCTGGGAAAGTTTTCTTTGTTCGGACGGACACTTCCAAGCTCGATCCCAGCGTCGGACGCGTCACCAACCTGTTAATACCCATCTTGTCATCCGCTTTTGCGGAGACGAAGGTGTCGGGCACGGCGGTCGCCGGCCGGCATTCCATGAACGCCATGCCTCTGGCAGTCTGTGCGAATTCGAATACGCCAGCGACATCGCTCGCAGGCGAGCTGGTTGAATATGGGTTCAGGCGAGGCGTCAGTTATGACCTGATGAAACTGAATCCGGGCGGGCGCACTCCTGAAAATTTCCTCGTGAACCCGATTGCGCCGGCCGGCACCGTCGGCGTCTCAATGTTGGGCAGGATGGACATCGTCGCCGCGTATGTCTGCACGGGACAGATGGCGATCCCCGCATTGCAGGGTGGCGATATCACGGTCGAACGCGGCTTCCCCATCGGTTCGCTGTACGAATACCTGAATTCCCGGTTTGGTACCTATATTGCCCCGTGTCAGTCGTCATCGGCGCCGACCGATCCGAACACCACGCAATTTGATCTCGGCAACGTTGCATGGATGAAGGACAAACCGGATGGGCTGTCCGCGACGTCACTGCCGGATCCGGAGCCCTTGCTGACCGTGGCCGAAAAACCGGCGGGCGCGACGAATACGGCGTACGGCCCGCTGTGGTCATATGCGAAGGCGGTCAAGTACACGTCCTATTCGACCAACAAGGGCGTCGAGCCCGTTGCAGGCTATACCCCCTTCGCCACATCGGACTGGGCAACCTTATATACGCCGGGATCGCCTGCCGCACAGAACTACCCAGCCACGACGCCCTATCAAAACACCGGCGGAGCGAGCGCATACAAAACGCTCTACAACACACGGGTGCTGCGCATTCCCTTATTGCAGTGCCCTGTGACGTCGGGATCCCAGGTGCCGGCGACCGTTCTGGGGATAGGGAAGTTCTTCATGACGGTTCCCGCAACTTCCTCCAGGCTGCATGCCGAGTTCGCCGGCATGGAAAGCTGGGATGCCGTACGCGGTAGCGTGAGGCTTTACTAATGAAACGAACACTCCATGCGGCCAGGCGCCATTACCAACGCGGATCGGTCGCAGTCGAGGCGGCCCTCGTGTTTACTGTTCTGGTCTTGTTCGCCAGCTTCCCTTCGATCTTCTGGGCGTTTTACTTTTACAAATACTCCGCTGCGCAAAAGGCCGTGCACGATGCTGCGCTTTACCTGTCAACAGCGCCCAGGCTCGAAATGGCGACGGCGGGTCCAGATGGCAGTCCGGTGCCCCTGATGCTAGCCAAGAAGATCATTGCGAGCGAAATGGACGGGCCGAGCAAGCCGGATCCGAGCATTGTTTGCCATTACCGACTCGCCTCGGGTGCTGTCGTATCGAAACAGTGCACTACGACGAATAACCAGGCCAGTAACCAAACACTTGTCCAGTTCACCGTGTCGATTGATATCAGCTACATCAACCCACTTTCGGGGAGTGCGAGTGGGCTGTGGATTTCACCATATGCAGTCATGCCTTACGCGGGGAACTGACATGAACTACGCTTGTTTGAGAAGTCGAACTCATCAGGCAGGAATCGCGGCGGTTGAGTTCGCAGTGGTGGTGTTAGTTTTTTTGGTGTTTGTTTTTGCTACGCTTGAACTCGCCCGCATCGAGTACTTGGTGAACACGCTCATGGAAGTGACTCGACGCGCAGCCGCCGGCGCGGCAACCGTCAGCTTCAAGGACGCGACGGCCTTGCAGGCTGTTCAGGCAAAAGCGGTCTTCCGTAACTCCGCTGGCGAACTCCCCTTCGGCCACCCCGTAACGACGAATAACGTATTCATCGATTACCTGTCGGTGTCGAAAAGCACTTTCGACCTGAAGCATATTACTGCGCTTCCGTCCTGCCCTGCACGAAACCGCTGGAACTGCGTAGCCGACCCATACGGCGACAGTTGCATTCGCTTTGTGCGGGCAAGGATTTGTGCTTCGATGGATAGCGCCGGCAATTGTCAGCCGCTTTCGTTCCAGATGATGTTCCCCTTCCTCGATCTTTCCAGGTTGCACATACCTACTGCGGAGACGATCGTTCCTGCAGGTAGCCTGGGTGAGGTCCCAGGCACCATGCCTTGTCCGTAAAGAATTAGCGAACCGACCCGGCTTTCGTTCGGCTTGCTGCATGGTAGCGTTGCACGCGAAAGCGGAGCAGCGCTTTTTGCTTTTCAGGTCGCATTTTCGCTTCCTCAGGCACTCCCGCTGTTACAAAAATCCGCTTCAAATCGAAGAAACCTTCACAATTCGTTGTTTTTTCGTAAGCCAGAGTTTTCAGCGAATTTTTTCGTGTAATCCCCTGTAAATACGCACAGAATGATCCTCCTCATGGGTCGACTGCAGTTATGCCAAGATGTGCTGTCGCCGGATGTGTTTCCCGCATCATCTTCGATCTCGCCAGGCGCGAATCGATCATCATGTGAAGGATTATCATGCCCGTCCCTTTCAAGAAATTGAGTCTGGAGCAATTCTCCGAATTGCTCGACCGCTTTCCCTTCTCCCGCCGCATCAACGCCGTCCACATGCACCACACCTGGCATCCGAACCGCCGGGAATTCAAGGGCGAGGCCTCGATTACGGCAATGTGGAAATATCACACCGAGCATAATGGCTGGTCCGATATCGCCCAGCACATCACCATCGATCCGAACGGCGACATCTGGCTCGGACGCGACTGGAACATGCCGCCAGCCAGCGCCAAAGCATTCAATGGCGACTATCGTGCCGGACCATTCATGTTCGAAATGATCGGGGACTTCGATGCCGGCGCCGACAGGTTCGAGGGAAAACAGCGCGACGCTGCCATTGCCGTCGTCGCGATGGTGCAGCAGGCCTTCGACCTGCCGCCGACGGGTCTGAAATTCCACAACATGATGTCGGGGAAAACCTGTCCGGGCAGTAGCATCGACTACCACTGGGTGCTCGATGAGGTCGGGCGTCAACGCCGCAAGCTCGAGGGACAGGGGCGTGCCTTGGCCGACCAGGCGCCGCCATTCCATCCCGATTTGCCGGAGACCGGCTTCGACATCGCGGAGCTGCTCAAGGCCAGCGGGAACGACGAGATCCGCGTGATGAGCGCCGCCGGCCGGGCAGCCGGACCTGAGGCAGCACCTGGTCAACCTGTCGATGGGCGAGCTGTCCGGCGGCGGCGCGTGGACCACCAGCCGCGCCGACGTCTAGGCGATTTTCGACGAGCACCTGCCGCGCGCGCTGGAGCGCGCCCGTGCGGCCGGGAGGCCTTTGCGCCTGATGTTCCAGGCGCACGGGGGCCTGAACGACGAGGCGACCGGCCTGGCCATTGCCCGCAAGAGCGTGGCATGGTGGCTGGAGAATGACATCTATCCCATCTATTTTGCCTGGGAGACGGGGCTGTTCGAAAGTATCGGACAGCTGCTGCGCACCGCCATCACCGGCAAGCGCGACTTCGCGGACTATACGACCGATCCCGCGATCCAGGAAACCGTACGCCTGCTCGGCGCACCCAAAATCTGAGGCGTGATGAAGCAAAATGCCCACACCGCATCCTCTCCCGATACCCTGGGCAGCTCGCGCCAGGTGAATGTGGAACGGCAGGGTGGGGCGCATTACGTCGCCCCGCTGCTGGGCGACCATGCCGGCATCGGCGACCTGACCGTGAACACGATGAGGGACGCGCTCGAGGCGCGCGACGATTGCGGGAAAATCTATCGCAAATCCCTGCTGTACCTGATCTTCCATGTGCTCGAACCGCAGCGCAGGACGCCGATCCTCGGCCTCGAGGAAAGCCTGCGCGCCGACAGCGAATTGAGCCGCATGTTCAGCCTGTCCGGCGGGGTGGGCAGGGCGGAGGTCATCTGGTCGCAGACCAGGGCCTTGAATGGGCGCAGCGCGAGCTACGCCACCTCGCACGGCGGCTTCGACGACGATCCGTCGACCATGGGCAGCATCGCGCGCCGTATCCTGGGCCGGGACGATCACGAAGCCATTGCCGAGTACCCGACGCCGGGGGTGCCGGCACCCGGCCCGCGGACCCTCGTTGAGATTGTTCAGCCGGGCCTGCATGACCGCGAGATCCGGGTCGGCGGCAAGCGTGGAGCAAGGCGGGCACTGTGCGTGGGCATCAATGACTACCCCGCCCGGCCCCTTGCAGGCTGCCTGGCGGACGTCGAGTCCTGGAGCGCAGTGCTGGAAGGCGCGGGATTCAGCGTGTCGCGCCTGCTCGATCGCGATGCGACGCGCGCCAACATCGTGGCCCAGCTCGAGGGCATGATCGCCGCAAGCAGCAAGGGCGACGTCATCGTGTTCCAGTACTCCGGGCATGGCACGGAACTGCCGGACCTGAACGGCGACGAGAAAGGCGGTCCGGACCAGGCCCTCGTTCCGTGGGACTACAAGACCGGGGACTTCCTGCTCGACGACGACCTCGGACAGATCTATGCGCAGTTGCCCGAGGGCGTCAACCTGACCTGCTTCATGGACTGCTGCCATTCGGGGACCAACTCCCGCGTCTTCCTGGCCGAGAGCGACGAGCGTCCGCGGTTTTTGCCCCTGACCGCCGACATGGTCAGTAGCCACCGCTACTATCGGGAACACGTGGTCGCCGATGCCGATGGAGCGCGTGCCTTCGCGGCCGGAGTCGAGCCGAAGCCGACCTTCGAAGTGAGCTTCGCGGCATGCAGCAAGGCCGAGTCGGCGTGGGAAAGCCGGGGCCAGGGCGAGTTCACGGTCAGGGCGACGGCGATCCTGGCGCAAGGACTGGGCAAGCTGACCAACGCCGGCTTTATCGAGAAAGTCCGGGCCGATTTTGGCGAAGCACCGCGCCAGCACGTCCAGCTCGACCGCAGCCACCGCGCCGCGGAGAAGGGCTTGTTGTTGCAGCCACTGGTTGCCGCTCCCGCTTCGGTCCCCGAAGTGAAACGCACCGGCCTCGAGTCCACGACCGATGTCGGCCAGCTGGTGGAGCTGCTGCAGAGGATCGAGCAACTGCTCCAGCAAGGACAGCTGCAACTGACGCGTGGACGGGGCAAGGCGTGGCCGAACGGCGGCCTGCAGGTGCCGCCGGGACAGTCGCTGCAGAGCAGCGGTGAGCAGAACCGGTAAGCGCCATGGCCGATGGACAGGCACAGAACGACGGGTCGACCACGCAGGCGGCGGCTGCGCAAGCGCAAAGCTGCGATGCGGCACCAGATCCGCATGCGCCTGCGCCTGCGCCTTCTTCGGCAAGCGCGGAACGCGACGGCCTGGGTGTGCGCTTTCGGGTGGCGGCTTGCGTCACGCGGGAAGTCGCCAGGCCGTTCGTGCGCAAGACCGGCGATCCCCTGTACCGCCCGCTGAAGGTCTACACCAGCGATCCGGACGCGTCGCGCATGGAAGTGGCGGTGGCCTTGGTCAACGTGCCCTACGAGCCGCTCAAACCTGGCCCGGCAGGCAGTTTCTTCAAGGTGAGCAGCGCGGATCCCCAGCAGAAGGGCCACTACCAGAGCGCTGACCTGGAAGATCCCTACGTGCTGATGGCCTCCGGCTACGCGCCGTCGCCGTCGGAACCGCGCTTTCACCAGCAGGTGGTGTATGCGGTGTGCAGCAGCGTGTATGCGGTGTTTCGCGGCGCGCTCGGACGCCATGTCGCATGGGGTTTCCAACGCGAGACCGATCCGTCGCGGCTGGAATTGCGGCCCTTCGCGTTCAAGGGCGCGAACGCCTGGTACGACAAGGAGGAGGGTGCACTCTGCTTCGGTTATGACAAGGCTCCCGCGACCAGGGTCGGCGATCTTCCAGCGCCTCAGCTACCGCGAGCTGGTCAAGACGGCGCTGCGCAAGGCGCGTGGACGGCTGGACCAGGCGCCGCTGCTGACCGACCTCGCACGCCAGCTGGGACAGGTGCTCGAACTGGCATCGGCGCTGCGCAGCGCCCTGTCGGAGGGGAAGCCGCAGCAGTACGACGCGGATGCCGAGTCGCACTGCCTGGGACAAGTGTTGTTGTCCGCCGTGTTCGAGGCCTACCTGACCATTTTCCAGCGCAAGACGGCGCCCTTCCTGCGCCTGGCCAGTAACGGCACCGGAATCTGCCCGCCGGGCGAACTGCCGGCCGACCTGGTCGACGTCCTGGCGCATACCGCGAGCGCGCTTGCCGGGCACTTCCAGTCGCTCGTCATTCGCGCGATCGACTATTGCCCGCCCGTGAACATCACCCTGGGCGAATTCCTGCGCGCCCTGATCACGGCCGACTACGACCTGGTTCCCGACGATCCCTGGGGCTACCGCGAAGCCCTGATCGATGGTTTTGCCCGGCGCAGCATCTACCCGCGCCATGCCGCCGGTGACCGGACTCGATGTCGCGAACCTGGCGTTCGACTGCGACCTGGGCTGCGGCGCAACGCCGCGCGAATTGACCAGGCAGGCCATGGCGCTCGGGGAGTTCGCAACACGGCCGGAGCACCTGCACGAATTCGGCCTGGTGTCGAACAAGGAGGCCCAGACCCTGGGCTGCAGGGCCGAACTACCCCAGGTCGAGTCGGTTCGCAGCGCGCGCCGGGCCGGTCCCGACGGCCAGATCGCCTACGACCTGGTCGCGGAGATCACCCAGCGCGTGACGGTCGAGCCGGCGCCGGGCAAGCCTGGCTATACCCTGGTGGGCGGGTCGACCGTGATCCTGGGTCCGAAGGGCGACATCCGCTATTTGATCTCGAAAAATGCGGTCGCGTGCGACCGCATTCGACGCCGGCGGGAGTTCATGGAATCCCCGCAGGGACGGAACTTCTGGCGTATCGATGGATCAGCGTACGTCCAGAAAGCGAGCCTGTATGCGGCTATACATGGGCCGGCTGCAGCTTGTCAGCCGGCCCCCGCGGCGGCCCGGCATCCATAAATCGTGTGTATTCGCTGTCGACGAGGCCGTCGTTGTAGCCGGTGTGTTCGCCGATCAGGCTGACACGGCGCGGGGCCTGGACCCGGATGGAGGGCGCAACGCGACGGCGGCCTGGAAAACAGCGGCCGCACGGGCCATGGCGGATTGGATCATCCTCCTAGGAAGAGGGAGTGAGAAGGTAGTGGACGTCCGAGACCGCGCGCAGCTGGGCGGCCGCCTGTTCCGGCGTCAGGTCGCGCTGGGTTTCGGCCAGCATTTCGAAGCCGACCATGAACTTGCGCACCGAGGCCGAGCGCAGCAGGGGCGGGTAGAAGTGGGCGTGCAGCTGCCAGGGGGCGGTGTCGTCGGAACCGTAGGGGGCGCCGTGCCAGCCCATCGAATACGGGAAGGAGGCCTGGAACAGATTGTCGTAACGGACCGTGAGTTCCTTCAGTGCCAGCGCCAGGTCGGCGCGCTGCGCCGGATTCAGGTCTTCCAGGCGCTGGACGGGGAAGCGCGGCAGCAGCAGGGTCTCGAAGGGCCAGCTGGCCCAGTAGGGCACCACCGCGAGCCAGAATTCGGACTCGACGACGACCCGCTCGCCGGCCGCCGCTTCGCGCTCGACATAATCGAGCAGCAGCGGCTTGCCATGTTGGGCGAAGTAGTCGCGCTGCTGGACGTCCTCGGTGGCCGGCAGGTCGGGCAGGAAGCTGGTCGCCCAGACCT
>Ga0213838_1001765_pt1 | contig 10647 bp, 7 predicted proteins | sample SWPATP13_FD_160577 | JGI IMG/M metagenome (GOLD analysis project Ga0213838, IMG submission 160577) | Coastal seawater microbial communities from Marineland, Florida, United States - SWPA TP1 #3 | ecosystem: Environmental > Aquatic > Marine > Coastal | place: USA: Florida | collected 2016-08-06
TAGAGCGCAGAAAACACGCACCACAATTTCTCGGTTACCGCTTTGCCATTTGCTTTTAGAAACCGATGCACCAGATATGCCGTTTCATGGTCGTCAAGGAAGTGTAAATCACTCCAAATACTTACCGACACTATTAAATGAACTTTCTTTGATTAGAAAGGAATCAAGGCAATCGATTGCTTCTCAACTATGGGAAAATAGCCATAAAGTATTCGGTATATGTGAATAGAATCTGAATATTTTGTTTATCGTTTGCCTGAATTACAGCTTCATTGTGATTTGCGTCACATATGTGTGTGAATGGCACATGAATCTTATACCAAAGTGTGAGGGCGGCATTACTTTATTGATAGGTGCATGAGTATAATTGCCCCCGCTTTATAGCTCCATTTTGTAACACGCCAATAAATAACTAATAAGGAAGTCATAAACTATGAGCCTGTTTATGAGCCTAGTCGGCATGGTTGTACTGATTGCAATCGCAGTACTACTATCTGACAACCGCAAAGCTATTAATATCAGAACAGTGGGTGGCGCTTTCGCTATCCAATTCGCACTTGGTGCATTTGTACTTTACATCCCTTGGGGTCGTGATCTACTTGCAGGTTTCTCTGCTGGTGTAGCAAACGTGATCGACTACGGTAAAGACGGTACTGGTTTCCTATTCGGCAGCCTAGTTAACTTCTCTGTTGACGGTATCGGTTTCATCTTTGCATTCCAAGTTCTACCTACTCTAATCTTCTTCTCAGCACTTATCTCTGTACTTTACTACATTGGTGTTATGCAATGGGTTATCAAGATTCTTGGTGGTGGTCTACAAAAAGCACTAGGTACTTCTCGTGCCGAATCTATGTCTGCAGCAGCTAACATCTTTGTTGGTCAAACTGAAGCACCACTTGTGGTTCGTCCGTTTGTACCAAAAATGACACAGTCTGAGCTATTCGCAGTAATGTGTGGTGGTCTAGCATCTGTTGCTGGTGGTGTACTAGCGGGTTACGCTTCTATGGGTGTACCTCTAGAGTACCTAGTTGCCGCATCATTCATGGCAGCACCAGGTGGTCTTCTATTCGCTAAAATCATCAAGCCTGAAACTGACACGCCAGATGACAACATCGCTGACGAAATGGACGGTGGCGATGACAAACCAGCTAACGTTATCGACGCAGCAGCTGGTGGTGCATCAGTAGGTCTACAACTAGCACTTAACGTTGGTGCAATGCTTCTAGCATTCATCGGTCTAATCGCTCTTATCAACGGTATTCTAGGTGGCGTTGGCGGTTGGTTCGGTATGGAAAACCTAACTCTAGAACTTCTTCTAGGTTGGATCTTCGCTCCGCTAGCATTCATCATTGGTGTTCCATGGGAAGAAGCAACTATCGCTGGTTCTTTCATTGGTCAGAAGACAGTTGTTAACGAATTCGTTGCATACCTAAACTTCGTACCATACGTTGGTGAGAACGCTCAAATCGTTGAAGCGACTGGCCAAGTAATGTCTGTTAAGACTCAAGCAATTATCTCGTTCGCTCTATGTGGTTTCGCAAACCTTTCTTCTATCGCGATTCTACTAGGTGGTCTAGGTGGTCTAGCTCCAAACCGTCGTCACGACATCGCTCGTATGGGTGTTAAAGCGGTTATTGCTGGTACTCTATCTAACCTGATGGCAGCGACAATTGCTGGCTTCTTCCTATCTTTCTAATCAAGTAGATTTAGATATATAGACGCCACTTTAATATCGCCCCGTAGCAAGAAATTGCTGCGGGGCTTTTTTGTTTTTAGGCCTGTTGATTTTGAACATGAGTTCGATTCAATGCTGGGTCTAGAATGTTTTTTTGAGATACAAACCGTTTGCGTTCTAAGGAGCACTACAATTTATTGATGGATACCTATAATGTATAAGCTAAAGGGATAGGATGTCTCTATTGGCTGGAAAGTAACCTCGAGGTTGACTCGAACGTTATTCTTCTGGGATTAAGCCAAACTTAGCGATACGCTATAGATGTTAGACACAACATGACTGATTTGTTGTGCCATAGACCAAACTGGTACTGTGCGGTGACAAGGATTGCAATTGATAGCGAAAGTTATCAAGTCTTCAGGGAACCAAGTCCGTTCATTTGTGACTACTGAGCATTACTCAAATATCCATCTATACTGGATGGAGGGCGAAGTAGTTAACTATTTGAATATATTGATCGGAGATAGAAATGAGCGATTTAAAAGCAGCAGCTCTACGTGCACTTAAACTTATGGACCTAACTACGCTAAATGACGACGATACTACTGAAAAAGTAGTAGCGCTTTGTCACGACGCGAAGACTGCAGTTGGTAACACCGCTGCAATCTGTATTTACCCTCGCTTTATCCCAGCAGCTAAGAAAGCGTTGCGTGAGCAAGGTACTCCAGAAGTACGTATTGCGACTGTAACTAACTTCCCTCATGGTAATGATGACATCGACATCGCCGTTGCTGAAACAAAAGCAGCAGTAGCGTACGGTGCAGACGAAGTAGACGTAGTATTCCCGTACCGCGCTCTAATCGCTGGTAACGAAGAAGTTGGCTTTGAACTAGTTAAACAATGTAAAGCGGCTTGTGGTGACATCACGCTTAAAGTGATCATCGAAACCGGTGAGCTGAAAGAAGAAGCGCTAATTAAGAAAGCATCTGAGATTTGTATCAAAGCAGGCGCTGACTTCATCAAAACTTCAACAGGTAAAGTGCCAGTAAACGCGACTCCAGAGTTCGCTCGCATGATGCTAGAAGTAATTCGTGACATGGGCGTTGCTAAAACAGTTGGTTTCAAACCTGCTGGTGGCGTACGTACTGCTGAAGATGCAGCACAATACCTAGCAATGGCTGATGAGCTACTAGGTGCTGAGTGGGCAGACAACATGCACTACCGTTTTGGCGCATCAAGCCTACTAACTAACCTTCTTAATACATTAGAAGTGACAGATCAGACTGCTGATCCAGCAGCATACTAATTTACTCGTCATATTTGACGCCGCAGCGTTGTTGACTGCGTAAGTTCATCCTAATCACATAGAGCCTCTATGCTCATAGGAATGAACTAACTGGTCGCCTCGCTGCAACGCCAAATATTTAGAGTATTGATAATAACAAGTCTGTTTGATGGAGTGGCGTTAAGTCACTCCATATTACCTCTTTCCCTACAAACCATACTCACTAGAGTTTGGGAGGCACTAATGTATCTACCTCAAGAAATTATTCGCAGAAAACGTGACGGTGAAGTCCTAACCGCTGAAGAAATTAACTTCTTCATTCAAGGCGTAGCTAAGAACACGGTTTCTGAAGGCCAAATTGCAGCATTCGCAATGGCTATCTTCTTCAACGAAATGACAATGCCAGAACGTATCGCACTAACGTGTGCAATGCGTGATTCTGGCATGGTGATCGACTGGAGCCACATGAACTTTGATGGCCCAATCGTTGATAAACACTCTACTGGTGGTGTTGGTGACGTAACTTCTCTGATGCTTGGCCCTATGGTGGCAGCATGTGGCGGTTTCGTTCCAATGATCTCTGGTCGTGGTTTAGGCCACACTGGCGGCACGCTAGACAAGCTTGAATCGATTCCTGGTTACAACATTACACCGACTAACGATGTGTTCGGTGAAGTAACTAAAGACGCAGGTGTTGCGATCATCGGTCAAACAGGTGATCTAGCTCCTGCTGATAAGCGTGTTTATGCGACTCGTGATATCACAGCAACAGTAGACAATATCTCGCTAATCACAGCTTCCATCCTATCTAAGAAATTGGCGGCAGGCCTTGATTCTTTAGTAATGGATGTAAAAGTAGGTTCTGGTGCATTCATGCCGACTTACGAAGCATCAGAAGAGCTAGCGAAATCTATCGTTGCAGTAGCAAACGGCGCTGGCACTAAGACAACGGCAATCCTAACGGACATGAACCAAGTTCTGGCTTCTTCAGCGGGTAACGCAGTAGAAGTACGTGAAGCGGTTCAATTTCTAACGGGTGAATACCGTAATCCACGTTTGCTAGAAATTACGATGGCATCGTGTGCTGAAATGCTAGTGTTGGGTAACCTTGCAAAAGATTCAGAAGAAGCGCGCGAAAAACTGATGGCAGTACTGGATAACGGTAAAGCGGCAGAGTGCTTCGGTAAAATGGTAGCGGGCCTTGGTGGCCCAGCAGATTTCGTAGAAAACTACGATAATTACCTAGAAAAAGCAGAAATTATTAAACCAGTGTACGCGCTAGAAAGCGGTGTGGTATCAGCAATGGATACTCGTGCAATTGGTATGGCTGTGGTTGGTATGGGCGGTGGTCGCCGCGTAGCAACGGACAGTATTGATTACGCAGTGGGTTTTGATGGCTTCATTCGCCTTGGCGAAGTGGCTAGCGAAGAGAAACCATTAGCAATGATTCATGCTCGCAACGAACAACAGTGGCAAGAAGCTGCAACGGCATTACAAAATGCAATCACTGTGGGCGGAGAATATACAGCAACGCCAGACGTTTACCGTCAGATTCGTTCTGAAGACGTGTAAATAACCGTTATCGGTATACCTCGTGTATACCGATAATCAAAACGCTGGTGCAAAGAGCAATAAGTTGGTGAAGAAAATGAAAAGAGCATTTATTTTAGTTTTAGATTCATTCGGTATCGGTGAGACAGCGGATGCAGACAAATTCGGTGATGTTGGTTCAGACACAATGGGCCACATCGCGGATCATTGTGATAAAGGCCTTGCAGACAATGCCGATCGTCAAGGTCCTCTGACGTTACCAAACCTGTCTAAACTAGGTTTAGCGATGGCTCACAAAGAGTCTACAGGTCGTTTTGCTCCGGGTATGGATGCAGACGCAGAAATCATCGGCGCTTACGGTCATGCTGCTGAACTGTCTTCTGGTAAAGACACGCCATCAGGTCACTGGGAAATCGCTGGTGTACCAGTATTGTTTGACTGGGGCTACTTCACCGACAAAGAGAATAGCTTCCCTAAAGAGCTAACTGATCGCATTCTTGAGCGTGCAGGTTTGTCTGGCTTCCTAGGTAACTGCCACTCATCTGGTACTGAGATCCTAGATAACCTAGGTGAAGAGCACATGAAGACAGGTCTTCCGATCTTCTACACGTCTGCTGACTCAGTATTCCAAATCGCTTGTCACGAAGAGACATTCGGCCTGCAAAGCCTACTAGATCTTTGTCAGATCGCTCGTGAAGAGCTTGAAGAGTACAACATCGGTCGTGTTATCGCGCGTCCGTTCATTGGCCCTGGTAAAGGTCAATTTGAGCGTACTGGTAACCGTCGTGATCTTTCTGTTGAGCCACCGGCAGCAACTATCCTTCAGAAGCTGGTTGATGAGAAGGGCGGTAACGTTCACTCAATCGGTAAGATCTCTGATATCTACGCAGGTTGTGGTATCACTCAGAAAACCAAAGCAACGGGTATCCCAGCGCTATTTGAAGCGACTAAAGACGCAATCAAAGAAGCGGGCGATAACACGATTGTTTTCACTAACTTCGTTGACTTCGACTCAGCTTACGGTCACCGCCGTGATGTTGCGGGCTACGCAGCGGCACTTGAGTACTTCGATGGCCGCATCAATGAAGTCATCGAAATGATGAAAGAAGACGATGTACTTATTCTAACGGCTGACCACGGTTGTGACCCAACATGGCCAGGCACAGACCATACTCGTGAGCACATCCCTGTGATCGTTTACGGGCAAAAAGTACCAGCGGGTTCTTTAGGTCGTCGTGACACGTTTGCTGATATTGGTCAAAGCCTTGCTGAATACTTTGGCACTTCGCCAATGGAATACGGCAAAAGCTTTCTTTAATGTTTATAAATAGAGAGGGGAACCTCTCTATTTTTTTGATTTGATATAAAGGATATTTTCAATGGCTACTCCACATATTAATGCTGAAATGGGTGCTTTCGCGGACGTTGTTTTGATGCCTGGCGATCCGCTACGTGCGAAATACATTGCAGAAACTTTCTTAGATGATGTTGTTCAAGTGTGCGACGTTCGCAACATGTTTGGTTACACCGGTACTTACAAAGGTCGTAAAGTTTCGGTAATGGGACACGGAATGGGCATTCCATCTTGTTCTATTTACGCGACTGAGCTGATCAAAGACTTTGGTGTGAAGAAAATTATTCGTGTTGGTAGCTGTGGTGCAGTAAGCGAAGATATCAAAGTGCGTGATGTCGTGATTGGCATGGGTGCATGTACTGACTCTAAAGTGAACCGTATTCGCTTTAAAGGTCATGACTTTGCCGCAATTGCAGACTACAAAATGGTTCGCGCCGCAGAAGATGCAGCCAAAGCGCGTGGCGTAGACGTAAAAGTCGGTAACCTGTTCTCTGCTGAGCTTTTCTACACGCCAGATCCGGAAATGTTTGAAGTAATGGACAAGTACGGCATTGTTGGCGTTGAAATGGAAGCGGCTGGTATCTACGGCGTTTGTGCTGAGTACGGCGCGAAAGCTCTGACAATCTGTACGGTGTCAGACCATATCAAAACTGGTGAACAAACTACGTCTGATGAGCGTCAAACCACGTTCAATGACATGATGGTCATCGCATTAGATTCAGTTTTACTTGGCGATGATGAATAATCGCCGAGTTTGGATGTAAAAAAGCCCGAACCAAGAGTTCGGGCTTTTTTGTACAATGATACTTTTGGTTTCGAAAGTTAGGCTAATTTGCTTTTTTCAGAAGTAAATTCTCACCAGACTTCTTCTCTTTTTTTCTAAGCACTAGCACAAAAAGCATTCCTCCCACAAAACTCATTAAAAGCATGAGTAACATGTAACGGTCACTCTTGCGATAATGATGGTCGGATATCGCTGTTACTTTTCCAGTTTCAAAAGTAATTCGAACAAACCCGATGATTGAGTTCTCGGCAGAAAAAATAGGCTCGACCAATTGTTGGCGACCTATGCTTGCTGTTGCTAAAGGCGTATCTAGTCCAAGTACTTCACGAACGGTTCTTGCTTTGTCGCTAGAAGCTAAGCGAACGCCTTCCGCATTATAAATGGTAGCGTCCAATACTAGTCTGTCATGGGCGAGTTGGTTAGTGAGTTGTAGTAGCCTTTCTTGGTCTTGTTGAGCAATCATCTTGCTCGCAGATAGCGATGCTTGAGAGATCAACACTTTGGTTAAGGTTTCAAGCTGCTTATTTTGAATCTGTTCGTTACCTTTACTGATCACAACGCTGTTTCTTACTGTAGCAAAAAACATGGCCGCTAAAACAATTAACGCAACAATACGCAGAGCATTGCGTAAGGAAAAGAGGGATTCATTCATGATGACCTGCATTTCAAGTGAACAAATGTAATTAAAGACAGTTTGAGACTTGCGTTTTTAAATTGCAATAGGTTAACGTCTAGCTAGGTTAATTAGGAATTATAAACATGGAAGCGCATAAACAGTTGCCAATTAAAAGGCATACATCACTTGTTACTCGATTACCGGAGACTCGATTTGCAAGCCAACTCGCGAAATCAAAAGCGAATTGGATAGTATTCGGTGAGTATTTATCTCCTCAACATTTTGATGATATCGACTTTTTTACTGGGTTCTATAACACAGTGTTGGATACATGGAAGGTCGGCCACTATGAAGTGGCTCTAATGTCTGGAAACTTAACCCCAGCTCATGAAGAAATTTTGCAAGGTCTCGGCTTAGATTATGCGAATTTGAGCGAAGTCCCTGATTTATCAAAACCAGGTTTGATCGTGATGGATATGGATTCCACAGCAATCAAAATTGAATGCATCGATGAAATAGCAAAACTTGCGGGTGTCGGTGAATTGGTTTCAGAAGTTACAGAACGCGCGATGCAAGGTGAGTTGGACTTTGAAGAAAGTCTGCGTCAGCGTGTCGGTGCATTGAAAGACGCAGATGAAGCGATTTTAGAGCAAGTTCGAAGCACATTACCTTTGATGCCAGATCTCATTGAATTGGTGAACACGTTACGTGCATTTGGCTGGAAAACGGCTATTGCATCTGGAGGCTTCACCTACTTTTCAGACTTCTTAAAAGACACACTTGGTTTAGATCATGCACAATCTAATACTCTTGAAATTATTGATGGCAAGCTAACCGGCCAAGTTCTTGGCGATGTCGTCTCTGCTCAGACAAAAGCAGATATTCTGATTGAGCTTGCTGACGAGTATGATATTGAGGTTCATAACACAGTTGCAGTGGGAGATGGTGCGAATGATCTCGTCATGATGGGAGCGGCTGGTTTAGGTGTGGCATATCATGCGAAGCCAAAAGTGGAAGCCCAAGCTCAAGCTGCAATCCGTTATGTAGGGTTAGGTGGCGTACTGTGTATTCTTTCGGGAGTGCTCGCAAAGCAGCAGAAAGTGAGTTGGCAAGTTAAGCCGTAGGTTAATACAGACAAACTAATCGCAATTTAAAAAGCAGGCTATATAGCCTGCTTTTTGTTTGACTCAATTAAGTTAGCTCTAATCGTATGAGCACTTCGTCAGTAATATCTTCCATCTCGCCATATCCAATCAAGGATGTGATCTCTTTTTCAAGTTTACGAGCTTGATGCATGCTGATTTGTGATAGCTCTTCTAAGTCGGTTTGGAATAACGTAGTGAGCGCGTCAAAGATCGGTGCTGTCGAGATTCGCAGAACGTAGATTTCGCCCATTTGTTGGGCTTTTTTGATGAACATAATGCGCTCTTTCACTGAATTAAAGTCGGTAACCAGCTTGGTGTGAATAGACTGCACTTTATTCCCGAACTTAATCGCCGCAATATACACATCATGATGTTGAGGTTCTGCCCCATCAATGCGCTTTATTGGTACGGCTAAAAGAGTATTGGAACGCCCTTTAAAAATTGGTTCTAGCGATAAATTCTGTTCATGACCTAACTTGGCTAAAAGCATTAAATGATTTGCAAGTGGGAAGTTGACTCCGATGACTTTCGTTCTAAGCGTAGCTCCTGGTTTGTCGATGAAAATGGGGCTACTCACTACCTTGCTAAGTAAAATATTATGAAGCGCCTCAAGTAGTCCGTTGTTCGGAAGAACTTCAGCTTTCTTCATTAATTTGTCTTGGTTGCTATCGATCAAGCCATTGAGAAACGCAATGGTACGAATAGTCTTGCTAGTTTCATCAATCATCAGTTGAACATTACGCCCGTTCGGGCTGACTCGTATGACCTGATAAGGTACAGCACTTAGTGGTAGCTTTTTATCGTAAAGCTGTAATTCGCTAAAGTTGATTGTCACGGGGGCATCGGACTTTAATACCAATGGTTGCTGTAAAGTAAGGCTAAGCCCACGCTTTGAAAGGTCGACAGTAAAACCGGTCGCTTTTTCCCCATCTGCAGTCGTGAGCTCCAATGGAGATTTAAATTGGTATCGTGGCTCTTTACGGCGAGATTGAGCGTCGAAGTAAATACTTTGAAGTTTGCCAATTACTTTTCTTGAGTGGCGGAATTGATTGAGTTCGCTGCTCGCCAGTCGTGGCTTTTCTGTAAAGAGATAGTCACTCGCCGTTGAGTGATCACCGATTTCTTGCAAGATGCCACAATGCGTCAACGAATCAGAGCTATTCGCTAATTCTGGTGAATGCTGAGCTAACGCTTCACGTTCATCCTGAGAAAGTTCAAACACGGAAAACTTGAATGCTTTCCAGCTTTTTCGCTTTGCCCCTACATGCCAAAACAATTGTCTTTGCTCTCGTGTTGCTTCGGGTAGCATCATTGAGTAGTAAAGCGTTTTGTCTTGGTGAACATGGGTGAACGAGTAGATAACATTACTTGTACCTTTGATTCCTGGTTTGGTCAGCAAGCTCATACGCTGCTCATTAAACAAGGTTCCGAATGCTTGTTGATTTCGCTCGTCATGCCAATATTGCCATAGGGGATGGTTGTTATCGGTCAGCAGAGCAAGCTTTAACTCGGTGCCACTAAAGAATAGTGGAAGGTTACATGTGTGTTTTAAGAAGGTGTGTTCAAACCCGCGAGTTCTCGCTCGTATGATTTTATCTTGGTTATCATGCTTCGCTTTGTTGGCAATATTGCTGGTTGCTTCAGATATTAAGCGCGTAATGAGGTCGGTGTCGGTAAGCTTTAGAGTTCGAAGGTACTTAATCGCATCATTTTCATAAGACTCGTCGACGGCAAGTACTCTAAATTCTACTTCTTGGTCAACGCCAGCAAGCTCCGACTTTTGAGCCAATTCGGTGAAAGTAACGGTAATGACTTCGCCAAGGTTATATTCAAATGCACTGGGTACTTTGAACTTAGCCCCTGAACTTGACAAATCTATGGTCAAACCATGTAAAATTTGTCCTTTCGGCATTCTGATCTCAACTTGCGTATTTACTTTAAGTCGGTTTTCTTGGCGTTTAAGGTCGTACCCTAACGTAATCGGCTCAGACTCATAAGAGCTGTTAGCGCTGGTCAATTCCTTTGCAGCTTGTCCCTGAGTTCGAGAGCCCATAACCCGGAAGTTATTTTTGGTATTCGAAAGGGCTTCCCAAACCCCTTCGGTGTAGCCTTTAAACTTTTTGGTGCCTTTGTGGTATGCGTTAAAGGCGACGTCATCGAGCCAGTGTTTCCGACCATCAAGAATATATTCGCGACACTCACCTTGCACCCGACCACGTAAGTCGATGCTTTTAGTG
>Ga0213838_1001767_pt1 | contig 10634 bp, 6 predicted proteins | sample SWPATP13_FD_160577 | JGI IMG/M metagenome (GOLD analysis project Ga0213838, IMG submission 160577) | Coastal seawater microbial communities from Marineland, Florida, United States - SWPA TP1 #3 | ecosystem: Environmental > Aquatic > Marine > Coastal | place: USA: Florida | collected 2016-08-06
GCGAGCCATTTTGGTAACTCACTTTTGTTCTTTATGACAGGCTCTTTTTTAATCGAAGTAATATTTAATATTGATGGTATTGGCTTACTTGGCTATGAATCGATTGTAGAAAGAGACTACCCAGTAGTAATGGGAATCGTTGCCATAAATGCAGTTATGCTAATGGTAGGTAATATTTTGTCAGATATGTGTGTGGCGATTGCAGATCCACGTGTGAGGTTCGGATCATGATTAAGTTAACTCCGTTAACGCAAAAGAAGATCAAACACTTTAAAGAAATTAAGCGTGGCTATTGGTCTCTAATTATTTTGTCTACGATGCTATTTTTATCGTTGATTGCAGAAGTGCTCGTGAACAATAAAGCACTTGTGGTTAAGTATGAAGATAAGTTGTCATTCCCTGTATTCAGCGACGTAAGAATTGGCACAGAGTTTGGACTCGATTACGCAAGTGAGGCTGATTATAGAAAGCTGAAAGTACAGTTTGATCAAGAAGGTGAAGGAAACTTTGTTATTTTGCCAATCGTACCTTGGAACCCTTATGAGCAAGATTTTGCGGGTGATTTTCCGCCTTTAGCTCCAAGTCTAGAATCACAGCATTACCTAGGGACCGATGTTATAGGGCGAGACATACTAGCGCGTTTGGTATACGGCTTTCGAATTGCTATGGGCTTTGCTCTTATTACTATGGCGGTTTCATTCGCAATAGGTACGGTGGTGGGCTGTGCAATGGGTTACTTCGGCGGGAAGTTTGATCTGTTCGCTCAACGTTTGATTGAAGTTTGGTCTATGGTGCCATTCCTCTACGTCATTATGATTTTGGTGTCTGTCACTAAACCAACGTTTTTATTGTTTATTGGTATCAATGTGTTGTTCGGCTGGATGGGGATCACTTGGTATATGAGAACCATGACTTATAAAGAGTCCGCTCGCGAATATGTCATGGCGGCAAAAGCGTTAGGTGCATCAACAGGTCGTATTCTTTTGCACCATATTCTACCAAACACTATGGTGATGATTGTAACGCTGGCACCTTTCACAATTGCTGCGAACATTACAGCTTTAACAGCGTTAGATTATTTAGGTTTAGGTCTAATGCCTCCAACACCAAGTTGGGGTGAATTATTACAGCAAGGTAAATCCAATTTGGATGCACCTTGGATAGTTATATCAGTGGTTTCCGCAATAGTAGCAGTATTGGTTATGGTAACGTTTATTGGTGAAGCGATTCGCTCAGCCTTCGACCCTAAAAAGTTCACTCGTTACGTTTAATGCCAACTTACAAGGAAGTTAATATGAAAAATAATAAAGTAACATTGGCAGTCACAGCTGCACTCGCAAGTTTTTGTTTTCAAGCACAGGCAACCACGCTGCCTGCCGACTTAGAATGGCGCACGAACAATGCTGAACCACTGTTTGCATCTGATGAAGCGAAGAGAGGCGGTACATTACGCACTTTCATGGCGAGCTTTCCTCAAACACTGCGTAGCGTTGGCCCAGATGCAAACTCGGGTTTAAGACACTACTTCATGGATGGCGCTCCCAAGCTTGCTGAAAGACACCCAAATACGGGTAAGTGGATACCTCAACTTGCTACAGAATGGGCATTTTCAGAAGATAACCGTACTGTTTATTTTAAACTAGACACTAATGCAGAGTGGTCTGATGGTGAAAAAATTACCGCTGATGACTATGTCTTTATGCTTAAGTATTACCGTTCTAAGGATATTATTGACCCTTGGTATAACGACTTTTTTAGCACATCCATCACAGGCGTTAAGAAAATTGACGATTACACTATTGCTGTAGAAACGGCTATCGAACAAAGCCAAGATGCGCTGATGGTGTTAGTGAATATGCCAAGTAATGGTTTCCAACCTCGTCCTGAACACTTTTTTAAAGGTGGCAAAGACGAAAATAACGATGGAATGGACGACAACTTTGTACGTAAGTACAACTTCAAAAGTGAGCCTACGGCTGGCCCTTATTACTTAGACAAAGTGAAAAAGGGTAAAAGTGTTACTTTTAAACATGTTGGCGAAGACTGGTGGGGCTATTCGAATCGTTACTACCAAAATCGCTACAACGTAGAGAAAGTCCGCATTACCGTTATTCGTGATTTTGATATTGCTTTAAAACACTTCGAAAAAGGAAAGTTAGACTTTTTTGATTTAGTCCTACCGGAATATTGGCATGGGAAATCAGACTCAGAGGGAACTGAGAAAGGATATATCCACAAGTTTTGGGGTTTCAACCAAACGCCACAGGGTGCGGGCGGTTTATGGATGAACACGGCGCAACCTTTACTGGATAACTTGGATCTGCGTAAAGGCGTAATGCATGCCACTGATTATGATGGCATGATAAAAAACATTATGCGTGGTGACTACACTCGTAAGCCACATGGTCTAGGTTTTGGTCATGGTGACTATGACAAGAAAGACAATAAGGCCCCAGCATTTGATCCGAACTTAGCGGCAGAATATTTCGCGAAAGCTGGCTTTGATAAAGTGGGTCCTGATGGCATTCGAGTTAACAGTAAGGGAGAGCGTCTGTCTTTCGCTATTACGTATGGCTTCACTACTTGGACTCCGCGTATTGCTTACTTAAAAGAGCAAGCAAAATTAGCAGGCTTAGATTTTACGCTGAACCTAGTCGATGGCTCTTCTGCGTTTAAATATATACTTGAGAAAAAGCATCAACTCGCATTCTTGAACATGGGCTCAGGTGAAATCCCTGCTTACTGGGAATACTTACATTCAGATAACGCAAATAAACCTCAAACTAATGCACACACTAATTACAGCAGCCCTGAATTAGATAAACTCATTGAGGCGTATGACGCAGAATTCGATCAAGGAAAACGAATTCAACTTTCTCATCAAATTCAAGATTATGTAGCTGACGCCAACATCATTGTGCCTGGTTATATGGTGCCATATACAAGAGCAGTTCACTGGCGTTGGGTTCAGTACCCAAATAACCCGATGACCAAACAGACTTTGAGCATGTTCCACCCACTAGATACCGGTAATTTTTGGATTGACACTTCAGTGAAGAAAGAGACGAAGAAAGCGATGAAAGATGGGGTTTCTTACGAACCTGTTACCGTTACAGACGATCAGTACAAGCTTTAATGTGGGTGTAAACGCTATGAAAAATGAAGTAATCCTAAGCGTTAAAGATCTTGAAGCCGAGTTTAAAACCGACGATGGAATAGTGAAAGTGCTTCACGGTGTGAGCTTTGATGTAAAGAAAGGCAAAACACTAGGGCTTGTTGGTGAATCTGGCTGCGGTAAAAGCGTGACGTCGATGTCAATCATGGGTCTATTACCAAAACCTTATGGCAATGTAGTGGGCGGTCAGATCCTCTATAAGAACAAAGATCTTGTCACAGTACCCGCAGAAGAAATGTATTCCATGCGTGGTGATGCGATTTCTATTATTTTCCAAGACCCGATGACTGCTTTAAACCCTGTACATACAGTGGGCAAGCAAATCATGGAAGTACTTGAATTACACCGCCCTGAGCTTGCGAAAGAAGAGCGAAGAGCTTACGCCATCTCAATGTTGGAGAAGGTAAGAATACCTTTACCTGACAAGCGAATTGATGAATACCCTCACAACTTATCCGGGGGGATGAGGCAGAGAGTCATGATCGCAATGGCGTTAGCATGTAAACCCGATTTGCTCATCTGTGATGAGCCAACGACGGCCTTGGATGTCACAGTTCAAGCATCAATTCTTGAACTAATGCGAGAGCTACAAGAAGAGACGGGAATGGGGATGTTATTCATCACTCATGATTTAGGTGTCGTTGCAGAAATTTGCGATGATGTGGCTGTAATGTATGCGGGTAAAGTTGTCGAATATGCTGATGTATATGAGTTATTTGATAATCCACAGCACCCATACACGAAGCGACTGCTAGGGTTGATGCCAAACTTGGAAAAGCAACCAAAGCAAATCATCGAGATCCCTGATATTGATCAAAGCCTATTTCCAGAGTTTCGAGGGTAAGAGTTGTGGAAGAAGTACTTAGAATTGAAAACCTAAAACAACACTTTATCTCAGGAAAGAGGTTGTTCTCTAAAGGGTATACGGTTAAAGCCGTTAATGGTGTGTCTTTTTCGCTAAATAGAGGTGAAACTCTTGGGCTTGTGGGGGAGTCTGGTTGCGGGAAAAGTACCTTAGGTCGCACTATTTTAAAGTTATTTGAGCCAACTGAAGGCGCGATTATCTTTGAAGGCAAAGACATCACTAGCTTGAACTCAAAGGAAATGCGTCCTCTGCGTAAGGAAATGCAGATTGTCTTTCAAGACCCGATGGAGTCATTGAATCAACGTCATACGATAGGAATGATACTAGAAGAACCATTTATCATTCATGGAGTAGGCTCTGCCAAAGAACGCAAAGATTGGGTGTTAGAGCTGCTTGATAAGGTTGGTCTTCCTCGAACTTCAGTGAATCGTTATCCTCACGAATTTTCTGGAGGGCAAAGGCAAAGAATAGGTATTGCAAGAGCGATTGCGCTAAAGCCTAAATTACTTATTTGTGATGAATCGGTATCAGCTTTAGATGTATCTGTTCAAGCTCAAATAATTAATTTGTTATTGAAGCTTCAAACTGAAATGAACCTAGCGATTATATTTATTTCTCATGATCTATCGGTAGTTAAACAAGTTTCAGATAACGTAGCAGTTATGTACTTTGGCGAGATTGTCGAATACGGTTCTGCATTGGAGGTTTATAATAATCCTCAAAATGATTATACAAAGAAATTACTATCAGCTATTCCTATTACACATCCTAGTCAAAGAAATAAATAGATAGTAACTATAATAATAAATATATAAACCACGCTATATAAATAGCATTTTAATTCGCTTGTTAATTTGATGTTGGATTTAGGTCTTACCTATATCTAATGGTTATTATCGAAAGATTGAAAGATCGATCGAGGGACTTTTTCACCTCGAATAAACGGTAATACATGGATGACTCTCTGAGTCTAATATTTCATGGAAGTTAACATATGCAGCACAACAACAAATGGAAGAAAAGCACTTTAGCTTTGATTGTTTCTTCTTTATTTGCTTCTCCTTTATTTGCAGAAGAAACAACAGAAGAAAATAAAGAGGTAGAAGTAGAGCAACCAAGCAAATTTGGTGGCTCCGTATCTGTCGCTTACGACACTAATATTTATAATAAAGACGATTACCGCTCCGTTAGAAATTTTTCTTGGAGTGGCACGTTGACTTACCGCTTAAACGACAATTTTAACAGTTACCTTTCTAGCGGTGGTTATCGAGCATTAGAAGATGAAGTCGGCACCTATGCGACTGATTCAGTAATCGGATTAAGTTATTCCAATCTATTTACGTTCGGTGAAACAGGTAAGGCTAGTTTAAGTGGTCAATTTACGATTCCAACTTCGGAAACGTCTGACAATGACGAGCTGATAACTGCTTTGCGAGTTGCGATGCCAATGAGTGCCAAAGCTTTTGGCGTTAATTTTTCACTGTCCCCGCGTTTAAGAAAGAATTTCCACGAATACAAAACCGCTGGTGGTCGCTCATTAACAGAATGGGCTTATTCACTGTCCGCTGGAGCTAGCTATAGCTTTACGAAATTGACCTTAGGAATTTCCGCACTTGGCGGTAATAGCATCAGTTATCAAGGTACACGACGCGAGAGTATCACCTATGGTGGGTCGCTCTATGGTGCTTATCAATTGACTGACCATTTCAATTTTAGTCTGACGGCTGCTACGTCAGGTTTTTACGCAGATGCAGAAAGAGGAACACTAGGAAGTATAGATCTATTTGATGCAGACCGCGCTTCATATATTGCGCAAGTTACATATTCCTTTTAGGGAAATATAAATATAACAAGGAACACGACATGAACTTTAGAAAAATAGTATTAGCTTCGGCTATCGCTGGCATACTTGCCGGTTGTGGAGCAGACGATCAATCGTATGATTATCTATCCAAAGATGAAAATCAGGTGAAAATCTCTTCTATTACATCTTATGAGCCTGTTACTGATTACAATGAAGTAAAAGAAATCCCACTTCCTGGTGTTTGGATGTATCGTCCATCGACGTCATCAGCACCTCGCGATGCAGATATGTACGCTTACTTTGCTGGTGGTGAAGTTCTAGTAACTTTAAGCCTGACTAAAGATGGGTTAGTCGCTAAGCGTATCGATCCAGACGTGGTTAAATACGATCCTAATAACCCTCAAGTGCTTGAAGAAAGTCGTTGGGCAGACAATGTTGATCTAACTCGAGTGCTTGAAATTCCTGGTACTTATAGCGCGTACCAATGTAGCGAAGATAGCTACGGTGACTGTACAAACAAAGAAGAAAAAGTGGATGAGCTTGATGCTAAATGGTACGAGCGAACGCATTTCCTTCCTGATTATGAAGGTCTGAGAGCCTACATTAATGATATTAATGATTACTACGGAAGTGATGCATTATCTACTGAAGTAGCAATGAAAGAGTTTGATCCTGCAAATGGCGTGATCAATATTGAGCTTGAGCGCCACTTTAAAGATGGTAACGGCAAAGCTCGCTTCTTCTATTCGTTTGTTCGACTAGACAAATACGCAGATGCTAACTACACGCCTATCTATCAAGCACAAGCGGACCAAAACAAGTTTGGTTTCTTTACTAGTGAATTTGAAAAAGCAGACAACAATAATTCGACGTCTTCTAAATTTTCAAATGGTGCTTACCTAAACCGTTTTTCTCCTAACCTTGACTCGATTGATTTCTACCTAAGTGATGACTTCTTTGAAGAAGGTAATGAAATCTGGCTGAATGCAACATTAGAAACTATGGATACTATGGCTGCTCAAATGGAAGCCGCAGGAGTTCCACCAGTTAAAGTTATCAACAGAGACAGTGCTGCCAATATTGCGTCTGGCGACTTACGTTACAACGCAATCAACATGTTTGCTGAGCCATCTGACGCGGGTTTACTGGGTTACGGTCCTTCAGCAGCTAACCCGTTAACCGGTGAGATAATCAGTGCGTTTACTAACATGTACCCTGGTACAATTTTACGTTCGGTTCCGCGCCAGTGGGATCAGTTTGCACGTCTATACAACGCACGTTTGTTAGCTGACCAAGCTGAGGTGGTCGCTGAACCTGAAGAAGCTGCAGTTGCAGCAGCAAGTCAGTTGAAAGCGACAAGTAACACGCTTAATGCGCGTCAAGAAAGTACTTCTCAAACGGGTTATGTATTGCCGGATAGTGAAAGACTGTTAGAATTTGAAATGAAAGAGCTAAGAACTCTGGACTTAGAAAACCAAGTTAAAAACAGTGAAGGCTACGCAAATCTGTTTGGGGATGCGAAAGAAGCCGTTGATGCGGTTTTTGACAAAGACAAAGTTGAAGAGTTCTGGTCACGTAATACCATGTTCTCAGCAAACAATGTTTGGGTATCAAGCACTGAGAAGCATAGCCTACCTGGTATCGATTTTGAGCAAGATGGCTACTTTTATGAAAGTGATGACGACAATAAAGAGCTAAAAGATTTCGACGATCTGAACTCAATTCAAAAGCAACAAGTAAGCGAAGTTTTTGGCGTGCATAACTATAAAACGACGTTAGTTCATGAAATCGGTCATAATTTAGGTTTGCGTCATAACTTTGAAGGCTCTGCAGATAAAGCGAACTTCTATACGCAGGAACAAGCCGATAGCATGGGGCTTCGCGGTATTCCAGCAGCCACTTCTATCATGGATTATGCTCCGTCTGAGCTAGATATCGAGCCTGTTCTAGGTACTTATGATATTGCTGCTTTACAAGTTGCTTATGCTCGTGTGGTTGAAGATGAAGATGGCAATATGCATAGCTTGAAGCCATTTGATACTAAGTACCGTAATCAGTACGAACAGGCTGACATACCGACGAATACTGAGCGTTCACCATTCTCTCCAATCACACAGTTAGAGTTCTCTTTGAACGATAGCAATGAAAGTGCATTAGAGGCTTACAAAGCGTTAGTAGCCGTTTATGAAGAAGAGCTGGTCACTTACAACGAAGCTGTCGCTGAATACCAAGCGCAAATTGATAATGGTACGCCAGTAGAAGACCTAACTCAGCCAGTCGAACCAATCGCACCGCAGGCACCACTCGAAATTGCAACTGAGATTAAAGAATACGGTTTCTGTACTGATGGTAATGTAGGTAGCACATGGGATTGTGATCGTCATGATGAGGGTACCGATCGTGTGCAGAATGCAAGTTACCACTACCAGAATTTAGAAAACTTCCATGACATGTTCAACTTCCGAGGTGAAGACTATAGCTTCACTGAGCGTGGCACAATTGGTCGCTATTTCTTCTTCCGTAATAGAATGATGGATATTGCGAGCCACGGTATGCAGTCTTGGGGCTTCATCACAATGGCTGCTGAGTACAATAATTGGTCAGATCCGATAGTGTTTGCTGAAGCTATGTGTGAAGTGCAAGATAGCGGCGAAGCTCGTTGGCCATTAGCATGTGATTACTACAAATCGGCAGAAAAAGCTGGTGAGTTGATGGTTTCAATGCTTGCAACACCAGAAAAAACTTGTCAGGTCAAAGTGACTCAAACGTCAAACGGCGCAGAGACTCATGAAAATATTAGCCTAGAAGACATGTACGGAAAAGTGCGTTGGGACTTAGATGAAAACCATGAGCTTCCACTTGATTGTTTTGATGAGACGTTGAAAAAACAGCTTGTTATTAATAATGCATCAGGTCAAGAAACTGAATCGTATGAGATTTTGGCTGAGCTTAAAGGTGGTCAATACCTTAACCACCAGACTGCTGGTAGCACTGTGAATCATGAGTTCAGTGATTGGACTAACTACGATGAAATTGATGCCTTTGGTGTATGGTTCTATCGCTTGATTGCCGCTCAGCAAATTGCAAGTCGTGATATGGTTTTAGGTGGCGATACAGCGATTATCGATATTCCATCTGTTCGCACAAAAGTTGATGAGTTGGTTCGCCACTGGACATTAGGTACAGAATATTCGGGTTACCAGTTTGTAGATGAAAGTGGTGCAGAAGTTGTATCTCAAGTGCCATACGCGCCAGATTACACTGCGCAGAAGATTCGTCGATTGAACTACCCAGAAAACATCATCATGAGCTGGTTCACTTATACAAACCGTACTCAAGATACAAACTTAGTTGAAGCGACATTAAAGTCTCTAGCGTATGACGCTGATTCTGTTCACCCTGAGAAGAAATTCTTAGCACGTAACTTTATCGATTCAATTTCAGTATTTGATACAACTGGTGAAACAGCACGAGCTGATCACGTTAGCCTAGAGCTAGATGGCCGTCAGTATTCTGCTGGTGCTCAGCACTCTATTGCTCGCGATATGATTACTCAGGCGAAAAGTTCTGCAGTCTTCCAAACAGAAGAGTTCTTGAAAACACAACCATCATTAGACGGTGTAAATGACTTCGTGGATTCTTACCAAGAGCAATGGGACACTGCAATCGCAAGTGCCACTAACTTTGGTAGCTACCTACAGCAAGATACATACGGTGGTCAGAAACTACGTCATCCAGGTGGTCATGCGTTGATGACAGGGTCTGAGGCTATCTTTGACCAGATTATTTCTGGCCAACTACCTAATTCTGAGCTTTCTCCATCGCTACATGCTTTGATTAATAGCTTAGTCGTTAGCGGTCAACTTAAGGGCAATACTGATGAAGAGATTGCCGCTACAGGCTGTCAGACTGCTTTCCACAGCGGTGTATGTATTGTGACAAGTACTGGTTCATTTACACAAGATGCACTTGATGTTATCAACTACCCAGTAAGCTGGATCCCTACGTTCTACGCAGAGGCAAAGGAAATTTCTCGTTTGTTTGATGCGAACTTCTTACAGTCTAACTTGGAAAGTGAACTGTTAGGTAAGGACTTTGATCTTATGAAGTCGTATATCGGTACTGATTTTGAGATATTAAAATACCAAGAAGCTAAGATGTTAGAGAAGTTACCTCATTACAATCGTTAATGCTTAGTATTCTAAACTAACAAAAAGCCCGCTTTATAAGCGGGCTTTTTTATTTTTGTCTTATTCGTAGACGGCAATATCACTAAAAAATCGGGACACCACTATGGAATTTAAAATCAGTGTCTCCAGAGCTAATCAGTTCTGCTTCTACTTTTCCAAAATAAGCGACTCGTTCAGAAATGTCCTCATCAGTGATTTGCTGAGCAAGTGACAGGTAATCTTGATAGTGTCTCGCTTCTGAGCGCAGTAGTGAGATATAAAATTTAGCAATATCATCATCTAGATGTGGTGCAAGCTTAGCGAATCGTTCACATGACCGCGCTTCAATGTAAGCCCCGATGATAAGCTTATCAACCAAAGTCTGAGGCTCATGAGTTTTCACTTTAGAGAGTAAGCCCTTAGCATAGCGACTTGCGGTGATGTTTTCGTATGGAATATCGCGGCTTTCCATGATTTCAAGAACTTGATAAAAATGGTGCAGCTCTTCTTTAATCAGCAGTACCATTTTATCGATCAAATCTTGGCTATAAGGTGCACCAGATTTAGCCATAATCGCTTTAGATATGCTGTTCTTCCCTTTTAGCGTTTCTAAGGACCCTT
>Ga0213838_1001770_pt1 | contig 10615 bp, 9 predicted proteins | sample SWPATP13_FD_160577 | JGI IMG/M metagenome (GOLD analysis project Ga0213838, IMG submission 160577) | Coastal seawater microbial communities from Marineland, Florida, United States - SWPA TP1 #3 | ecosystem: Environmental > Aquatic > Marine > Coastal | place: USA: Florida | collected 2016-08-06
CAGTAGTGAAACGAAACAGCGCCGATGATAGTGTAGCAGCTGCTATGTGAAAGTAGGTCATCGCCAGGCTCCAAATAAGAGAAAGCCCGATTCGAAAGAGTCGGGCTTTTTTGCGTTTGGAGCTATCAGCCAGGTAGGTTGGGTAGAGCGGAGCGAAACCCAACACAATCCATGTGACCCTCTTCATAACCCATGATTAAAAATTCTTAAAATCTCTACTGGTCTAACTGGTTGGCGATCTCTAAACGGCTTATTTCACCTTGCGCTAATACCATTCCGCTTAAATATCTGATCTAATATAGGCTATATAAAATCACCGGCTAATAACATTGAATTCAAACATATCTGAACAGCTTTTAGCGCTTTCTCGAAAAGAACCAAACGCACGAAAACGCATGCGATTGCTCGCAGTGTCTTTATTTTATGAGGGTAATAGCCGAACCGATATTGCAAAACGTCTAAACACTGCAAGAAGTAGTGTGAATAAATGGGTTTCTAGTTACCTAGAGTATGGGCTTGATGGTTTAGACAATAAGCCTATTCAAGGACGTCCATCAAGGCTGCAACAGCGGCAACTTGAACAACTGTCTGAATTTATAAAGCGCACGAACACAGAACTACGTGGTGGCCGCCTTACCGGTGAAGACATTGTGCATTACATTCACACTGAATTTGGTGTTCATTACCACTTAAATCATGTCTATAAAATTCTAAAGCAACTTGGCTTTAGTTGGATCACAAGCCGCTCTAAACACCCGAAGCAATCATTACAGAGCCAAGATGCTTTTAAAAAACTTCCAACTGGAAACGATCCTTCACACACCAGGACATCTTCCTCTTGACCGTATCGACGTATGGTTTCAGGACGAAGCACGATTTGGCCAGCAAAATCCGACTACGCGCATTTGGGCTGAAACAGGCACTCGGCCACGGATTGTAAAACAACAGCAATTTGACTATGGATACTTATTTGGCGCGGTATGTCCAGCCACAGGCCAAACAGAAGCGTTAGTTAGCCCATTCGTAAATAAAGAAGCAATGACGCAGCATATGCGCCAGATATCACACGCGACACCTGTTGGAAGACACGCTGTCGTGATAATAGATGGCGCAGGCTGGCACACATACGATACAGCTGCAGAATTTAAAAACCTAACCCTGATAAAGCTCCCACCTTATTCACCAGAGCTAAATCCAATAGAGCAAGTATGGAGCTGGATACGACAGCATTGTTTATCCAATAGAGTGTTTTCGGGCTATGACGAAATTGTCGATGAAGTTTCAAAGGCATGGAATCACTTTATTTCAATCCCGGATCGAGTGAAGAAAATGTGCAATCGGGAATGGATTAAATTGATTTAATCTTTATGCGGAATGGTATAATTCGTCTTTTATTAATGAGCTTTACCTCTTCATTGTGCATGACGAATTACCACGCTGTTGGGTTTCGCTTCGCTCTACCCAACCTACGGCAGATTTCCAAACTTTACTCTTGCAACTTTCCTCTCGCTAACTTTATTCTCGCAACTCACTTACACTGCTCTATCTCTTTCACATCGCCGCGGCCATCGCTTAGGTAGCATTGTTCTAGCAACGAGCAGTAGCAGATCTCAGTTTTAATATTAAAGCGTTGGTCATTTACCTTGTCCCACTGAGTTGCATTGAAGCCTGTTTTCTTAAAACCAAAAAGATTAAGTTCAGCGCCTGAGGCTAATAATCGGTTATTACTAACGCCGGTATACAACCAACCAAATTTTTCAAAGAAATTGATCTCTGGTGACTCATTTTGCAACTTATTTAATTGCTCTTGGTAAGCATAGATATCAAAGCAGCAGTCCTTTATTACTTCAAATATCTCTGTATAAGACTTTTCATCGTGGAAGAATTTAACGTATTTAATAATGGCTGGGCCTGATCCTGAGTTTTTAATGTAAAAAGTAATTTCTTCAGAATTTTTTTCTTCATTGAAATTCCCCGTCATCACTTCGAGCCATGGCCAGGTTGCGGCTTTTACTTGTCGTTCTGCGGCGCTGGCTTGCAAGTAAGTGGCATAAAAGGAGGCTGCTGAAATTATAATGGCGCAGAGTGCGAGAAATAGGTTTAGCCGCTCGTTGGTAAACCATGCCTTGCGCTGATTGCTAGCAGGCTGAGTGTTTTGCTGGGTGGTCTTTGTTTGCTCTTCAACGTTGGAGTCTTGCTCTGATTTAACGGTTGAACAGCTTGCGTCCTGTTGCTGATTATCCATAATTTTTAATTGTTGTTTTTATAGACTAATAAAGATACAACTTTAATTGGATAGATAAAAGAGACAGGGAGTAAAACTCCCTGATTTGGTATTAACTATTTGAGATAAACACGGTGAGCTTTTCACCCACTCTTAAGCTATCTCTTGAAAGGTTATTCCATTGTTTGAGTTTAGTGATACTGACTTTGTATTGCTTTGCTATCTTCCAAAGGCTATCGCCAGATTTCACCTTATATTCGATTTGCTGATCAGCCAATTGTGGCAATATCAGTTTTTGACCAATACGGATAGTGTTTGTTTTTAGGTTATTGAAGGTTTTCAGTTGGCTAACTGTTACTTTATAGTTTTTTGCAATCACACTTAAGCTATCACCGCGTTTAACAGTGTAATGTTGCCACTGGCTATAATCATTGCTCTTTTGATTAGCTAATAGAGTTTGATAACTTGCTTGCTGATCTTTGGGAACCACAATATGTGGCGCATCAATCACAGCTGGGTATCGGATAACACCATGGTTTAGCTCTTCTAGCTCTTGCCATTTCGCTTTGTCTGCCAAGATCACGGCCCCAGTTACTGGTAAGGTCGCAATAGCCTGCTCATTCTTAATGGCAGGGAATATCATTTTTTGGTGCTTTAATAATTGTGCTGCGGCCAGTAACTTAGGCACGTATTGTTTGGTTTGCGATGGTAGTTTTAAGCTAAAGAAGTCCGTCGACTTACCTTGTTTTTTATTACGAGCAATTGCCTGTAATACACGCCCTTCACCAATATTGTAGGCAGCAATAGCATGATACCAATCGCCATCAAAGCGTTTATAAAGGTATTCCATAAAATCCAAAGCTGCGCGGGTGCTGTCAACCACATCTTGGCGACCATCATACCAAGGGGTAATTTTTACTTTGAAGTATTTGGCGATTGAGGGGGTGAGTTGCCATAAACCCGATGCATGTTTGTGCGAATAGGCGCTGGCATCAAAATCGCTCTCTATAAGCGGCATTAGAGCGAGTTCTATTGGTAAGTCACGGTTTTCTACTTCTGTGACGATATGATACAAATACGGCGCTGCACGGCGGCTTATTTCTTCCATGTAATTTGGATGAGTAAGGTACCAAGCAATGCGCTTTTGCACATCTGGGTGACTTGAATCGCTAAACTGTAGTTGAATACGAATACGCTGCCATACGTCATCTAGTTCACTTGGTTTGAGCGGTGTCACCGCGTCTACTTGTGCTGTTTTAGCTTCTGCAACCACAGTACCTGGATTGGCTTTGATGGTAGGCTTCTTTTCGGGAAGTGACTCAGGGGCAGTCTGACAGCCTGTTACAATAAGAGAAACAACAACAAGGCCTAAAAATCGATTTAAAAACACGTATTAAAATACTCCGTTAACTTAGGTGCGGGTAAACTAAAGCGCCTAAGCTTAACATAGGGTGAGCTAAAAATGACCATTAGATTAACAGCTCGCTAACTTACTCACCCAATTGAAATTAAAACGAAATACTAACTTGTAACCCAGCATAACCATGGTTTTGTGCTTCCCAATAGCGGCTGTCTATTTCTCGGGCTCTGGCATAGATCTCTATTCTGAATGGCTTTGAGTCCACGCCCATGCCCACACCAACATAGCCATCAATATTATTGTGGTCGTCATCATAGCGGTCTCTGTAGTCGTGGTCATCGCGGTCGTCGTATACAGCAAGCTCAATTAAATCTAAGCCCACTTCGCCATAGACAAAAAAGTCGCTGAAATAACCAAATTTGATGCCGCTATCTAAGGTGAGAAATGTCTCCCGATCACCTTTTTTAGTAAATACTTCTGCTGAGCCCAGTGCCGTTGTAAATGCTGCGCCGAAATTACTGTAGTTATTTTTAGCCATAACTTCGATGCCGGCTGAGGTGATTGAATCAGTACTATTATGCTCTGACTTAACAAACAGGTTCATATTAGGGCTGTCATAAATACCAGCAAAGCTTGTAGCAGGAATGAAGGCAAGTGAAGAAAACAGTGCTAAGGCAAGGTATCGCATATTGGTTAGTCCATTAAACGTTCATGGGTTGATGATACCAAACAGCGCCTTAGCAAATTGTAAGTAAGTGTTCTAACTATGTAAGTTAGCCGAACACGCAGCGAAAGCAGGCTCCTTGCTGGCGTTTGATATAAACCAAATCGCCGCCATGATTGAGCATGATCTGGCGCGATAAACTTAAGCCTATTCCTGAGCCTTGTTGCTTGGTAGTAAAAAATGGCACAAAAATCATCTCAATCACATGATCGCTGATACCTGTACCATTGTCACTGACCTCTAAATACAGTTGCTGATTAGCATTTTGTGCAATGCTTACCTCAATGCACTTTGCTGACTTTGAAGTATTTAACTGCTTAAGGACATCAAGGGCATTGGTAAGCAGGTTTATTATTACTTGTTCAACTTGGCCTCTATCTATCATTACTAACTGTTGGCTTTGCACCGATAAATTCAACGTAATATTAAGTTGCTTAGCTTGTTGTGAGTGCAGAGCGACAACTTGCTTGGCAAGATCTGCCAGAATATGTGGCTGTAAGTGTGGGGCGGGTAAGCTACTAACCTTTTTAAATTGCGCTATAAATTCCCCTAAATGCTCGGTTCGTGATGCGAGTGTTGTTAGGGCGAGTTGCAAGTCTTGTTTATCTTCCTGATCATCAAAACTAAGCTCATTTGGCAGCAGTGCCGTACAAGTTTGTGCTAAAGAAGAAAGTGGCGTAATCGAATTAGCAATTTCATGGGTTAGTACTTTGGTAAGGCGCTTATAAGCTTGTTGCTCTTTTAATTGCAGCTGATCATGAATCGATTGCAAACTGATCACTTTACGAACTTTACCTTGGATTTCGGCAATACTGATTTGCACAGATAGGGTATCGTGCTGCTCACCATTTTGCCATGGCACGGTATTACGGCTATTTTGCTTTGCGTCTTGGACTAGGTTGGCTATTACACCTAAATCATCGATGTGCTTTACAGCGTGTCCAAGTAAACGGCTGACCGCCGGATTGCTTTCAATAATAGTGCCTTGTTCGTCACATACTAATACTGCTAAATCGATATGAATTAATAGCGCTTGTAAGAACTGGGCTTGTTGCTCTGCATTAAAACGCGCAGCCTGAATTTGCTGTTTAACCTGCTCAAATTGCTGCTGCATAGGGTGTTGGTCGCCAAAGCCTAATGTGCTGTCTCCATTTGCTAAAGCGCGAAACACCATATCTGCACGCCTTGTTTGGCGTTTAAATAAATTAAAAATTTGCGCGGCACATACCAAATTTAAAATAACTAAAAGTGCCGAAATTGCAGAAAACCCGCTTTGCTCTACTTGCCAAAACAAAGCAATTGATAAACCAATTAGCGCAGCTAATAGGCCGGCTAAGCTAATAAAATTTCGCATCGATTACAGTCCGTATTTTTCTAAACGACGATACATGGCTCCGCGTGTTAGGCCGAGGGCTTTAGCTGCATGACTCACGTTCCCTTGAAAATGCTTTAAAGCTGCACGAACGGTTCTCTGCTCGATGATTTCGAGATCAAAAGTGTCGTAGTCAGTGGCGTTTGAAGAGAGCTCACTTGTACTAACAGCAGCATTTGGTGAGCTTATCACTGAGCTTATATCGAGCTCTGAGCCTTCTGAGAGGATGACTGCTCGCTCAATTGCATGGGCAAGTTCACGGACATTGCCTGGCCAATGATACTGACTTAAACGTGTCATATCAGATGCCGCAATCGAGAGCTCACGTTTGTATTTATGTGCAAAGTGCTGCAAGTAGTAGTTACACAGTAATGGAATGTCTTCACTGCGCTCACGCAGAGCTGGCAAACGGATCTCTACGGTGTTAACACGGTACAGTAAGTCTTGCCTAAACTTGCCTTCAGTAACTGCTTGTTCGAGGTTTTCATTCGTTGCACAGATCAAACGAATATCAATATCGATAACTTTTGAACCACCAACCGGTGTTATTTGCCTGTTTTGTAGTGCTGCGAGCAGTTTAACTTGTTGGTTAAGCGGTAAATTACCTAGCTCGTCTAAAAATAAACTCCCACCATGAGCAAGCTCAAATCGGCCGATGCGATCTTCCTTCGCGCCAGTAAACGCCCCTTTTTTATGGCCAAATAGTTCGCTTTCAAACAGGCTTTCGGCCAGTGAGCCCATATCTAGACTAATGAAAGGCTGGTTTTGGCGCTGGCTTGCATTGTGGATTGCATGGGCAGTGAGTTCTTTACCTGTGCCACTTTCGCCACTAATCAATATGTTGGCATCTGTGTTGGCTGCTTTGTCGATAACCGAAAAAACCTGCTGCATGGCATCACTTTGGCCTAAAAACTCAAATGGTTGATTGCCGATTGACTGCTGCAAGGCCTGCTTTTGTTTTGTGAGCTTACCAACTTGCTGCTTGTCTTTAGCGTGTGAAAATGCCGCCGCTACAGCACCGAGTAATTGCTCATTTTGCCAAGGTTTGGCAATAAAGTCAGAGGCACCGGCCTTAATTGCTTCGACAGCTAGCTGTATATCGCTGTAGGCCGTCATAAGCAGTACCGCAATATTAGCGTCTTGGCTCATGATCTTTTTTAGCCAGTAGAATCCTTCTTTGCCACTAATTGAGTCTTGCGTGAAGTTCATATCGAGTAACACAACATCTATGGCCTGATCCGCCTCATGCTGTGCGTTAATGATAGCTTCGATATCAAAGGGGTTATCTGTGGTTTTTACAACCTGATAATGCTGCTTTAAAAGTAATCGTGCGGCGATAAGTACGTCGGGGTTATCATCGACAATAAGAATTGATCCTGCTTGTTTCATAGCTATTTATTATTATTCCTTTATGGGAACACTAAGACTAATTGAAAATAGTAACAGTGTCCATTTATGGACGATATATGGGTTTTGAAGTGTTCTATAAGCGGACACTTGATTATATGCCTGTTTATTTGTTTTTATATAAGTTATTGTAATTTAATAAAAATAAAAGTTGGCACAAGAGTTGTTTTATCTATAGGTAATTAGCACCTAGATAACTTAAAGGCGTCAACATGGATAAGAAAATTACACGCTCAAATAACAAAGCATTTTTTAAGAAATCAATCATTGCAGCTGCATGCTTAGCTGTTGCGGCTGCAGCTTATGGTTTCACGCAAACTGAGCAAACAGGTCGTAGTCAGCAAGTAACCGCGACAAGCTTAACGATTAGCACAGTACAACAAGGTGAATTTGTTGATGCTTTAAGTCTTCGTGGTCAGGTTATGCCTCGCACTACTATTTACCTCGACACCATTGCCGGAGGCCAAGTTGAAGAGCGACTTGTTGAGCAGGGTGAATTTGTTAAAAAAGGCCAACCACTTGTGCGTTTAAGCAATACCAATTTGCAGCTTGATGTAATGAGCCGTGAAGCACAGGTGACTGAGCAGCTTAACTTTTTACGTAACACGCAAATGAATATGGAAACCAGCCGTTTAAACTTACGCCGTGATTTGCTTGAAATCGATCTTAAAATTACGCATTTATCGCGTCGCTTAAAACAGACTCAGCCGCTAGTGAAAACGGGTGTGTTAGCACAAGAGCAATTATCTGAAATTCAAGAAGACTTAGCGTATTACAAAGCGCGTAAAGAACTAACTCTTGAGCGTCAAAAGCAAGAAAACAGTATTCGTGAAGTTCAGGTAGCTCAGTTAAAAGACAGTGCCGACATGTTAGAGAAAAACCTACAGTTTGCACGTAAGAACCTTGAAAACCTACTCGTAACAGCACCTGCTGATGGTTATTTAAGTGAACTTGATGTGGAAATTGGTGAATCAAAAGGCCGTGGTGCTCGCCTAGGGCAGATTGATATTCCTAATGAATACAAGCTAGTTGTGAGACTAGATGAGTTTTACCTGAGCCAAGTTCAAACAGGTATGCAAGTGCTTATTGAGCATGAACAAGGCGAAATTGCGGCAACAGTTAGCAAAATTGATAGTCGTGTTCAGCAATCACAGTTTCAGGTTGAAGTCGATTTACCCAATGGTACGAGCAACATAAAACGCGGACAAAGCCTTGATGTGCAGCTGATGCTAGGTGATAGCAAAGGCACTGCCTTATTACTTGAACGCGGCGCATTTTTTACCAGCTCAGGAGGTAACTGGGTTTATGTCATGGAAAAAGATGGCAATCGTGCAGTACGAAAAGACATTCGTCTTGGCAAAAAGAATCAAAACTATTATGAAGTGTTAAGTGGCCTAAGCGCCGGAGATCGCGTGATCACCTCTAGCTACAGCAACTTTGATAAAGCACAACAACTACAATTTTAAGGATAAAAACAATGATTAAATTAACTAACTTATCACGCGTGTTCCGTACTCAAGATGTTGAAACAACAGCGCTTAACAACATTAACTTACATGTAAACGAAGGCGAGTTTCTTGCCATTATGGGGCCATCTGGCTGTGGTAAATCAACATTACTCTCTATTTTAGGTATGTTGGATTCGCCATCGGCAGGCAGTTTTGAGTTTTTAGGTGAAGACATCGCAGGGTTTGGTGAAAAACAATTAGCGGCACTTAGAAAAGCGTCGATTGGTTTTGTTTTCCAAAGCTTTAACTTAATTGATGAATTAACAGTATTTGAAAACGTTGAGCTGCCATTACAGTATCAAAATATCTCAAAAAGTGAACGTAAACAGCGAGTAGAAGAAATTTTAAAACGTGTTGCAATCGACCATAGAGCAGATCACTTACCGCAACAGCTATCGGGCGGTCAGCAGCAACGTGTAGCGGTAGCCCGAGCTCTTGTGATTAATCCAAAACTTATCTTAGCGGATGAGCCTACGGGTAACCTTGATTCAAAAAATGGTGATGAAGTCATGGCGATGCTGCGTGAGCTAAATCGCGAAGGTACCACGGTAATTGTGGTTACTCACTCAGAAAAAGAAGGCAATTATGCTGACCGTTTAGTGCGCTTACTTGATGGCCAAGTGATGGTTGATAAAGCTAACCGTGTTCAACAAACAGCAGAGGTGGCATAACATGATTTTAAGTTATTTGATCACGGCGCTGCGTGCGTTTAAAAACCAAAAACAGCACTTTATTTTAAATGTTCTGGGTTTGAGTGTGGGCTTAGCTGCGGCAATTTTAGTTGCTTTGTTTGCAAAAAATGAGCTTTCGTACGATAGCCAACAGCCTCATGCTGAGCGTGTTTATCGCGTTGGCCAGGACTTCTCAAAACTTGGTTTAGCTGTGGTGCCTATTTTTAATTATGTGCAGTCAAAGCAGGCTGAAGATTACAGCCAAGTTGAAGAAGTGTTCGGATTAACTATGGTCGAGTTGACTCGTGAAGCCATGGTTGATGTGAGTTACCGCAACCAAGGCTATAAGTTAAATGCCTTATATGGTGCTACAGCAAATATTGAAAACTTTATTGCTCTGAAAACGCTGGCGGGTGACTTAACAACAGCAATGAGTACACCAGACAGCCTCGCTTTAAGTGAATCAGAAGCACTGCGCATTTTTGGTCGCACCGATGTGATTGGCGAAACACTAACGCATGAACAAGGACAGTACACGGTGCGTGCCGTGTTTGCGGACTTAAAAGACAACACTCACTTTGCCTTTAAAAACCTTGTTTATGTTAAGCATGATCCAAGCAAAATAGACATCAACAGTAGTTATGTTTATATGCGTGTAGCAGAGGGCACCGATACCGATGCATTAGCTAAAACCTTAACTGAGCGCTTTTTTAGCAACTCGATGCTGGAGCAAGTTAGTTTAGAGCTGCATCCATTACTTGATTTGCACCTAACTGCAAAATCACCGTTTGAGATGAAAGCAGGTGGTGCTAAACAAGTGGTGATGATCTGTGTTGGTTTAAGCGTGTTACTTATTCTTATTGCAGGTTTTAACTTTATTAATATGACCGTCGCTCAATCGACGAAACGTGCAAAAGAAGTGGGTGTGCGTAAAGCGCTTGGCGCAAGTAAAGGCCAGTTAGTAACGCAGTTTTTATCTGAATCTGTGTTGGTATCAATACTTTCAATGGTGATTGCTTGTGCTTTAGTGGAGCTACTTTTACCAAGCTTTAATCAACTAGTAGATCGCGAATTGGTCGTGAATTATGCCTCTGAATTTGGCATTGCAATTATTGTGGTCGCAATTGCTGTGGGCATATTAGCTGGGCTTTATCCTGCATTCTTTATTTCGTCATTCAGTGCAAAACGCGTTTTAAGTGGAGACTTACAACGAGGTAATACTGCAATATGGGTTCGTAAGAGCTTACTAACCTTACAGGCTTCACTAGCAATAGGTTTAATCATTGCCTCTATTACCTTGTTAAAGCAATTAACTTACTTACAAAGCTTACCTTTAGGCTATGAAACAA
>Ga0213838_1001776_pt1 | contig 10602 bp, 10 predicted proteins | sample SWPATP13_FD_160577 | JGI IMG/M metagenome (GOLD analysis project Ga0213838, IMG submission 160577) | Coastal seawater microbial communities from Marineland, Florida, United States - SWPA TP1 #3 | ecosystem: Environmental > Aquatic > Marine > Coastal | place: USA: Florida | collected 2016-08-06
GACGAGAGCGCCAACAAGCCGGACGAGCCGGCGGGGCCGACTTTTACCGAGTTCACCCTCAATACCTGAAGTCAAGCTCGCTGCCCTTTTAGCACCAATAATCAAACTACGATGGCGCGCTATTACACCTTAGCGAAGGCTTACGAAATAACGCCTTACTCGAGTGGCTATCCGTGGCCTTGCCAGGTCTCGGTCTGCTTCGAAGGCGTGCCATTACCGATTGTCATTGCCGAAGGCGTTGCGCATGGCGCTTCCTCGATAAGCATTTCGGCGCAGGACGCGTTGCAGGCTCAGTGGCACGCCCATTTCGCGCAGGCGAATGGCGCGTGGCTGTTGCCGATGATTCGCAGGATGGCCAGTGGTGAAACTGTTACCGCTGATGAGGCAATGACAGCCTACTGCGCGCTTCATGGGCTGGAACCTGACAGCTATGATTTTCCTATCTGAGCACTCCGCGTATCCTGAGTAAATATGCGAACGGCCGCGTGCGACATCTCACGCCTGGATCGGCTTATGCTATCCTCTCGCCCTCCCCGAAGCACCGCGCTCCCGGCAACGCCCGTTGCCCTCACTATCTACGCCCATGAACAAGACGCTCTACGGTATTCCCAACTGCGACACCGTCAAGAAAGCCCGCACCTGGCTGCTTGAAAACGGTCACGACTTCACCTTCCACGACTTCAAGAAGCAGGGTCTGGACCGCGAGACGGCGGTGCGCTGGCTCGACACGCTCGACTGGGAAGTGCTCGTCAATCGCAAGGGCACCACCTGGCGCAATCTGCCCGACGAGCGCAAGGCGGCCGTGATCGACAAGGCCTCCGCGCTCGAACTGGTGCTTGAACATACCTCCGTCATCAAGCGCCCGGTGCTCGAAGGCGATGGCGCGCTGGCCGTGGGCTTCAGTCCCGACAACTACGCCCGCCTGACGGGGGCCGCATGATCAAGACCTCGCGCACCCAGGAACTGGCCGCCGAGCTGATCGCGCTCGACTCGGTCACGCCGCAGGACAAGGGCTGCCAGCAACGCCTGGCCGAGTTGCTCGCGCCTCTCGGCTTCGTGTGCGAGACGATCGAATCGAACGGCGTCACCAACCTGTGGGCGCGCAAGGGCACCGAGTCGCCCGTGTTCGTGTTTGCCGGCCACACCGACGTGGTGCCGACCGGGCCCGTGCACCAGTGGGCGTCGGAGCCGTTCATCCCGACGGTACGCGACGGTAAACTGTATGGCCGCGGCGCGGCCGACATGAAGACCTCGATCGCGGCGATGGTGATCGCCTGCGAAGAATTTATCGCTTCCCACCCCGACCACCTCGGCTCGATTGCCTTCCTGATCACGAGCGACGAGGAAGGCCCGGCCGTCGACGGCACCGTGGTCGTCTGCGAACTACTGGAAGAACGCGGCGTCACGCTCGACTATTGCCTGGTCGGCGAACCGACGTCCGCCCACATCCTGGGCGACATGATCAAGAACGGGCGCCGCGGCTCGCTCTCGGGGCACCTCGTCATCAAGGGCATCCAGGGGCATATCGCCTATCCGCAGCTGGCGCGCAACCCGATCCACCAGGCCGCGCCCGCGCTGGCCGAGCTGACGGCGGAAGTGTGGGACGAGGGCAACGAATACTATGCGCCGACCTCGTGGCAGATTTCCAACATCCACGCCGGGGCCGGCGCGAACAACGTGATTCCCGGCCAGCTGACGCTGGAGTTCAACTTCCGCTTCTCGACCGCGAGCACGGCCGAGGGGCTGGAGGCGCGCGTGCACGCCATCCTCGACCGCCACGGCCTCGAGTACGACCTGGAATGGACCCTGTCCGGCCTGCCCTTCCTGACGCCGAAGGGCACGCTGTCGGACGCGGTGTGCGACGCAATCCGGTTTGAGACGGGCGTGGCGACCGAACTCTCGACCACCGGCGGGACCTCGGATGGGCGCTTCATCGCCCGCATCTGCCCGCAGGTGATAGAATTCGGGCCTCCAAACGCCAGCATTCACAAAATCGACGAACACGTCGAGCTGCGCTTCATCGACCCACTGAAAAACATCTACCGCCGCACGCTGGAAAATTTGCTGGCCGTCTAACCCCGATCCAGAATCCCAGACCGCGAGAAACCGCCATGACCACGACACCTTTCAGCACCCCGCGCGACCTGCTGCGCTACGCCGTCACCCGCTTCAACGCCGCCAAGCTGTTCTTCGGCCACGGCAGCGCCGAAGCCTTCGACGAAGCGGCCTACCTGGTGCTGCATACCCTGAAGCTGCCGCTCGACCGCCTCGACCCTTTCCTCGACGCGAAACTGCTGCCGGAAGAAGTGCTGCAAGTGCTGTCCGTGATCGAGCGCCGCACAAGCGAACGCGTGCCGGCCGCCTACATCACCAACGAAGCCTGGCTCGGCACCTATGCCTTCTATGTCGACGAGCGCGTGCTGGTGCCGCGCTCCTTCATCGCCGAGCTGATCCCGAACTGGTTCAGCCCGTGGGTGGCCGATCCGTATGCGGTCGAGAACGTGCTCGAACTGTGCACCGGTTCCGGCTGCCTCGCGATCCTGATGGCCGACGTCTACCAGAACGCGGTCGTCGACGCGGTCGATATCTCGACCGATGCGCTGGCCGTGGCGGAACGAAACATCCGCGACTACAAGCTGGAGGGCCGCGTCAATCCGATCGAATCGGACTTGTACGAAAACGTCCCCTTTAAAAAGTACGACCTGATCGTCACCAATCCTCCCTACGTCAACGCCGATTCGATGGGCAAGCTGCCGCCGGAATACCTGCGCGAGCCGCAGATCGCGCTGCACGGCGGCGCGGACGGGATGGACCTGGTGCGCAAGATCGTCGCCGGCGCCGCCGAACGCCTGACCCCAGAGGGCATCCTGGTCGTCGAAATCGGCAACGAGGCCGAATACGCCGAAGCCGCCTTTGGCCATTTGGGCCTGACCTGGCTCACCACGAGCGCCGGCGACGAGGCAGTGTTCCTGCTGACCGCCGAGCAGCTACAGAACGCTTAAACAAGCACGACGAAAGAATAGAACACGCATGATTCGCTTCCTGAACGTCAGCCTGATGCGCGGCATCAAGCCGCTGCTGGTCAACGCCGACCTGACCCTGAACCCCGGCGACAAGATCGGCCTGATCGGCGCCAACGGCGCCGGTAAATCCAGCCTGTTCGCCATGCTGCGCAACGAGCTGCACGCCGACCAGGGCGAGATCGACTTTCCCGCCAAATGGCGCATGGCCTACGTGGCGCAGGAGACGCCGGCACTCGACCGTCCCGCCCTCGAATACGCGATCGACGGCGACGTCACGCTGCGCCGCCTGCAGAAGGAACTCGACGACCTGGAAGCGGCCGAACACACGGAAGAAAACGGCATCGCGATGGGCAACGTGCACGGCGCGCTGATGGACGCCGACGCCTACACGGTGCAGTCGCGCGGCGAACAGCTGCTGCTGGGCCTGGGCTTCACGCTCGACCAGATGCAGCAGCCGGTGGCCAGCTTCTCCGGCGGCTGGCGCATGCGCCTGAACCTGGCGCAGGCGCTGATGTGCCCTTCCGACCTGCTGCTGCTCGATGAACCGACCAACCACCTGGACCTGGACGCGATCATCTGGCTCGAAGACTGGCTGAAACGCTATCCGGGCACCCTGGTCATCATCTCCCACGATCGCGACTTCCTCGACGAAATCGTGAACGTGGTCGTGCACATCGACGAACGCAAACTGAAACGCTATTCGGGCAACTACTCGTCCTTCGAGCGCCAGCGCGCCGCCGCCATGATCCTGGCCGCCAGCGCGATGGAAAAGCAGCAGCGCGCACGCGCCCACCTCGAGTCCTTCATCGACCGCTTCAAGGCCAAGGCGTCCAAGGCGCGCCAGGCCCAGAGCCGCATGAAGCAGCTCGCCAAGATGGAAGAACTGGCGCCGCTGCGCGCGGCCGCCGAGTTTTCGTTCGAGTTCCGCGAGCCGCTGGCCGCGCCGAATCCGCTGCTGGTGATGGACAAGGTCGATGCCGGTTATCCGCTGCTCGACGGCCATGGCGACAAGGTCGGCGCCAAGACCATCGTCAACGACATCAACTTCTCGCTGACGATCGGCCAGCGGATTGGTCTCTTGGGCGTGAACGGCGCCGGCAAATCGACGCTCATTAAAACCATCGCCGGCGAACTGGCGCCGCTGACGGGCGACGCCACGCTCGGCAAGGGCCTGTCGATCGGTTACTTCGCCCAGCACCAGGTCGAGATGCTGCGCCACGACGAATCGCCGTTGTGGCACCTGGCGAAGATCGCGCCGACCGTGCGCGAGCAGGAACTGCGCAACTTCCTGGGCGGCTTCAACTTCCCGGGCACCATGGTGACCAGCCCGATCCGTCCCTTCTCGGGCGGCGAAAAGGCGCGCCTGGCGCTGGCCCTGATCGTCTGGCAGCGTCCTAACCTGCTGTTGCTCGATGAGCCGACGAACCACCTGGACCTGGAGACGCGCGAGGCGCTGACGATGGCGCTGGCCCAGTTCGAAGGCACGCTGGTGGTGGTGTCCCACGATCGTCACCTGCTGCGCGCGACGACCGACGAATTCATCATCGTCGCCAACGGCCGCCTGCAGCCCTTCGACGGCGACCTGGACGACTACAAGGACTGGCTGTTCAAGACCAAGCTGGGAAAAGGGACGGACTTGCTGCCGATGCCGAAAGCGGCGCCCGTCGCTGCGCCGGTTGCCGTCGCGGCGCCCGCCGTGCCGCCGGCCGAGCGCAAGGAACAGAAGCGCCTCGGCGCCGAAGAACGCCAGCGCATCGCCGCCCTCAAGAAGCCATTGGAGAACCGCCTGAAGCGGGTCGACGAGCAGATGGCGAAATTGAATGCCAAGAAAGCCGATATCGACGCGCGCCTGCTCGATCCGACGATCTACGACGCCGACAAGAAGGATAAGTTGAAGTCGCTGGTGGCGGACCAGGCGTTCTGCGTGCGCGACCTGGCGACGCTGGAGAACGAGTGGCTGGAAGTGCAGGAACAGCTGGAAGGGCTGGCAGCATAAAGTGGTCGGCTCCACCCGGAGCCGAACCCGCTACGACACCTACGCCACCTGGCGCGTACTGGTCTTTTTATCGATTGACATCAGGCGGTCGATATCGACCAGGATCAGGCGCCGGCCTTCGGTCACGCCGAGGCCGATCAGGTAGTCGATCGCCCCGCCATCGGCGCCGGGAATCGGCGAAATCTGCTCCGGCGCCAGCGTCACGACGTCGGTGACGCCGTCGACCACCATCCCCATCACGCAGGTCGTCAGTTTGAGGATGATGACGTCGGTCGTCGGCGTGGTCGCCACCGGGTGGCCGCAGAAGGCGGCGCGCATGTCGACGATGGGCATGATGACGCCGCGCGAGAGGGCCACGCCTTCGACGATGGCGCCGTCCGCGGCGAAGCGTTCGAGCGACTTCAGGATGCGCAGTTCCTGCACCTTGCCGAAATCGAGCCCGTATTCGAGGCCGCCGAGTTTGAAGCTCAGGTATTGATCGTCCGCAGGGCGAAAAGCCGATGTGTCCATGTGCATGATGGGGTCCTTTCGGTAACAGCCATCATGGTAGAACTTTGCCGCTGCGCACTAGTTGCGTGCAATCAAAATTTCCCTACGCCATCATTCAATCGCATCGCGCCATTCAGGCCGCGCCGGCGGGCCAGGCGTAGCTGCCCGTGGCGGCCGCATGCAGCGGTGTACCCTCGTTCCCGCGCAGGCGCACCTTGATCTCGCGCGGCGCGAGGTCGTAGAAGCAGGCGCCGTCCGGATCGTATGGCAGGGAACGCACCTGGGTGTCGCCCCCCAGCAGGCGCAGGGCGACTGCGCTGCCGGCCGTGCGCTCGCTGCGCTGGGCCATGAAACGGTCGAACAAGGCCTGCCCTTCGGCCTTTTCCTTCTCGGCCGCCTTGCGCGCAGTCGAGACTTCGCCGATGCGGGCGAGGTCGGTGGCGACCGCCTGTCCCATCTGCTTGAACTGCTGGGCCTGGGCCGCCGTCAGCAGCATCTCGCCGCTGCGCACGCGCGCGGCGATTTCCAGGTATTTGCGCACCGCCGGCTGGGCGCACAGCTGGGCCTGTTCGGTCTTGTAGGCGTTGATCGCGGCGTCGAACTGGGCCAGGCGGGCGCCGATCTGCTGCAAGACCTCGTCGATCCGGCCGCAGTCGGCGGCCAGCACGAACACCAGCATTTCGCTGCCGCGCCAGGGCGCGGTGCTGTCGATCGTCACGCGCCGCGCGGCGACCGCGCAGCCTTCGGCGTTGCCGATCGAGACCTCGTCGGCGATGATCTCGCAATTGAGCGCCTGCTCGATGCGCACGCGGGTGCCGGAAACGACGCAGTTCTCGGCGCGCTGCAGCGTCACCGTGCCCGCCGTCGCCTGGATGGTCGCCTTGGCGGTCACGCCGTCGACCTGGATGTCGCCGCGCTTGTTGTGGACGCTGCCGCCCACCAGGTTGGCGCGCAGGCGCACCATGCCGCCGCGCGAAATGATCTCGCCATACACGTCGCCGTGCACGGTGATGCCGTTGCCCTCGATGACGCGCTTTTCCTGGACGTCGCCGAATTCCTCGTAGTCGCCGGTCAGCTGCAGGTTGCCGGTGGTGCGGGCGCTGACGCCGTCGCGGCTGACGATCTTGTCGCCGACGGCGATCCGGCGCGTCTTGGGGTCGACGTTCAGGAAACCGGTGCGCGCGGCGACCAGGAATTCGCCGGCCGCGCTTTTGTCGACGCTGGTGCCCTCGCCCGCATAGGTCGAAAAATCGAGGTCGGCCGGCGCCGCCGGCTCGATCCGGATGCCCGACAGCTCGAAGCCCGGCTGCCCGACCCGGGTCGGCAGCTTTTGCAGCAGCCGCGTGCCGCCCTGCACTTGCGGGAAGCGGTTCTGGAAGCACATCAGGTCGAGCTTGCCGTTGGAAAGCTGGCGCGGCGCGTCGCTGCGGTGGATGTCGTCCGAGACTTCGACCACGGTGGCATCGGTGCCCACCACCGGCTCCAGGCGGCGCGCCACCACGACGCGTCCGGCAGCCGGATTGGCGATCCCGGCGCGCACGGCGGCGATGTCGATGCCGAAGCGGATGCCCTTGTTCCACATGTCGGCCACGAATTCGTCGAAGTCGAGACGGGCCGGGATGTCTTCCCCGCCCGGGCCGCCGAGGAAGACGGGCTCGAAGCAGTATTCGGCCTCGCCGCCGGCGATGCGCACCGAGCGGTACAGGCCGCGCCGCTGCTGGCCGAAGGGGACGATGTCGCTGGCGATGCGCACGCTGGGCTGGCCATCCGGCCCGTTCGGCAGTGCCGGGCCGGTGCCGTACAGCGCCTTCATCAGCACCGGATAATCGATGCCCTGCAGGAGACTGCCCGAACGCAGGATGGCGTCGATCGCGGCCAGCACGGTCGTGCCGAGCACGGCCGGGTCGGCATGGACGCCGTCGGCGCGGCGTTGGATGCAATGTTCAGGGCCGGTCGAATCGAACCGGGCGCCCGAGGCAGGCGGCATGACGACAGCAGTATCGGACACGTTCGTGCTCCAGATGAAAGCGGCATCCTTGACGATATATCAAGGATCGCAACCCGTTACACTACCATGTTGTCCGGCATAAATAAATAATAGATAACAACAATACACGGGGATCGTCATTAAAAATGACGGCCATCAAGACAAACTTGCAGGAAATGGCAAGAAAAAAGCCGGGATTAGCCCGGCTTCGTGTTCCCTGAATACGGCAGTGGCTCAGCGCCGCTGTGCGTTCGGATAGATGTCCGCGCCCGCTTCGTTGATCTGGCGGCGCAGGTCGCGCCGTTCGTCCGGGGTCAGGCGCCCGCCGCGGCGTCCGCCCTCGCGATTCGAGTCGCTCTGCTGCACCTGGACGGCGCGGCGCTGCTCCTCATAGGCGCGCTGCTGCTCGCGCTGCTGGTCGCGCACCAGCTCATACCCGCGCTGCTCGCGCGGCTGTTCGATTTGCGGCGCCGGCGCCTGCACCCGATCCGACCGGGTGCTTGGCGGCGGCTGCAATTGGGCGTCGTCGCGGCGGCCATGGTATTGTGCCTGGGCCGCGCCGATACCGGCACAGGCCAGCAGGGCCATAGCGACACCATGGCGCGCCAGGCGGGCGAGCCGGCCCTGGGCCTGGGCTGCTGCATTGGTTTTGTCGAGCGCATTTGTCATGGTGTTCCTCTTCCGTGGTGCTGGATAAACGGATAAGCTGTACTTCATTGGTGCCCAGTGTATGTGGAACGGCGCTGGGGTATAAGCCCAATTGGGTAAAGTTTGTAACACAATGTAATGCCCTGTATGTAAATCCTGAATGCGGCGCGAAGAGAAGTTACCATAGCGACATGAATCTGACAAACTGACAGCATATGAATCCAGCTTCCACACCGAATATGGGCAACAACGCAACACCGTCGGCCAGCGGCGGCCACAGCGCCAAGATCATGGTTGTCGACGACGACGTGCGCCTGCGCGACCTGCTGCGCCGCTACCTCACCGAGCAGGGCTTCCAGGTCGTCACGGCCGAAAGCGCGCCGGCGATGAACAAGCTCTGGCTGCGCGAACGCTACGACCTGCTGGTACTGGACCTGATGCTGCCCGGCGAAGACGGCCTGTCGATCTGCCGCCGCCTGCGCGGCGCCGGCGACCAGACCCCGATCATCATGCTCACGGCGAAGGGCGAAGACGTCGACCGCATCGTCGGCCTCGAGATGGGCGCCGACGACTACCTGCCGAAGCCGTTCAACCCGCGTGAACTGGTGGCCCGTATCGGCGCCGTCCTGCGCCGCAAGGGTCCGGACGAGATCCCGGGCGCGCCCTCGGAAACCCCGCAGACCTTCGAGTTCGGCCAGTTCGTGCTCGATCTCGGCACGCGCACCCTGAAAAAAAACGGCGAGACCGTGCCCCTCACCACCGGCGAATTCTCGGTGCTGAAGGTGTTCGCGCGCCATGCGCGCCAGCCGCTGTCGCGCGAGAAGCTGATGGAGCTAGCCCGCGGCCGCGAATACGAAGTCTTCGACCGCTCGCTCGACGTGCAGATCTCGCGCCTGCGCAAGCTGATCGAACCGGATCCATCGAGCCCGCTGTACATCCAGACCGTCTGGGGCCTGGGCTATGTCTTCATCCCTGAAGGACAGCCGCGCTAGTGTTGTTCGCATCGCTTTCGCCGTCGCGCGGCAAGCGCATGGGCTGGGTGAGGAGCGGCCTGTTCTGGCGCACCTTCTTCCTGCTGTCGCTGCTCACGACCCTGTCGATGGGCTCGTGGATCGGCATGCTCAATGTCTTCCAGCGCGGCCCGCAAGTCCAGCAGACGGCGGAACTGGTGGTCTCCGTGGTCACCCTCACCAAGGCGGCACTGACCCACTCGGCGCCCGACCTGCGCAAGGAACTGATGTTCGAGCTGGTGTCGAACGAAGGCGTGCGCGTGTTCACGCTCGAAGACACCGACGTCGTCGACCCGCCGCCGGCGAACCCCCTGATGCCCGAAATCGCGGCCGCCGTGCGCGAAAAGCTCGGCCCGCAGACCCGTTTTTCAAGCCGCGTGAACGGCATCGCGGGCTTCTGGATCAGCTTTAGTATCGAAGACGACCAGTATTGGCTGATGCTCGAGCGCGAACGCATCGCCGGCCTGACGCGCATCCAGTGGCTTGGCTGGGCGGGCGTGGTCGGCGTGCTGTCGCTGCTGGGCGCGGCCTTCATTTCCAGCCTGATCAACCTGCCGCTGGCGCGCCTGACCGCCGCGGCACGGGCGATCGCCAAGGGCGAGCGCCCCACCCCGCTGCCGGAAAAAGGCCCGCAGGAGATCGCCGAGGCGAACCGCAGCTTCAACCAGATGGTCGACGACCTGGCCCAGGTCGAGAAGGACCGCGCCGTGATCCTGGCCGGCATCTCGCACGACTTGCGCACGCCGCTCGCGCGCATGCAGCTCGAACTCGAGATGGCGAACCTGTCGACGGACGCGCGCGAAGGCATGCAGTCCGATATCGCGCAGATGGACGCGATCATCGGCCAGTTCCTCGACTACGCCAAGCCGACCGAGGCATCGAGCTTCGTGCCGGTCGAGATCTCGCACCTGCTGGCCGACTGCGCCCAGCATGCGATGCGCCTGCCCGGCATGCGCGTGAGCACCGACATCGAAGACAACGTCCAGGTGCTCGGCAACGAGATCGACCTGCGCCGCGTGATCAACAACCTGGTCGAGAATGCGCGCCGCTACGCGCGCACGCCCGGCCAGGAGGTCACCGAACTCGATTTCGCCTGCCACGTGCGCAGCACCCCGCAAGGGCGGCGCGCCGTCGTCGAGATCGGCGACCACGGCCCCGGCGTGCCCGACGACCAGATCGCCCAGCTCATGAAGCCGTTCACCCGCCTCGATACCGCGCGCGGCCAGGCCAACGGCGCGGGCCTCGGCCTGGCGATCGTCGAACGCGTGGTCAGCCGCCACAATGCCGAACTGAGCGTGCGTAACCGCGAAGGCGGCGGCTTGCTGGTGCAACTGGCTCTGCCGCTGGCTCCCTGACTTCTTTTACCTTGTCGACTCCCATGAACGATACCGCCCTCCTCCACTACAGCGACGTCGAACAGGCCGCCGCGCGCCTGGCCGGCGCCGCGCA
>Ga0213838_1001778_pt1 | contig 10594 bp, 8 predicted proteins | sample SWPATP13_FD_160577 | JGI IMG/M metagenome (GOLD analysis project Ga0213838, IMG submission 160577) | Coastal seawater microbial communities from Marineland, Florida, United States - SWPA TP1 #3 | ecosystem: Environmental > Aquatic > Marine > Coastal | place: USA: Florida | collected 2016-08-06
CAATCAGCTCAACGAACCAAGGAGAAGAATAACTAGCAATCAAAGTCAAAAAGTGGCATTAATCTAACAAACATGGTGGATCAAAATTCAGTGCAAACCGTGGATCAGATTTAGCTGCAAATCAACACCCGTTCTTTGCCTCAGGTACGAAAAGTCTACTTTGATTGAACTCAATATGGTGTTTCTGAATCTTCACGATTTCACCTCGCCGCATGGCGGTCTCGTATGATAGTTCAGCAGCAGACGCGACAAGTGGGGGTAAATCGGCAATTATCAATTCCAACTCCTGCTCTGTCACCACTCGGTCTCGTGGCTGACATTCAGGTGGATACTTGAAGTCCTTGAACGGGAATGGCCAGTCTAACTCGAAGTGCTTTATACCAAACTTCACGATACGAGATAGCATCTGTAAATCCAGCCTCGCTGTGCTGCTTTTCACTTGTTTGAGTCTTTGGCGTTTGAATGCTTCTATATCTGCCAGAGTAGGGGGGGACTTAAAGTTCTTCTTCAAGCATCTCACACGGTAGCGCACAGAATCGCCCATATGTTCAAGATACCTGTCACAGACTTCATGGAAGGATAATTCACTAGAGCCCATAAGTGCGAAACGTTCAGCTTCTTGTTGAGTTGGAAAGGTCTTTGAAATGCGCTTGCCTTGCTCACGAATCTGAACATTCCAGTTGCCGGATTTTAGTTGTCGGATAGTTGCCATTTGTTCACTCCATAATACTTAAAGACTTATGGTCGTGATTCTCTCTATGCCTTGTTAGCGCTGGCTTTCGGAGGTTCGTGTAGTGTTCGCAGCGTTAACGCGCAGGGCGGCATGGGGTGTCAGGGGTCGGAGGTTCAAATCCTCTCACACCGACCAATCTCTCCCTCGCTTTCAGCGATATCCCATTACTAGATTAATTACCTTATCTGGACTGCTGAAGTTCGTTTTTCGCTTGTTTAAACTTTGCCATATCCGCGATTAATTCTTGATATTGTTCGAGTAATTCAGGGTTTTCGGTCAAGAGCTTTATCAAATGCTCAGTGGCAGCTCTTTTCTCATTTTTCACCAATTCTCTTACGCCCGCTGACGTCGGCAAAGGTTCGATTATACCCCGGGTATCCTGAGCTTTAGGGAGCATGGCGATTTGAGTTTCATATGCCATTGCAGAGAGTTCGTATTGTGGGTAGCAAACCTTGCGCGCGATATGGCTACCCGATGGCTTTTCTATTCTGCATCTGATTTTGAACTCTTTCTCATCTGTTAAGGCATTGTACATGTCGTAAAACGCGAGTTCGGTTTTCACCAGTTGTTTTCGGTAGTAACTCAATGGCCGTTGGCCAACAACATCCACTACTTCTATATCATCTGGTTTCTCGTCACTCTGAGAATGTACAAAAGTGCTAAAAACCAACAATATACCTGAGATTAAACTGAGGCGGGTGGTTAGAACAACCCCATTTTTCATCGTATCGTCCTTGTCGGTAATTATTAAAAAAGTCCTAATCAGCGTTCAGATTATATGTTTCTACCCGCACCACCTTATCGTTGTGGGCAAAGGCAACGTTAACCACGCTGTTTATCATACTGAAAGAGCTGCCTGAGTGCGTTGTTGTGGGATAGCTGTAAACGAGCACATAGGCATACTCAGGGGCGCGAGGATAACGCTCTATACCGGAGGGTTCGCCCAATAACCTTAAAACCTGGGCTTTGCTGTGGCCATTGTGAATTTTGTTTACGTTATCAGTGTTGAAAAGCGTACTGTCTTCGACAAATGAACTGCCAAACTGATAGCCAGTCAGAATGTCTTGGTTGTTAAAGTTGAAAATCTGATACCGGGTTGCCACTTCATCAGCGCTAACCGCTTTGGCATTGCGATTGTGGTGAATATAGTTATAAACCGTTCCCTGATTTAAGGTGTTTGTAGTTGTTGGTTTTCCCAGTAGTCCGATAATATCCTGAGATGTTGTTTTGCCAGGCACTAACTGGGGTTCTTCGAGCTTCTGAAAGTTTCTGCCAATGGTGGTAACACAGCCTGTCAGCAGCAAAAGAGCAGCCATTAGACTAGTGCAAAAAAGTTTAGGTGAATTCATTTTGCGATTTATCTGTCAATCAAAGCTTAATACCTATAACACAGCGACGAAAGAAAGTACTCTATTTAATACTATTAAAGCTGTTGGATTATTGTCCAAAAAATACAATCAAACAAGTTTAATATTTACCCAAAACCGCCTGCTCAATGAGTTGATTGATAATAGCCGGTTGTTCTGCTTGTGGAGTATGTCCGCAGTTTTCTAATCGGTAAATTGTTGTAAAAGGAGCGGCTTTTCTTAATGCGTCACTGTGCGCAGCAGGTAGCACCTTATCTTGATCACCATGTGCGAGCCACGTTGCTGGTTGGTGCTTAAGTAGTAGATCAAACGTTTGCTTTATCATTGCAGGGCGTTGCCCCGTAACGGTTGTGATGCACTTGATAAAATGGCGCAACCCTTGTTGGGAAGCAAGACTCATGCTGTTGCGATAGATGGCATTTAGTATAAAGGGATGTATCGTATTGGATGCAAAAAATATCGCTCTGCATTGATTTTGGTAAGCCAGTTTGCCCGGTCGCGTTAGCAGGCGTCCAACCAGTGGCATACTCATCAGTTTAAACGCAGTGGGCGTATCTCTTCCTAAGGTTGCACCATTGAGTAAGCCCATCGATAACACTTGGTCGGGAAGTTTGTCGCAAAGTCTAACTGCTATCGCGACTCCCAGGGAGTTACCTACAATGTGGAAGCGACCGATTGCGCAATGACGCACCAGTTCGCAGCCAATATTTACCAGTGTTTCCAACGACTCTTTTCCGGTGATACCAGAAGACAGGCCATGTCCTGGATAATCCCAGGCAATCAGGCGGAACAGGGAGGATAGCGAAGCAAATTGAAGGGCCCAGATTTCTGCACTGCTGCCAACTCCCCCGCATAACAATACCGTTGGCTTATCGCCGCCACTGTCCCAGTAGCGAATCGAGTAGCCGTTGAGTACCGCTTTGTGTTCAAATGATGCGAAATCGAAATTTGAAAGCACAGGTTCACCATTTTTGCCACAATAGGACCGGCTTTATTGCTTTACCGCTTTCTATATCGTTTATGGCCTGATTGATTTCCGTATAGTGGTAATAAGAAATTAATTGCTCAAAAGGGAATTCTCCCTGCTCATTCAAGTCAATCAGATAAGGAATAAAGGTGTCTGGTTGCGACTCGCCTTCAACAATACCAATCAATCGGCGCCCGCCACTCATAAAGTGGGTTTCGTTGAAGGAAATTTCCGCGTCAGGCCCTGATGCGCCAAGAATTCCGCATATACCTCGTGGTGCAAGGCTTTCCACAGCATTGCGAATAACAGCCGGAATGCCAGTGGTATCCAGCGCATAATCCACACCATATTGGGTAAAAGATATCAGTGTTGCCACCGTATCTTCCGTTGCAACCACAGTATGGGTTGCTCCGAGGGATTTGGCTGTTTCCAGTCGGGTTGGGTTTGTATCAACGGCGATAATAGGAAATGCACCGTTGATTTTTGCAGCCATCACGGATGATAAGCCTACAGAGCCTGCGCCAAAAACTACAAACGATTTACCCGAGGCAACTTTCAGAGCATTTATCACGGCACCTGCGCCGGTCTGGATACCGCATGCCAATGGTCCAAGTTTTCGCAGATCAGCATGCTTGCTTACTTTGACAACATTCGTCTGACGACATATCGCAAACGAAGCAAATGAGGATTGGCCAAAAAAATGGCTATGTACCGATCCTTTATCATCCCTTAACGCTGTGGTGCCATCGTTGCGTTGGGCAAAAAAGTTTTTTGGGAAAAATTCGTGGCAATAACTGGGCATGTTGTCGCGGCAGCTTGGGCAGGTCTCACAATGATCAAAAGTCATCACGACATGATCGCCTACACTTACCTTATCAACATGGGCACCTATATCTTTCACAATACCGGCGCCCTCATGGCCAAGTACCACGGGCAGCGGAGTGGGGAGCATGCCGCTTCTCACTACAAGATCGGTGTGACAAATACCCGTAGCCAATACTTCAACCACCACCTCATCATCAGCCGGCGGTGACAGCGTCAGCGTTTCCAGAGTAAGCGGGCGATTATGTTCTCGAGCAACAGCAGCTATTATTTTCATTATGGGAGTCCTGTTCTTTATCAAAATGGTTTTGCAACAGCGCGTGGCTTAATGGTTTGCCACTGCCAGTGTGTATATAAATCCCAGTCTGCGGGCCCACAGACTGCTGAGCCATTGCCCGACGACTTAAAGCCGCCAAATGGATTTATGCAATTATCATTAACAGTCTGGTCGTTGATATGCAGCAGGCCCACTTCAAGCTGTTCCCCCATGTCCAAGGCTCTGGGAAGATCATTAGAGATGATGGCACCAGCAAGACCGTATTCTCCCGTGTTGGCCAGCATTATGGCTTCTTCGTCGCTATCAAACACCGTTATACTGACCACCGGGCCAAATATTTCCTCATCAAAACACCGCATACCGGGTTTAACATTGGTTAGGACAGTTGGCGCGTAGCACAGTCCTTCATGGTAACCACCACACTGCAGTTGAGCGCCCTGGTTAAGAGAGTCTTCTACAATCTGGCTTACTTTGGTTAATTGCTGTTGGTTTATTAAACAGCCAATAGGCGATTGGCTGTCAAAGTCGCCGAAGGGGAGTTGCTTGGCCCGTTTGATTACACTTTCGATAACCGTCTCGGCGATATCACGATGGACTAAAATACGGCCTGAGGCCATACAGATTTGACCCTGGTGAAGATAAGCCCCCCAGGCGATATTACTTGCAGCAACATCCGGATCGGCATCATCGAGGATGATGAGCGCACTTTTACCTCCTAACTCCAAAGACACTTTTTTAAGTAGCCGGCCGCAGGTTTCACCTACTTTTTTGCCTGCCTGGGTAGAGCCGGTAAACGCTACCATGTCAACACCTTGCGCTTCACATAAGGCGCTTCCGGCATCACCGTAGCCTGGTAGTACCTGATAACAGCCTTTGGGTAAGCCCGCGTGGTCAAGGGCCAGGGCTAAAATAAACCCTCCAGAAAGTGGCGTGCGAGGATCGGGTTTCGACACTACTGCGTTGCCAGTGGCTAACGCCGGCGCAACACTTCTGGTACTAAGCACCATAGGAAAATTGAAAGGGGAGATTACACCCACTACACCCAATGGTTTACGTTTAGCAAACGATAACTTACCCGGGATGTCAGGTAAGGTTACACCGTTGGGTTGCAATGCCATTCCAGACGCAAGTTTTAGCAAAGTAATAGTTTCTTTCACTTCATGTTCGCCTTTAAAGCGGGGGCCGCCGGTTTCGCGCGCAACAATCTCGCTAAAGCTATCAAAGTGCAGTTGTAAGTACTGGGCAGCGTTGAGCAAAATATCCGCTTTTTCTCTTGCTGGTACTGCCGACCAGACCTTACCTGCTTCTACGGCACTTAACACAGCCGTGTTTATGGAATTTCTATTTGCACAGCCTACCTTCGTAAGTAACAGTTGTTTGGCCGGCTCATCAACCTCAATGATTTGTCCGACGGTTGGTTCCCAATTTCCGTTAAAAATACAACCTTTCCAAGGCGCCATATCAAGCCACTGGTTTTTCACAATATACTCCTGAATTGATAATTAACACATTTCATTAACAATTCATGTGCCAGTTGAAACTTTTTGGTCTCATTTTGCTGGCGAGTTAAGTGACTTAGCGGCTTATAGGAAGATTCTGGCCAAATAGACAATGTGACTTTGATAAAAATACACGCTTAAAATAGCTCATATGATCGATCTTTAAAAAAATACAACTCATATGATCTGCTTATGCTGGAATATACCGAATTTACTGGTGTAGCAAGTGGGTAGTTATTTTCCTAAAGGATTTTTACGGTTGTTATTCGCTACATTAAATTAACATCTTGCCGTTCAAATGAAAGCTGCTTATAGCGACGGATTTTGTATAAAAACCAATATATACAAAGGGTTAGATTTATCTCCTTGTTTGGCGCTGTTTTTGCTTTGTACGTTTTGTGAAAAGAAAATGTAAATAAAATGTATGAGGAAACAAAAATGAAAAACGTAGTCACACTACGCCAGCAATTTACACTCACTACCCTCGCTTCTTCGTTATGTTTCGCTGTAAGTGCACAACAAGCAGAACCTGAATCAAACCAAAATATGCTTGAAGTCATTAGTGTCACAGCGCAAAAACGTGTTGAAAATGCGCAGGAAGTGCCTATTGCCATCAGTGCAATCTCGGCCAACGGGATCCGCGATAACGACATCAGCAATGTTACCGAAGTGTCGGCCTTTATACCCAATGTTGAAATGGACGCAACTTCGCCTTTCGCAGGCTCTTCATCGGTTCTGAGCGCATTTATCCGCGGCATTGGCCAAAATGATTTTGCGTTTAATCTGGAGCCTGGCGTGGGGCTTTACATTGATGGCGTATATTATGCCCGCACTCTTGGTGCTGTTGTCGATACTCTTAACCTCGAAAGGATTGAAGTACTAAAAGGGCCACAGGGAACACTGTTTGGTCGCAATACAATTGGCGGCGCGCTGAATATTATCACCAGCGCACCATCGAGCGACTTTGAATTTAAGTCTGAGGTCACCGTTGGAAGCTTTAATCGTCAGGATATCCGTTTGGCGGCAGATATTCCGATTAGCGATGATTTACTTACTCAGGTGTCATTTTCCTCGAAAAGAAGAGACGGCTACCAACAACGGCTTAAATTTCCGGGCAGCGATGCGTATATCAATGATATTGGTAATTTTAACTCAACTAAAAATCAGATGTCTTATGGCGATACCGCCGGTGCCGAAAATGGTATAAACGGGCGCATTAAGGCGGTTTATACGGCTAACAGTGATCTCACCTTAACGTTTTCAGCGGATTATACCGATACTGATGAAAGCGCAGCGCCGTCTACCCTGATTTCGGTAGACAGCAATGCCAGTTTGGCGTCGCTGTATAATACTTGTATTAGTCTGGATGTCGCGACACTTGAGGCAATTGGTCTGGGCGCGGCTTGTGGGCCCAGAGCCGGGGTGAGTACTCGGTTAGCGGGTGTCAATACCGATGATAATCCTGCCAATGACCGACTTCCTATTGATGATCGGTATATCACCGGCGATCCGGATATCAGCTATGCGGCAGGCAGCAATTTTTCACAGTTGGAGGCCTGGGGCACGTCAATCACAGCAGATTGGCTGTTGAATGACGACCTTGAATTGAAATCCATTACGGCATATCGAACGTTAGAGTCGAGTTTTGGCGTGGATAACTCGGGCGGGCCATTCACGATGGTTGATACCTCTTTTTATATGGAGCAAAGTCAGTTTTCCCAGGAATTACAACTAACCGGAACCGCTCTGAATGACAAAATGAAGTGGGTTACCGGGCTATACTACTTTACCGAAGACGGCTCGCTAATCGATACGCCGGTTTTTGCAGCAGGGTTGGTACAGGTATATGGTCCGAACGATCTAACCAATGAGGCCCTTGCCGGGTTTGCGCATATTAACTATGAGATTAGCGATAACATTGGCGCGACGTTTGGTATTCGTTATACCAAAGAAGACAAAGAATTTGAGGGGAAGCAGCGGGAACTTAATGAATTTGGTATAAAAGTCGGATTTCCAGCCGCTCTGTTTCCAGATCAAACCGATCTGACCCGTGTTTACCCGCTGGGTAAAAACACGCTCTCGTTTACCGATACTTCTGTGCATTTAGGCCTGGAATATCATGTTGCTGACGATGTAATGGCCTATGCTTCTTATTCGCAAGGTTTTAAGTCTGGAGGCTGGACTACACGTTTAACCGTTCCCGAGCCGGGTAATATCCCACCAACATTTGAGCCAGAAGAAGCTGATAGTTACGAGATCGGCATTAAATCGCGGTTTTGGGATGGCACAGCGCAGGTTAATGCCGCAGCATTTTACACTGATTACGACAATATACAGGTGACGGTGAATCGTGGGCTATCACCGTTTTTCGAAAATGCGGCGAAAGGGGAAATCAGTGGCCTGGAAGTTGAGGGGCAATTTATCGTAGCAGAGGATCTGTATGTGAATGCTTCACTAGGGTATATCAACGCCAGATATACTGAACTGGACGAGGGAGCAGCGTTCTCTAAAGACGATAAGTTTGTCAATACGCCTGATTTCTCCAGTAGTCTTGGCCTGCGATATCACTATGCACTCAACTCCGGTGCCGAATGGGTGTGGATGGCCGATTGGGCGTTTCGAACGGAAACCGCCAATATTACCGACAACACACCAGGAACTAATCAACCAGCTTATCATTTGGTTAACGCGTCGTTAAAATACGTCTCGGTTGATGGCAACTGGGATATCGCATTAAGAGGTGAAAATATCACTGATAACAGGATCATTGTTACCGGATTCAAAAATAATGATGTAGGTACCACTCAGGTTGTTTATAACGCGCCTAGAATGTGGTCTCTGAATCTTAGCTTCCGATACTAAACATTAAAATCCGACGAAAAATGAATGGTGGTAATTCCACCATTCACTGTTTCAGTATAAATCTACAGCAAATCGGGCTAGTCTTTATAATAAATTGAAGTTGATTGTCCGTACGATGAAAAAAAACACCACTCGTCAACACGCTAAAGTGTCGCTATCCAAGTTTGTTAAAATGAATCAGTCGGATGCTAATCAGGGCTCTTCCCATCGGTTAGAGCAGTCTGCCGGGCCCCGTATTGATGAGCTTGCCGAATGCCTGTCATTTTCGCCTGGCGATGGCCGGATTTGGATGAATGATCAACGTATGATGCTGTTGCATGGCAAGTCCTTTGGGACATTACGGCAGCAGATTATCGATGCTATTGGCCTTGATTGCGCTCGTAAGCTATTCATGCGAGTGGGATATATGTCTGGTGCTCGGGATGGCGATCTGGTTAAAACGCAATGGCCGGATGCCGATCCGTCAGCGATTTTTTCGGCTGGTACCGATCTGCATTCGCTTGAAGGAGCGGTTAAAGTAGAAACCGTTCATTTTGAGTTTGATAAGGCCGAAGGCCAGTACACCGGCGAATTTTTATGGCATAACAGCCTCGAAGCAGAGCAACATATTCTTGCTTATGGTGTAAGCAGTCAGCCGGTTTGTTGGATGGAAGTAGGTTATGCGATTGGCTATGTAAGTTGTTTACTTGGATCGTTGGTCATTTTCCGCGAGACCGGCTGTTTAGGGATGGGACACAGTCACTGCACATTGGTAGGTAAAAATGCCAATAAGTGGCCAGAAGGTCAGCAAGATATTGATTTTTTGGCAGATTATCGCAGTGGTCCGGGCGATACTAACAGAGCCGTTGATACAACAATCGCCATTTCCTCTCAACTAGATAATACAAATGAACATCGAATGCTGGGGATTTCACCGGCTTTTTTAGCCGTTAGCCAGGCACTTGAAAAAGTCGCTAAAACTCAGGCAACCGTATTACTTACCGGTGAGTCTGGTGTAGGTAAAGAGCTATTTGCCCAGCAACTACACTATAGTAGTCAGCGTCGACAAGGTCCGTTTGTGGCCTTTAACTGTGCAGCTATCCCCGATAACCTGATAGAAGCCGAGCTGTTTGGTGTTGAAAAAGGCGCATTTACAGGCGCAACCAGCAGTCGCGCCGGGCGCTTTGAGCGGGCCGAGGAGGGCACTCTTTTTCTTGATGAGCTAGGCACGCTTAGCTTGTCCGGTCAGAGTAAATTACTTCGGGCCTTGCAGGAAAGAGAGGTTGAACGTGTAGGCGGAACAAAGGCCATTCCCGTTAACGTCAGAGTGGTAGCGGCGACGAATCTGGATCTACTCGAAGCAGTTGAAAAAGGTGATTTCAGGGAAGATCTGTACTACCGACTAAACGTGTTTCCAATTACATTACCGCCGCTCAGAGACCGCCGCGATGATATCCCGCTACTGGTTAACCATTTTTTCAAACTATACTGCCAGCGCCATAATAAAACCCTGTCAGGCATTACATTAAAGGCATCTCAAGCGCTTATTCATTACGATTTCCCAGGTAATATCCGGGAATTGCAAAATATCGTTGAGCGGGGTGTTATTTGGGCAGAAGAGAACGATGCTATTGATATTCATCATATGTTTCACAAAGAACCGCTACCAGAAAAAATTCTGCTATCAATTAATAAGCAAGGTCAGCTTAATCAGCAAAGTTACGCTAGTCCCCCTGAATTGGGACTCCTTCTGGAAAAAGTGGAAGCCTTGCAATCAGGCAAGTTTTCGTTAGATAGCCTGGAGCAAAGGCTATTGCGCGAGGCCATTCGTAAAGATAACGGCAATATAGCTGCGGCAGCAAGACGCTTAGGTATTAGCCGGGCGCAATTGGTGTATAGGTTGAAAAAGCACAACCTGCGCTAACAATTTTCATCGAAATATTGAGATAATTTAAAAGATGTTAAATGCACTTGGATTAAACAACTGAATCACACTGATAAGCTGCATGTTGGTCTCATCCAGTGCTTCTTCGGCGTCGTCTTCCGTGAGTTTCAGTGCCGCTAGTAAGGCCGGGCCAACAGGAGGGT
>Ga0213838_1001780_pt1 | contig 10591 bp, 12 predicted proteins | sample SWPATP13_FD_160577 | JGI IMG/M metagenome (GOLD analysis project Ga0213838, IMG submission 160577) | Coastal seawater microbial communities from Marineland, Florida, United States - SWPA TP1 #3 | ecosystem: Environmental > Aquatic > Marine > Coastal | place: USA: Florida | collected 2016-08-06
CATTTTTTGCTAAATCCAGGGCAATTACGTTATCTTGATACATGTATGGACTCCGGTTTTTTTGTGGAAGAAATAACCTATCCTCCTTCGGGGGAGGAGTCCATACATCGGCCCACGAGCCGGGATCTCCCCAACCCCCTGACTAACTCAAACCAACCAACAATCAACCGTCATCCCAGCCAATAAAAAAACTGTCATCCCCGAATGCTTCCCCTCCGTCATCCCCGCATGCAACAACCCCCGTCATCCCCGCATGCTCTCAAGCGGGGAACTCCCAAACAGCCTGACTACCCCAAAACAACCATCAAGAAACCCTTCAACCCGGGCCCAAAAAAAACTGTCATCTCAGCCAACAAAAACGGTCACCCTCGCTAAAAACTACTGTCATCCCCGTATGCACCACCTCCGTCATCCCTGCATGCACCCCCTCCGTCATCCCCGCATGCTCTTAAGCGGGGAACTCCCAAATCCCCTGACTAACCCAAAACAACTATCAACAAACCATTAACCCCGGTCCTAAAAAACTGTCATCTCAGCCAACAAAAACGGCCACCCTCGCTAAAAACTACCGTTATCCCCGCATGCACCCCCTCCGTCATCCCCGCATGCACCCCGTTCGTCATCCCCGCATGCTCTTTAGCGGGGATCTCCCAATCACTCTGATTAACACAAACAACTAGCCCACGAACCGGAACCTCCAACCACAATGGCTAACTCAAAACCACCAAATACAAATAACAAACAAGCAACAAAAACTGGCACCGCCTTTGCTCAACAAGATGCAAATAATAAAAAACCGTACCCTGGTAAAACAACCAAACAGTTAAACGGGCAATAAAACATCGTATAAACCAACAAATCCAAACAAAGGGTTTTCACCCCCTGTGATTTGTATGAAAATACGGTATAGTTGCAGGTTGGTGCGAATGCACCATAATGGTGAGTAACGGTAATGTCATTTAAACCAAATACTATAATTACCTTCACCGGAAAACAGTCTTGTAGTACCTGGTCATTGCCAAAGGATGGGATTCAATGAACGAAAATGGCGGATTTATCCGTAACAACCTCAATCAGTTTGCCTTTCTCTATCGACTGATTGATATTTTCATAATTCAAATCTGCTTAATTGCTGCTTCTTACTTATACCTCGAAAAATTCGACGTAAAATATTTTGTATTGGGTCTGGTTTCCAATATGGCCTACCTGTTCTTTGCCGAACTCTTTGTATTGTACCGTTCCTGGCGAAACGGCTCGTTTAAAGAAATGGTGTTTTATACCGTTTGTAGCTGGGCATTAACGCTATTCCCACTGTTTATCTTTTTATTCTTTACCAAACAAACCGAGTACTTCTCACGAGTAGTATTGGGCTTATGGATGGTAAGCACTGCAATAATGCTGTGTGCCTGGCGCGGCGTATTCCGCCAGTTTCTTATTTCAATCCGCAGAAAAGGCTACAACACGCGCTCAGTAGGTATTATTGGGCTTACCAAACGGGGTATCGACCTAGCTAACGAAATAATCAACTATCCCGAAAGTGGCTATAAGCTTAATGCGGTGTTTGATGAACGGGATCCAGCTCGGCTCGACCATAATTACATCGACAGACTCGAAGGCGGCATTGCCGAGGGCGTTAAAATGGCCCAGGAGGGCAAACTAGAGATTCTTTTTGTTGCGCTACCCCTCACCAATAAAGAGCGAATCGAAAAGATCCTACGAGCACTGGGAGACACTACGGTAGATGTACACATAGTGCCCGACGTATTTACTTTCAACTTATTGCACTCCCGTATGGGCCATGTAGGTGAGGTACAAACCATCAGTGTATACGACAGTCCCATGCGTGGTGGTTATTCCATCATGAAGCGTATGGAAGACGTATTTCTATCTTTATCAATATTAGCTGTTATTGCTATTCCGATGCTAATCATTGCAGCGGGAATAAAGCTCACGTCTAAAGGCCCTGTACTATTCAAACAAGACCGCTATGGCATGGACGGTAAAAAAATCAAAGTGTGGAAATTCCGCTCTATGCGGGTAATGGATAACGGCGAGGTGGTAAAACAAGCAACCAAGGGCGATCCTCGCATTACACCATTTGGAGCATTTTTAAGACGTACCAGCCTGGACGAGCTTCCACAGTTTTTTAATGTATTGCAAGGCACTATGTCAGTAGTCGGCCCAAGACCCCACGCCGTAAGCCACAACGAAGAATACAGAAAAAAAGTGGCTTACTATATGCTGCGCCATAAAATGAAGCCAGGCATAACCGGCTGGGCGCAGGTTAACGGCTGGCGCGGCGAAACCGACACCGTAGAAAAAATGGAAATGCGCATTAAGTACGATCTGGAATACATCCGAAACTGGAGTATCTGGATGGATTTTAAGATTGTGATTTTTACGCTCATCAGAGGGTTTGTTGGTAAGAATGTTTATTAAAGTAGTACATATAGTAAGACAGTTTTATCCTTCTATTGGCGGCTTAGAATCACATGTTGAGAGTTTAGCTCTCGAGCAAATCAAGCAAGGACATAGAGTATATGTTGTTACACTTAATTATTCTTTTTCGAAGAATCTAAAATTAAATAGTGAAGAGAAATATAAAGGTATTCATATTTTTAGAGTAAAACACCTCTTCGGTAAAAAATATCCAGCATTTATAGGTGTTAAAAAGGTTATAAAAGAAATAGAGCCTGATATTATCCATATTCACGCTATTGATTCATTTTTAGAGTATTCAGTTTTTTTTCTGCGTAAATATAAGAAAGCAATCTCGACACATGGTGGCTTTTTCCATACCAACAGTAAATCCATATTCAAGAAATTATTTTTTTCAAGTATTACAAGAAACAGTTTGAGATATATCGATAAAGTTATAGCAATAAGCAAGTCTGATTATAACAAGTTTTCAGAGATTGTAGATGAACGTAATCTACTACTTAATGAAAATGCGGTCGAGGATTATGGTCCAGAATCGGAAGCTAAAATGGATCAGTTATTGTTTGTAGGCAGGTTTTCAGTAAATAAAAACATAAAAAAGCTGATAGAAATCTCCTCATATTTGAGCATTAAAAAGATAATAATTGCCGGTGTTGAATATGATTATAAAAGAGAAGATATAATTAAATTAAAAGAGAAGTATGATAAAGATAACAAAGTAGAAGTTAGGATAGGTGTTACTAGAGAAGAGTTAAAAGAACTATATAGAGAAACAAAATATTTCATAAGCTTATCTGATTATGAAGGCTTTGGCATGACAGCAATTGAGGCTATGAGCGCTGGCTGTATACCTATATTAAACAATATCCCGCAATTTAAAAGAATTATCAGCGAAAGTGAAGTTGGTTTTCTTATTGATATTTCCGATGAAAAAAATGCGATTGAGCTAATAAATAAAGGAATTAAACAAGAAATTGATAATAGTAAATGTCTAGACTACGCGAAAAAATTTAGTTGGCAAAATAATTGTTCAAAAGTAATGAAAGTATATGAAGACTTATAAAATTCTAAATGTAAATGTGATAAGTGAAAATCGTAGCGTAGTAATTGATAATGTCATCGCCACAATTGATAAAAAGGAATACTCAAAGAAAAATATCGCGTTTGCTAATGCTAATCTATTAAATGAAATTTATGAGAATAAATTAAATGAAAAGTTAAAAAATTTTGATATATATAACGATGGTGTCGGATTAAGCATCGCTCTATATATGAAATATGGAGATAGATTCAAAGAAAACCTTAACGGTACTGACCTATTGCCGATATTAATCAGTAAATTGAGAAAGGACGCAAGGATAGCACTTATTGGCGCAACGCAGGATGTAAATGAATCTATGTGCTCAAAACTGAAAAATATTGGATTTCAAAACATTATTGGTATTAATGGGTTTAATGAGAGTCAGATCATAGCAAGAAACTTAAGAGATAAAAAATTCGACCTGATAATGGTTGCGATGGGTAATCCTAAACAAGAGTTATTTATAGAACAAACCCTGAAGAGGGTTGAGTATAAAGTAGCAATTGGTGTAGGTGCCTTTTTCGATTTTTACACAAATAATGTGCGACGGGCACCAGTTTGGATGCGTGAGATCAGAATGGAATGGGTATATAGACTTATGTATGAACCAAAAAGATTAGCTAGACGTTACATCATCGGGAATCCATTATTTTTATATAGAGTTTTAACTAATGAATAAGAAAATATACATAGCTGGAGCGATGAAGTCAGGTACTACTACTTTACACGACCTTTTAGTTGAATCTCCAGACGTATTCTCACCTGAAATAAAAGAACCACAATATTTATCTTGGAAGTTAAGAAGGGATAGTGACTTTAAAATTGATAGCAAGGATCAGTTACTCAGAGCTGAAAGTGTAATACCTGTTCGCGATGAAGCCTCGTATTCTAGATGGAAACACAAAAAGAAAGAAAACGAAATAGAGATAGATTCTAGTGTTTTCAACTTACCACAATTCTCCGTACATGAATATTTAGGAAATAGCAACGAGGATTATTATGTGATTGTTATTGTCCGAGAAATGATTGAGCGTGCATTCTCATCGTACGTATTCCAACGGTCAAAGGGCGAAGAGTGGTGTTCTGATTTTGGAATGGCCGTAGAAGAGGAGTTAAATGGCGGGCGGGATGGCTTAGTATATCCTTGGAGACATTTATATGTTAGTCAATATAAGAAACAAATAGAAAACCTTCTGAAGTATATACCTGAGAATCGTCTAAAAGTGATCGATTTTAGGGACTTAATCAATGGTCAATCGAAGGTAGTTGAAGATGTTTGTAAATTTTGTGGGATCTCAACTCCATCATCCAATACACAAAAATTAAGCAATAAATCAATGGGAAACCCCAAGAGTAGTAAAGATAAATATTTGAGTAAATTTATATATACTGATAATAGGTTAAAAAGAATATTGCGCGAATTAGCACCTTCGTCTTTTAGAAATTACATGTCAGAAAAAATAAAGGACTCGATAAAAAGAGTCGATAACGAAAAATTATCCAAGGACATTGAGGATAAATTGTTGAAATTTTTTGAAGAGGATGCCAAGTATTTAAATTCAAAATACGGTATTACATATGAAAAATATAAAAAATATTATTGATATTACGTTTTTCTTTATTTTAATAGCAATGAAAAAGTGCCTTTTTTTTAAAGGAGTTCGTTTGACTGGTTCTCAATTGAACATTATTTTACCAAAAGATAGTTATTCGGGAATGGCGAAAGGCGCGACTTTACTTTACAACGAGATAAAGCAAAAAAATCGGAAAGTAAATCTAATTCAATATCAAAATTTGAATGAAATTGAAAAAAATAGTTTAAATATTATTCATGCGAATCCTCCAGCACTCCCTAAAATTATTCTAAAAATAGGAATTTACAAATTTTTGAATTGCGAGAACTACGGTTACTGGGCGTGGGAAGTATCTGATTTACCATTTAGGTATAAAATAGCCGCAAAATTATTTAAGAAAATAATTGTTCCCACGGAGTATGTTAAAACCGTGTTTAATGATAATGGGCTTAATAATGTTAAAGTCTATCCACATAAAATTCAATTTGATCAAAATTTCGGTACTAACACAAAAGAAAGTATAGACGAGAACAGACTTTTAAAAATAGGAACCATTTTTAATTTTGGCTCAGATATTGAGCGAAAAAACCCTTTTATACTTGTTGAAGCTTTGAGAAACTTCGCCGGTATTCAGGTTTTTATAAAAACCCATAACGGGAAACGAAACCCTGAACAGTATTCGAAACTTCAGAACCTAATCTCAGACACAGATAGCTTTCATTTGATTGACGAAGATTGGTCTAGTCAGCAAATAAACGATTTCATAAGAAGTTGCGACCTATTTGTATCCACTCACCGTGCAGAGGGATTCGGTCTCACTATCGCTCAAAGCATTTTGCTATATACTCCTGTAATGGTCACTAATTGGTCCGGTAATGCAGAATTTATTAATCCGGATTATTCCTACGCCTTAGATTATGAATTGGTAAAGCCCGATATTATAAATAATAGAAATTTAGAAGGGCTTAATTTTCTATGGGCGGATGTGCAAGTCGACGAGATTAAGCGCAAGTTTTCAAAATTTCTAATTGACTTCGAAAAAAACAGACTAACCAAAATGAATATATTAGCCTATGAGTATCTTTTGTCTTATCTTAATAAATATAATTTAGAATCTATCTTGGAAGATTAATATGGATGTGATTTTTTTAGGCCCAGGCAGAAGTGGTACGACAACAGTATACCGATATCTAAAACAAGACGAAAGGTATAATTTATCTGATGAGAAGGAATTAGATTTGTTTCAGACTAAGTGTCTGAAGTTTGAATTGAACAATGATAAATACGTAAACTCGTTCGCAAAAAATAATAAAATTAAAGTTGAGCTAAGTCCGTTTTATTTTATTAATGTTGACCTAATAGCGCCCTTAATTGAGGATTCTTTTCCAAGTGCTCGTGTGGTAGTGATAGTTAGAGATCCGTTCAGTAGAGCGTATTCTCAGTATAAACTACTGAAAAACAAAGTGTTTTTTAATGATATTAGTTTTGAAGAATATTTGAAGGTATGTGAGAATAAGTTTATAAAACAAGATAGGACTGATATTAATTATTGCCTTTTCTTCGAAAATAATTATGTAGAGAAAATATTGTTATTAAGAGAAGTTTTTGGTGAAAAATTGCATTTGTTAAATTTCGATCTTTTGACCTCAAACACATTAGCATTTATTAATGAAGTTAATCTGATAAGTGGTTTAACACCTGCAGTTGAATCTAAAGAAGTAATCGTAGAAAACAAGACAGTCGATGTCAATAATCTCCTTCTACATAAAATAGCAATTATAAGCGGGCGTAAGTTTGAAGTGCTGCTTAATAAATTTCCAAAACTTAAGGATTTTATAAAAAATATATATTTTAGTATTAACGAGAAAAATTCTAAGGAAGATTTAGATTCTGAGAGAAGATTATACGAATCATTTCATATGAGATTAATCCCACAAACACCTTTGCAAGTTGAAAGAATCATTAAAGATGCAAATTAGATCAGCGAATAATTTTATTGTTACTTTTTTGTTTTTAATGGCAGTTGGTTATCACTTTTTCCTTTCTGTTTGGAATAGTAATGTACAGTCAGTCACCATTAGTTACGTCTATATATGTGAATTTGCGATAATATTTACCTGTTTGATTAGATTCTTTATCGCTCCTCCGGACAAGAACACACTCAGTATACTGTTAATATTTATATTGTTAATTCCTTTCTTGTCATTGCTAGTAATATCAAGTTACACAGGATTTCTGAATATAAAGTTAATTCGAGATATATGTTTCGTATTTTTATTTTTTACAGCTGCCAAAGGAATATCTTTAAGTGCTGTTGTTAAAATATTATCGTGGCTATTAGTTTTGATTTTGTCAGTAGCTATATTTGAAATGTTATTTCCCGGGGTATATGGTCAATTTGTTAATCCAGTAAGATATTTCTTAGCGATTGGTAAAGACATGACCGTCACTAATTATAACGAATCTACAGGTCTGTTTATAAGTAGTTATAGAGGTGAAGGTAGGTACTTTCCATTTTTTGGTGTACATCGTATTTCGTCTATTTTTATAGAGCCGATAACCTTCGCTTTTTTCACATACTTTACGAGTACATTCTTGCTAGTATTGAAATATTCAGATTTTAAAGATAAACCCGTGTGGCTATTAAACGTCGCGTTGTTAATTTCTGTATTTTTACTATGGTTATCGGATTCACGTCAAGCGGTATTGTTGTTTATTTTTTTTGCACTGTTCTTCTATGGTAAGAAAGCTACCAAGTTAAATATTAGTGGTTCGAATTATTTCTTTATTTATGCTTCTTTAATTATGCTTATTATGGTTGGTTATTTTCTATCTGTACTCCCTTATAGATTAGACCACTCATTGAGCGTACTGTTTAGTAGTTCATTTTTATTCTTCCTTGGCATTGATGAGTTTCAAAAGGTATATGTTGACTCCGGTTTTTTATATATTATTTCAAATTATGGTTTACTATCACTGTTAGGCTATTTATCGTATTTACTAATTTTAGGAGTTAAAAACGATCAGGGTTTCCTGGTTTATCACTTTGGTGTTTGTATCTTTGTTTTCTTGTCTTTGTTCCTAACATATGGATATTTATCTACTAAAGTTTCTGTGTTTATGTGGTTTAGTCTGGGCTGTTTATATTTTTCAGATGGGAAAAATGGGCATGTTCAAGAATAATATTTTCGTGTTGTTAAGTACTATTCTATTTAAAGTGTTGGGTGGACTTTCTGCTTATTTTCTGACATTAGTTGTTGCTAAGGAATTTACTAAGACTGAATCTGGTATTTTTTTCTATGTTTTGAGTTTTACTCTTGTGTTTTCAGTGATATTTAGATTTGGCTTAGACACGTTTTTGCTTAAAAAGGTAAGCCTTTTAAATGTTTTGCCTGATAAACACTCCCTTTTAAGCTATTTGATATTTAGCTTTCTATTCAGTTCTATTCCTACTCTTATTGTTTTGGGATTCATCGATTTCCACTTTTTTGTTCGGTCCAATGAACTAGCGACAATACTGAATAGTTATTCATTCTACTTGGTCATAACATTTAATTTTTTTTACCTAATGGCTCTGTTTATGCAGGCATCTGGTTACCCCAAAATTTTTGTCTTTGCAGTTAACATTTTTTATCAATTATCCATCTCCTGTTTGGTAATGTTAGGTATAATAGATTTTCGTGAAAGCTTTATATCTTTGGCTCTCATCTTTATAACTAACTTTTTTATTTTATTTTTGTTTTGGGTTGGAAGAGAAAGACCATCACTAACACTTAAAAAACTAGATGTTCAACGTACTTTAAAAGACGCATTGTCTTACTGGCCATATAACATATTAGGATTGTTGTTTAGTCACTTCCCTGTTTTGCTATTGGGTTATATCAGTAACGTTGATGATGTAGCTATTTTTTCGGTTGCTAATCGACTATCTATGGTTATAAGCCTTGTACTTCTTGTTGTTAATATTATTATTTCTCCGAAAATCGCACCACTATATGAAAGTAATAGACTAGATCGTTTGTCTGTGCTTGTTAAGAAATGCTCGCTACTTTTGTTCATTCTTTGTTTACCTACTTTTCTTATTATTTGTTTTTTTCCATCTGACATATTGGGTTTAATTTCACCTATTTATACTGATTACGGAACTGTATTAATAGTTTTATGTATAGGCCAATTCTTGAATTCTATATCGGGTTCTGTTGGTCTAGTTTTAAACCTTTGTGGTCATCAAAGAGTTGCGACTTATGTATCAATTCTTTCGTTTTTACTTTTACTCTCATTTTCTCTAATACTTGTTCCTATGTATTCAGTAATAGGAGCTGCGATTGCCTTATCGATATCGATTTCTATACAAAATGTTATTTTAGTTTTTTTAGTTAAATATAAGTTGGGGTTTTATCCTTTTTTCTCCTTTCATGATCTAAAAAGCCGATCGTTCACTTAACTTTCTCATTAAATTATAGTCACTTTACAGCTTTACCATTACATAAACTGTAAGGTGTCACTTAGGAGCGAACCCCGAATTCAGATAATAAGTGCACCACTCATGGTTAAACGGTGAGGAGAGATTGTCCACTTCCCCTTTAATGGGACAGTTCTAAATTAGAGTTTTCCAGTTTTGCTCGGTAAGCTGCCGGAGGCAGGTTACCCAGACTTTCATGTGTTCTTTCTTCGTTATAATCCAATCGCCAGAACCAGGCCATTTCTCTTACTTGATTGAGATTCTCAAACAAGTAGGCATCTAGAAACTCTCTGCGAAATGAACCGTTAAAGCGTTCAACAAAACCATTTTGTTGTGGCTTACCTGGCTGGATATATATCAGTTCAATATTATGGGTCTCACACCAATCTGTCAGCGTCGCCGAAATTAGCTCCGGGCCATTATCCATGCGCAGCTGAGTCGGTAATCCTCGCTCAGCTTTAAGCTGCTCCAACACGCGTACCACACGGCCAGCGGGCAAAGACGTATCGACTTCGATGGCAAGGCACTCTCGCGTCCCTTCATCCACCACATTCAGCGTTCGGAACCGCTTACCGCAATACAAAGTGTCATGCATAAAGTCCAACGCCCATTGGTGATTTGCTTGCTCCAGCACTTCTAATGGCTGGGCTATTCGTTTGGGCAGTACCCGTTTAGTTCTGCGCCTCAGGTTCAATCCCATTTGGCAGTAAACGCGATAGACGCGCTTGTGGTTGAAGGGAAAGCCTTTGAACCGCATTCGGCCAAAACACTTCCAGAAGCCTGCTCGTGGCGACTTCTCCAAGACCGCATTGATGGCATCAATGACAGCAGCATCCACTTTGCGCCAGTCTCTCTCTGGACGATAAAAGGTCGCACGGCCAATACCAACAAACAGGCAGGCCTTTACGATACTTAGTCCCGCATCAACTAGGATGCTGACGCACTCTCGTTTCTCTGCTGTCACCAACCCTTTTTTGCGACAAGCTCCTTAATGGCATTATTTTCTAAGCTGACATCTGCAAACATCTTTTTGAG
>Ga0213838_1001782_pt1 | contig 10581 bp, 10 predicted proteins | sample SWPATP13_FD_160577 | JGI IMG/M metagenome (GOLD analysis project Ga0213838, IMG submission 160577) | Coastal seawater microbial communities from Marineland, Florida, United States - SWPA TP1 #3 | ecosystem: Environmental > Aquatic > Marine > Coastal | place: USA: Florida | collected 2016-08-06
CAGTACCAGTGGAAGGAGTCAGATATCCTTCGCCAGATCATATGAGCGGATGGTGGCTTACAACCGATGAATATAATGGAAACATTGATTCATTAAAGACAGTTCATTTTGAGCATATCATTGAATGTAGACCGGACTTAGCAATGTATATGGCTTTGCCATTTGGTTATAGGTTTGACTTAGGCGGCGAGTCCGAGCACGTTTGGTTTGATGAAGATGTGCTGGAAGAAAGCAACTAACTTAAAGTATCTAAATGGCACGTCAGAGCCATATAAATAGAAAAAGCGAGTAACAATTTACTTCTTAAAGGAGCAACAAGAATGCAGGAATATCAGCTTGTCAAATATATTCCTATCGGTGGTTTGGTTTCGCTAGCCATAAACGAGACTGAAACTTATTTGCTTGTAACAAGCCATTCGGGAATAGGCGTATTTGATTTATTTTCAGGAGAAAGGCTCGCTAGATTAAACCACGAAATTTATCCAGAAAACGGAAAAATAAAGGGTATTCCGCCATTTTCAACCGGAGTCGTTGACGTCATTGAATATGACTTTGAAAATGAATTAGTTGTTTATTCCAACTCCAGCAAATATAAAGTAATTGGAACTTCAGACACAGTTACTATTCTTAAAAGTGTTAGCGAGTGAACTTAACCCTCACTTCCGTTGCTGGCACTTTTGCGAAGCTCAGCAACGAGCGATCAATAGACGCGCACATCAAATATTTTTGCTAGTACAAAAGGTGTATTAGTTTATAGTACCGATACTTCAAAAATAATCTGAGGGATGCAGATGAATCTAGCACAGATAAATCCGGCTTGGCCTAATTCGCTTCGCTGGTTCCTAGTACAAAACTCAGTAAATTTCTGCCCATGGTTCTTTTTGTCAGAACCCAACGAATTCAAATCAGTAGCAAAAGTTTTTGAAGATGAAGACTTGAAGAATCGAAAAGTGTTTGTATTTGCCAGTCGACAAGATAACGATGACTTTGCAGGTTTGGAAGTAGTTAATGGGACAATCCTAGATAAAGTTCTTGTATTTCATCCTACATTTACCACGAACCAGTCGATTCGAGATTGGGATATAGTCGATTCCGAGTTTTCTGATGTTTTTGAGTTTATTTCTAAGCGAGTAGTGGAAGACATGCGAGATTGGGCCTTAACAGAAGACGCTTCTGAGCTAACTGAATGACCCAGATTGGAACAAACCAGTAAATAAGGAAATATGAAAAAATTAATCAGTCACGCTTGGTTTGCAGGTGGCGTCAGAGAGTTCGATACGACAACTGGCTCAGTAAGCGAAATAAAAGATGTTCAGTGGGGCACAACAAGCTTCGGTTCGTTATGGGTGCAAAATGATAAATGGTTTGCTCTTTACAGCGATGATGAGTCAATTCTGTTACAGCAAGGCAAAGATAAATTCAGATTAACCTCAAACTCTAGTTGCTCTATTTCAAACTACTACGTTCTCAGAAACTTTGTAATTTACGATAATGAAGAAAAAGTCTACTCCATCTGGTATCGCCCAAAGGGAATCGGTTTTAGTATTATTGATCCAACCTACGACCATTTAGATGCTGAAAGTGATGACTTCTTTTTGTATGTTAAAAGTATGTGGGATTCTTGGGCCAACAAACCTTACGATAGTTTTTGCAATGAATTCGATATTTAAGTTCGTTTAACTTCCGTTATTGGCACAAAAGGAACATTTGAATAATGGATAATGACATTGGCTTCATGCAAGTACATATTAGAATTTACAAGTATGGTGAAGTTTATGACTCATTTGCAGTCAATGGATTCGAACAAAAGTACAAGGTACAAACAGATAAAAGTACGGCTGAATTTCAAATACTGCGGGATGCAGGTGAAGTGGAAGGGTTCGCGTTGTCACTGCTTATAAACTTTAATGAAGATGGTTGCTCAGCAGCATTGTTAATACCTGTTCATGAATCTAGCGAATGGGAAGTTGTGAAACCGTTAGATGAATATACTATTGGTTTTTTCTGTATTTTGGGCGAATTAGCTTAGTAGAAATGTTTCGCCATAGCATGAATGAGTGATCATGGTACAAAACGGCTTAAGGAATTTAATGAAAAAGGAAAAATTGTTATTCGCTTTAGATGTTGATGATGGATGGCCTCCTGTTGGGGCTGAAGGAGTCTGGTGTGAATGTGTTGATGGAAATTATAGATTAGTCAACGCTCCTTTCTTTATACCTAACTTAGCGTTTGGAGATATCTTTTCAGCTACGCCGGATGAGGTAAATGACCACGTATTTGAGTTTGATGTTTTGAAAGAGTCTGGTCATTCGTTGATATGGGTAATGAACAATAAACGTATCGAAACTAAAGTTTTCATCGAAGTTTTAAAAGGACTTGGCTGTAGTGTAGAAACGCTAAACCAGTTTTCCTTAATGAGTATTGATGTTCCACCCGAAGTTGATTTGGACGCTTTAGATCCTTTATTAGACACATATGAAGAGGAAGGGCTAGAGTATGCTTTTCCTGTATGGCGTCACCCTGATTAATATGAATGACTGCTCATGGCACAGAACAGTCATAAAACAATGCTAGCGCAGACTGCACCTTCTCCATCCAATATCTCTAATATTCCAATTTGTTTTCCAAAGTATGAGGCTGGATGCCGAATAAGGGATGCTGTTCAGGGACGAACTTTCATCCCGTCTTTGCCTACATGGATGTAGGTACTTAGCTTGTGTCTGGAACAGACAACCTGTGACGACAAAACAAATTTGAATATTAGAATCAGATATTGGCAAGGGGCGGCTCTTTTGCCTACTTTTCTAGCTGTAGAGAAAAGTACGGTCGGCGTTAGCCGAAATAAAATACTCTGTAAGAAAGGCTTGTTTCATGAGTTAATTTAACGATTGAACTGGATTCCGTCTAACACCATGACGGAATGACGCCATCTGCATTTTCTAGCTGCTGAGAAAAGTACGGTCGGCGTTAGCCGAAATCAAATACTCTGTAAGAAAGGCGTGTTTCATGAGTTAATTTAACGATTGAACTGGATTCCGTCTAACACCATGACGGAATGACGCCATCTGCATTTTCTTGCTGTTGAGAAAAGTACGGTCGGCGTTAGCCGAAATAAAATACTCTGTAAGAAAGGCTTGTTTCATGAGTTAAATTAACGATTGAACTGGATTCCGTCTAACACCATGACGGAATGACGCCATCTGCATTTTCTAGCTGTTGAGAAAAGTACGGTCGGCGTTAGCCGAAATAAGATACTCCGTAAGAAAGGCATGTTTCATGAGTTAATTTAACGACTGAACTGGATTCCGTCTAACACTATGACGGAATGACGCCATCTGCATTTTGTAGCTGTTGAGAAAAGTATGGTCGGCTTTAGCCGAAACTAAAGCCACTGAAAGTAATTTGTAACTTCTCTGTTAAACTCCGGAGGTTGCGGCCAACACCATGCCGCAATGACGTTTCTTCGAATCACTCTTCATTTCTATTGCTCCTCGCTCAAAGCCGACCCTTAGAGTATTTAACCTAATGCATTTATGTCCAAGAGCGTATTAGACTAATCAACTTCTCACCATTTCGTTCTTACTTTCTAACACGACTGCCGAGCAAAATTGGTATTAGGAATATCCTAGTTAGTTAAATACGCAGTTAGTTAGGCGGCTCTGAAGACCCGCGTTTGTTTCGCTCTAAAGATTTCCTAGATTCAACAAATCACACCATCATTTAATGTAATGGTACGATGGCTGCGTTTAGCAAATCGGTTGTCGTGGGTCACCATGCAAATGGTTCGCCCTTCTTCATATAGCTCATCAAACAAATCCATGATGGCGCCGCCATTTTTTGAGTCCAAGTTGCCAGTTGGCTCATCGGCCAGAATGATGGAAGGATCCACCACTAAGCTTCTGGCAACCGCCACTCGCTGTTGCTGTCCACCGGATAACTGTGAAGGAAAGTAATCTGCGCGTTCTAACATATTGACCCGCTCTAATGCATTCATCGCAATTTCAATACGCTGATTCTTTTTCATATTACGGTAAGACAATGGCAGGGCGACGTTTTCAACTATGGACAAGTCGCCAATCAAATTAAATGCCTGAAAGACAAAGCCAATTTCTCTATTTCGGATCTCAGCACGCTGGTATACATCCAGATTATGTGCATTATGGCCGTTGAGCTGGTATTCGCCCTCTGTGGAAGTATCCAGCAGCCCCAGAATCGATAAAAGGGTCGATTTTCCACAACCCGACGGGCCTGCAATGCTTACGTATTCGCCAGCGTCGATGTCAAAACTGACATTGTTAATGGCGTAAGTGGTGCCAGCGTCGGTGACGAAGTGTTTAGACAGGCCAGTTACTTTGATTAATGTTTCATTATTCATGTTTCAATTCCTAATTCTTTTTATAGTTCTCTTAAGGCCTGATTGGGCTGGATCTTCATGGCTTGTTTTATCGGGCTCCACATAGCTAACGTTGCGGAAATCAGTACCAACGCTGCCGTAGCTAAATAAATGGTAAGATTTAATGGTTCGGTCTCGAACAGAACGGTTTTTAACGTCTCAGAGAAGAACACCATGATCACCGCCCCCATAATCAGGCCAGCAATACATAAACCTAGTCCTTGCACTGCAAACAAACTCTGTATTCGATTAGGTGCTGCCCCCAATGCCATGCGAATGCCGATTTCTTTTTTCCTTTGACTTACACTAAATGCAACCACGCCGATGACGCCACTTAGCGTGATCAAGAATGCTAATAAGGCAAACAAAGAAACCAAGATGCCGACGAGCTGTGATGAAGCCATGGAGTTGCCTTTGATCACTTCAAACGTTTCGACATTAGCCACTGCTTGTTTTGGGTTTTCCGCCCGCACCGCATCTGCAACCGCGTCTCGGACTTCCGAAATAGAATTCGGTGAATCAACAAATAGCTGCAGATCATAGTGCCAAGTCGCAATCCAGGCGGTATAAATGGTTGGAGTGGGTTCAATATTCACTCCCACTTCCCTTACATCTCCCACCACACCTCTTATGGTTAACCAGGTTTTACCTTCATCCAGTGATAACCGTTTGTTAAGCGCTGATTCTCCATTGAAAAAAGCATCCACAAAACTCTGATTTACCAATACTGAGCCCGGGCTATTTTCATCATCAGACGGTTGTAAATAACGCCCTTCCAATAAGGGAATGTGCAAAACTTCGTGAAAGTTTGCTGACACTTCGTTTTTAATTGCTTCTGGTCGTTCATCACGATTGACCGGAGGTTGCCCTTCGATTTGGAAAAAACGACGTTTATCTCTGCCTTTCAGCAAAGGGACTTCAGAGGCAAACGCCACCTGTTGGATGTCCGGTCGATTGCTTAAGTTATTCGCTACATTTTGAACAAACTGAATCCGATCTGTTGGACTGGATGACAGGTCAACGGTGACCAGGTTCGCCGTTTCAAATCCGATGTTTTGATTGTGAAGGCGATAGAGGCTCATACTCACTAGCGAAGCACTGGTCAATACCACAAATGCCAAACAAAATTGAGTGATGAGTAAGGCTTGTCGTAATCGCATGCTGGTGCCGCTAGCCGTGATATTGCCGCTACCTTCTTTTAACTCTTCGTTAATCTTGCGCTTTTGAAAGGCAGCAGTTGCACCACTGATGATCCCGGTCAGGACAGATACCAGCAAGCAAAATAGCAGAATGTTGCCATCGATTTTAACTTCACTGGCAAGTGGCGTGTATAACTCGGCAAAATCGGACAGTACACCGATACTCATCATGGCGATGCCCAAACCGAGTAGTCCACCTATAAGTGAAAGAATGATGCTCTCCGTTAACACTTGTCTGGCGATACGTTTCGGGCTGGCACCTAATGCTTCCCTTATCGCAAACTCCTGTTTACGGCTAGCCGTTCTGGCCAAATTCAGATTAGCGACATTGGCGCATGCGATGAGCAAGACTAACAAGGTAATCGCCATCAACAGATAAAAGGTGGATTCAGATTCACCTGCCATGTCAGTTCGCATAGGGGTGAGCGTGTTGCTTAAACCCTGATTGGCAGGGTAGGCGTCTGGGTATTCGGTGGCGAGTTGAGCGGAAATGGTATTCATGTCAACACTCGCCGATTGCAGACTAACCCCTTCTTTAAGTTTGCCATATAACATGGAAATAGGGCGGCTTCGATTATTGATGAAGGTTTCGCTGCCTCGACCACCACAGGACGAAGAACCCATCCAGATGTCATTTTTGAATGGATAAGCTGGCAAAGGAGGTAATACGCCGACAACCTGAATGGCTTTGTCATTCATTTGCAAAACCGTGCCTATGACATCGGGATCGCCACCAAACTTTTGTTGCCAATAATGGTGGGACAAAACGATAACGGATTGTGCTTCAGGCAGATCTTCTCCTGGTAAGAAGGTACGTCCCAAAATAGGACGAATACCTAACATTTCAAAAAAGTCCCAGCTCACCACACCCGCTTCAACATTTGAGGCGTCACCATGACCCAATAAGGTAAAGGGCATTTGGTGATATTCCACCAGATGTTCCATGCTGTCGTTTTTGGCGATGTAATCCAATGCGGTGGGGACTGAGACTGGCACATCCATTCGATTGATATTTGGGTTGTTGGTCTTTAGCTTAATTAACCGTTCGCCATCTGCATAAGGCAGTGGTGCAAGCAATACATTATGGATAAGGCTAAATATAGCGGTATTAGCGCCTACTCCGAGTGCTAAGGTGATGACGATCAAAACACAGACTGCGGGCGTTTTTATATAACTACGAAACGCGTATTGTATGTCTTCTAAAAGTGTTTGCATGTTTAACATTCCTTTTATGACCGTGCTTAATTACGCAGGCTTAATTCGTTTAATGTATCGTATTTTTTGGTCGAAGAAACGACCATTTGAGTTCCGACGGGTAGGGTCGTCAGAATTTCAATCATATCCATTGAACCTCGACCAAACTTGACCAGTTGTCTTTTGGCGCTGGTGCCTTCCTGATTTAGCAAAAATACACTGTTGGTTGTGAACTCTTGACTAAACACTGGCCGTTTCACGTATAGAACGTTGTCTAGTTGCTCAAGTTCTATCATGCCTTCAATACGTAAGTCAGTGCGGGCGCCGCTGAACATGTCGCCCGTTATTTTAACGTCGACTTTAACCACGCCATCTTTAACGGCCGGATTGATGCGGATCACTTTTCCTTCAGTAGACTGATTTCCTGCACGCAAAGTAACGTTTTGTCCATTGAGCACGTGTTTGATCTGACTTTCCTGAATTCGCAATTCCGCTTTTAATCTGTCCTTTTCCGAGATTCGGGCTAACACGGTACCGCGTTGAATAGGCTCACCTACCTGAAAGGCCACATCTTGCAGAACGCCATTGGCGGTGGCTTTTACATATAGCTCATTTGCCAAGTTTTCCTGCAGGGTTAATTGGCGCTGTGCTTTGTTGAGCCGCGCCTGTGCCGATGTTAATTCAGCTTGCTCTAATGAAGGCATGCCTTGTAATAACTGAACTTCTAACCCATGTTGAAACTCCAATTGCTGTTCTTGTAACAGAGATTCCCGATGATCAATATCTGAAACCGCTTTGGTTGCTAGTAACTCTTCATTGGCAATTCGTTTGAGTTTGGCCACTTCAAATCGAGTTTCAAAGTCGGCGACTACGATTTCTTGTCGCAGCTTATTCTGACGCCACCTTTGCTCTAGCGAATGATATTGTGCCTTGAGAAGTTCAACTTCAAATTTCATATCATCAACGGCTTGTTGCAATTCTGGGTTTTCAAGAATCATGATGACATCACCAGCTGAAACCTGATCGCTCGGATGACGAAGGATTTCCTTAATTCGTCCGCTGGAACTTGCCGCTATAAAATTTGCAGAGATGGGCAGTAAGCTGCCCGCGCCATGGACTTGTCTTATTAATTCTCCGCGCTCCACTTTGGCAACCAAAAGGTCGTCAAAATTTACCTGCATAGAGCCTTGTTTGGGACTAAAGTCTCTCCATCCCATTATCGCAACAGCAAAAAGGGCGATTGCAGCAGACAATTTTAAAACCGACAGTTTTGGTTTTTTATTTTTGGCCGGGATCTTCATGGTCTCTTATCCTTTACGTCCCTTTTTTAAAGATTCGGCAACCAGAAAATGTTGCCTGCTGAGTAGATGCCTAATCCTGTTATCACGGTCAGACCGATAAGAAAGCTAGCCATCAAGAACTGCACGGAAGCATTGCCTTTATGTTTGGCGAAGAAATATAGCTCTAGAATTAATAGAGGAACCAGATAACCTGCGAAATTCAAAATCATATCGAAAGGTCCGGTTAAGTTGCCATTTGAACCCGGCGATGTGCCATTATTGGCCATGATCCAAAAACCGCGGATCACTCGGAAAAACCAGACGCCACTGACAACAATGAATAGCCTTAGTGCCCAGCGTTGATGAATTGCAAATTGACGTTTCATTGCGTATCGCGTCGCTAAGATGGCAAAAGCGATAATTAACAGGCCGTCCAAAGTGGTGCCGAGTTGCCCGGATACACCACCGATGACGGCTTCACGTGCCCAAACCATATAGATTGACGATACGCTGATCACTAGAGCGGTGAGCATGTAAACACGGCCGTTCCAGCGATGAAACTTCGGCAAATACAGGCGAACCTGTGGGATGAGCTGCAACGGTCCACAAAAGGTAATAACAAAGGCCAGTGTAATATGAAGGAACACGGATAGGTTGCCCAGCCAATCTCCTTCAACAAAGCCGTGGATCATTCGATTCGACCAGGATTGCCAATCACCGTTGATGGCGTGTCCGCCATAAAACATGAAGATGTATAAAGCGAAAAACCACTGGCCTAATATAGCGGTGGTTAACCAGGTTGCACCTGTGGCATTTAAAAGTTTACTTGAAATGTCCTTTCTTTCTGAAAGGGGGGTGATAGTTGTTGTTGTCATTTTGTTTTCCTCATTGAAAACGCTGTTAGCAACATTGACGGAAAAACTTACTTTCACTGCCAATGTTTTTGCATCTTGTTTGTGTCTGAGGAAAATATAATCAGGTTGGGCAACACTAAGTAGGCCCAATGTGTGTTCATTTATTCGTTCAAAAGACGTTTGTTATGTGCCAAGTTTTCTGATAAATGTGATTAATAAGTCACAAAAGGCCAATTTTGTGTCAATTTGGAGGGATATTCTGTGGATTTGAGGACGTTATCTCTAATTCTAATTTATCTGAAAAGTTGCTTATTTGTTGTTGCATGAAGGCCGGTGGCGAAGGTAAGTGGGAGAATAATACGTTTGCTTTTTGAAGGTGACGCTGAGCAACTTCAGTCTCACCCTGACGAAGTGCGCTTTTACCTAATTCAAGATTAAGGTACACCGAAGAGCCTGTACGTCTATGATCCAATTGCTCTGAGAGAAAGTTCAGGTACTTTTTATTATCTAACTCTTTCGCGGTAACGGTCGGGTCTGCTTTTTTGTTGTGCTGGCTAAGTTGCATTAAGGCCGCTTGATATAACTTGGCGTAATGGCACGGATCGGCCGGATCGTCGGCTTCGAACTTACCTAAGTCTTTTGAATACCCTTTCCAACATTCCGAATGAAGCGGGGGCAAGGTTCCTATTTCTTTTTTTGACCATTGGTCATCATTGGTGGTGAAATAGATAAAGGTGCCTAAAATGAGTATTCCGCTGAAAAGTAGCCAAGATAAGGAAGGGCGTTTGTTTTTTGGTTTCTCAATATAGGTAGCGATGTCTATTTTGCGACGGCTGATGGTTTCAGATCGTTTTTCCGCTTTTTGGTTTATTGTTTCTTGATCGTTTGCCCGTTGCATAGAAAGATCGAAACAGTATTGGTGGAACGATTCCGACTCTAACTCTAACGCTTCAGAGCTGATGTCAAAGATTTTTAATAGTCGAGTGACGTGCCTATCTGGAACAACAGGATGCCGGGGATTACCCAATCGGTCCCGATTTGAAAACCATCTCGTAAGCGAAGTGGGATCTAAACCCAACTCGGCCGCGAGCTGTTTGCGTGTCTTAATGCCCGGGTTTAATCCGCTTTTTAACAGGCTGTTTAGTTTTGATCGATCAATATTCAAAAAAGTAACACCGAGTCTGTTCTTATTTTCGAGGGCCAAGTTCTCAAAAAGTATATACCCAAAAAATTTGAGGTGAAATAGCTAGTTGGTGAATCGGATGTTGTCATATGGTTTGTCCAAAAAGAGCAACAGGCCTTTGAATATTGGCGTTTTTACGCTCGATATTTTGCCTGTAAGCTTGCTACCTGATGTTGCATTAGGTATAAAAACGGCCTTCACCCCACTGCGATAAATACAAAAACAATAGGTGTACTGGTGGCAGAGACAAATCCTGCATTGATCAGAACGGTCAATTTTATTCAAAACTCATCACAGGTAATAGGCAAAGTCACGTCATGGCTGGCCTTGTTCATGATGTTATTAATGACCTTGGTCGTTGTTTTACGATACGGCTTTAACATGGGCTGGATCGCTTTACAGGAAAGTGTCTTGTACTTGCATGCTTTTGTATTGATGTTAGGTATGGCTTATACCTTAAAAAATGACGAACATGTCA
>Ga0213838_1001784_pt1 | contig 10575 bp, 9 predicted proteins | sample SWPATP13_FD_160577 | JGI IMG/M metagenome (GOLD analysis project Ga0213838, IMG submission 160577) | Coastal seawater microbial communities from Marineland, Florida, United States - SWPA TP1 #3 | ecosystem: Environmental > Aquatic > Marine > Coastal | place: USA: Florida | collected 2016-08-06
ATCGCCGGATCCTTCTTGCCCTGGACGCGGATCCGCGGTTGCCCATCATGGTGTTGGCCCAGAAGCTGGGCCTGGCCCGCGGCACCGTCCAGTCCCGCCTGGAGCGGATGACGGCGTCGGGCGCGCTCCGGCCAAACAGCAGCCGGGTGCTGCCCTCCGCGCTGGGCCGCGGCGTTGCTGCGGCCGTTAGCGCCGAACTGGACCAGAGCCACCTGGATGAGGCGATCGCGGCGCTGCGGAAAATCCCGGAGGTGCTCGAGTGCCATGCACCCGCCGGCGACACCGACCTGCTGATCCGCGTGGTGGCCACCAGTCCCGACGATCTCTACCGTGTTTCCGAGGAAATCCGGCTGTGTCCGGGGATCGTGCGGACGTCCACGAGCATGTTCCTGCGCGAAGTCATTCCTTACCGGACCACCCCGCTGCTGGGCGGGTAAAGGGGGCGCCGCCCGCACGGCGGGCCGCCCTCCCTGGCACGAGCCGGCCGCAGTTTTCCTGACACTTCCGCTCAATTTTGGCGCGGGTTTCATCTACCCGCGCCCGGAATCATCACCCCGTTCACAAAATTGTCATCCGTCTCATGCGTCACGTCCGTTACACTTGCGCGAAAGCAAGTATTGGGGGGGATGTGGGAGTCAACTGTACGTTGAGCCCCGTGAGCGCCGAGGGCTGCGAGCTTCGCCGGCCCGTCGATGGCGCACGGCCCCCAGTTTTTTCACTTCAACGTTCTGCGAGCTTCCGTCGGTCCTCCGGATGTGACCGACACCAGCACGATCCGCCGCGGCCCGCACTTCTGTGCCGGGGCTGGCGCTGCCGCGCACCACAACATCTCTCATCCGGTCCGGGTTATATGAAGGAACTACATGCGTTCTGCTAAGCGATCTCTGGCGTCTATCACCGGCTTCCTGCTGCTCGCGGCAGGCATGGTCTCGCTTCCCAGCGCACCGGCCGCCGCCGTGGACACCGGCGGCACCGACAGTCCGCCGACCGTTTTCGTGGACGGCACCCCCCACTCCGAGCACGTCTTCGAGCCCGGGACGAATCCCGCCGAGAAAGCCGCCGCCGGAGGCCTCCAGACCGAGTCGACTTCGGCCGGCAAAATCCAGGTCACACTGGTCACCGCTACCCTCGCCGACAACAGGACCGCCGTAGACGCGGTCGCTGCGGAGAAGGCAGTCGCGGCATCCAGCGCGTACTGGAGCAACATGTCCAACGGCCGCATCACCATGACGGTGGCCAAACGGATCCTCGGCCACAAATCAGCGGGGACCTCGACGCAGTTCTACGGCGACCTCATCGACAAGATCACCTCGGAGCTGGGTTGGCACTATGCCAGCAATACGGCACTTGTCATTTTCATTCCGGCCTCCTCGCTGTCCGGCGGCGCGCTCGGCGCAGGCTACAGCGGCTACGTCACCGGCGGGGTCAGCGGTCGCATCCTGATGCCCAAAATTGGCGCCTACACCACCAGCGTCATCTCCCACGAGTTCGGCCATGTCCTTGGCTCCATGCACGCGGACTCCCTGCAGTGCGGCAGCGGCGCCTCCGACGTCGGGACCACCTCTTCCGGATCCTTCGCGGATTCTTCCTGCTACATCCGCGAATACGGGGACACGACCGACCTCATGGGCCTGTCCCGCAACGATGCCTCGCCGGTCATCAGCTCCTCGCTGTGGGATTTCCTGGGCATGGGAAGCGGGACCGGCACCGACATCCTGAACGTGGGCATCGCCAACGGCGTCAAGCGCTACACGCTCAAGCCGTGGGGCGGCAAGGATCCCAACCGGGCCTTGAAGTTCACCGATCCGATCAGCGGGGAGATCTACTACCTGGAACTGCGGCAGCCGGTCGGCTACGACAGTTACCTCGCGACAGCGTCCAACGTCAGTAACCGCGGCGTGAAGATCGTCCAGCGCGGCGGAGCCACGGCGGCATCATCACTGGTCCTGAAGCCGTATTCGAAGCCGGACGGCAACGTCTACGCGAATCTCGCCTGGCAGCAGGGGAGCACCTTCGTCACACACGCAGGCACCCGGGTCCGGATCGATTCGGTCACCGCGGATGCTGCCACCGTCACCATCACGGCCGATCCGGACCGCTGGACCAAAATCCAGTTCTCGGTCGGCGATTTCAGCGGGGACGGCCGGCCCGACATGATTTCCCGGGAGTCCAACGGCGCGCTCCTGCTGAGCCAGGGCCAGGCCGGCAACCGCATCGGGTCCCCGGTCCAGATTGGCGCAGGCTGGGACGCCTTCAACTCGGTGATCGGCAATGGGGACTTCGACGGCGATACCTTCGCCGACATCATCGCCCGAAGCTCGGACGGCACGCTGTGGCTTTACCCGGGCAACGGCCGGAGCGGCTTCCTGCCCCGGAAGCAGATCGGGTCCGGCTGGAATATCTTCAAACGCATTGTTGCCGCCGGCGACTTCACCGGCGATGGTCACAACGACCTGTTCGGTATCCTGCCCAGCGGTGAGCTCTACCTCTATCCCGGCAACGGCTCCGGCGGGTTCCTGCCGCGTAGCCAGGCCGGTTCAGGTTGGCAGATCTTCAACGGAGTTGCCGCGGCAACCGGGATGGTCGCCGGCGCCCCGGGACTCGTCGCCCGGAGCAGCGACGGAACCCTGTACCTCTACCCGGGTAACGGGTCCGGAGGCTTCCGGCCGAGGCTTGCTGTTGCCACCGGCATGGACACCACCGCAGACCTCGTGGGCGGTCAGGACTTCACGGAGGACGGGAGCACCGACGTGCTCGCCGCCCGAGCCACTGGCGCGATGGCGCTGAACGCAGGAGACGGCACCGGCAAGTTCGCCGGACGCCTGGACATCGGCGCAGGCTGGAACAAGTTCAGTGACATCTGGGAAGCCGGCGACTTCGACGGCGACGGCCGGCCGGACGTTCTGGCCCGGGACGCCGCCGGCGCCTTGATGTTGTACTCCGGAAACGGTTCGGGCAGCTTCAAGGGCTCCAAGCAGATCGGCTCCGGCTGGCAGATCTTCGACCGGGTCATTTCCGCGGCCAACTTCGACGGTCAGGGCGGTCCGGACCTCGTCGCCCGCTCGACCGACGGCAAGCTCTGGATGTATCCCACCAACGGCGCGGGCGGCTTCAATCCGCGCAGGCAGATCGGGAGCGGCTGGAACATCTTCTCGAAGATCCTCTCCCCCGGCGACTTCAACGGTGACGGCCGGTCGGACATCCTCGCCCAGGGCTATGACGGAAAGCTGTGGCTCTACCCGGGCAACGGCGGCGGCGGCTTCTTGCCCAGGCGGCAGATCGGTGCCGGTTGGGGCGGCTTCAACCAGGTCCTGGCGGCGAACGACTTCACCGGTGACGGCAAGGCCGACCTGATGGCGCGCGCCAGCGACGGAAAGCTGTGGCTCTACCCCGGCGACGGCAGCGGCGGCTTCCAGCCCAGGCGGCTGATTGGCAACGGTTGGAACATCTTCCGCACCTTCGCCAGCGTTGGCAGGTTCGGAGGCATCGCCAAGCCGAACATCATTGCCACCGACACCCGCGGGACCATGTGGCTCTACACCGGCAACGGCGCGGGCGGATTCCAGTCAACCGTCCTGAACCCGCGCTAAGCCGGCCTCAGGGCCTTCGAACCGATCAGACCGGCGGGCCGGTATTCGCCTTCAGGTTCTTCATGACCAGCGTGGAGGTCAGCCGCTCGACGCCGGGCAGCGAGGTCAGTTCGGCGTCGTAGAAGCGCTGGTACGAGGGCAGGTCTGCGGTGATGACCTTGAGCAGATAGTCGGGCTCACCGAACAAACGCTGGGCTTCGACGATGTTCGGGTTCTCCGCGACGCGGTTCTCGAAGATCTCCATGGTGGCGCGATCCACCTGCCGAAGCGTGACGAACACAATCGCCTCGAAGCCCAGCCCGACGGCGGCCGGATCGATGTCGGCGCGGTAACCGCGGATGACGCCGGAGGACTCCAACTCGCGCAGCCTGCGGTGGCACGGCGCGACGGTCAGCCCTACCTTCGCGGCCAGTGCCGTGGCGGTCATTCGACCGTCCTCACGGAGGTGGCGCAAGATACTTCTGTCGATATGGTCTATCACGCAATTACCTTATTGCCGCCGCGGATTATTCGGCGAAATCAGTAAGCACTTGTTGGCTCCAAATCCCTAGGCTTACTCCTGCAGCCAACCCAGGAGACCGCCGTGAACCCCCAACTCTTCCTCGCTTTCGTCGGCGTCGCCGTGGCCCTTGCCTGCACGCCGGGGGTCGACTGGGCCTACTCGATCTCCGCCGGGCTCAAGGAGCGCAGCTTCGTGCCGGCCGTCGCCGGCCTGTGCGGCGGCTACGTCGTGCACACCGCACTCCTGGCCGCCGGTCTGGCCGCCGTAATTACGGGCCTGCCGGGCCTCCTCGGCTGGCTCACGGTAGCCGGCGCGGCCTACCTGCTGTGGCTGGGCGTCAGCACGGTACGCTCCTGGCGGGACGCCAGCTTCGGCCGCCAAACCGCCACCGGGCCCGCCCAAAACACTCAGTTCAGGGCGTTCCTGCAGGGCATGGGCATCAGCGGCATCAACCCGAAGGGCCTGCTTTTCTTCGTCGCCTTGATCCCGCAGTTCGTCAGGCCCGACGCCGCCCTGTCCGTACCGGCGCAGTCCGGCCTGTTGGGCCTCACCTTTGTCCTCCTGGTAGCCGTCGTCTACAGCGGCGTGGCCCTGCTGGCCCGGAAGCTGCTGCATTCCCGGCCCGGCGCGGCCCGGCGGGTGACGCTGGCCAGCGGAGTCATCATGGTGGCCCTCGGCCTGGTGCTGCTGGCCGAACAGCTCGTCCCTCTGGCCGCGGCAATCGCCGGGCAGTAGGGGCCCGGCATCCGCCGGGACGGGATCATTCCCCGTTCAGCTGCTTCCACTCCTGTTCCCAGAGCCTGCGTTCTTCGACGTCCTTGCGGATGACTTCGAAGGTTTCGAGCTCGGCTGGCCGGCCGCGCAGCCAGTCGCGGGGATTCAGTGACCTGCGCCCGTTATCCAGCACCAGCAGGGCGCGGTCCGTCAGGGCATCGTTACGGAGCGCCAGGTGGGTCTTGCGCCGCCGGAGCACCTCCTTCAACGCCGCCTGGGAGGCCGTAGCGGCACCCAGGCGGCGCAGTGAGCGGGCGCGGATCAGCAGCAGCGCGGCCGAGAGGTCGTCGGCGTTCAGCAGCCCCTCCGTCCACACCGTCACTTCCTTGTCCCGGCCCGTTGCGAACGCCACCGAGCACCGGGCCAGTGCCGCGGGCAGCGAGGGCGGAAGCGAGGCCGCGGTGTGCAGCGCCGCCTCAAGGTGGCCGGTTTCCCGCAGGGAGTGCGACAGCGCCAGGAACACCGCCTCCTCACTGAAGAGCACCGGAACCTCGATGCGCTCGGCTACCTCGACCCTGGTGACCACCCGGGTCAGGTAGCCGGACGCGAACTGGTTGGCGTCGTCGTCGTTCCTGGTGGTGAGTCCGCGCTGGAGGAGTTCCGCGGCACGCAGGTAGCCGCCCTGCTTGTGGGCCAGGAGCCCGGCGAGCACGTAGCAGAGCCCGGCCCAGCCGGGGTAGGCGCGGCCCAAGGCGATCAGCCGGTTGGGGTCGGTATTGTGGAAGGTCGCCTCGTGGACCGCCTTCGCCGCTTTCCCGGGCATCCGCCTAAGCCGGGGGGCAGGGCCATCCACGCTGAGCAGCGCACCGCTCCGGCCGCCGAGGGCCGTCTGCAGCCTGCCGCCGAGGCCGTCTGCGAGGTCCCGTACCGGCGTGCGGACCTGCGGGTTGCCGAACGGCGTGAGGTCACGGGTGTCGCGATAGATGGGTCCTGGGGACTGTCCGGCGCTCATTCTTCCATGCTAATAGCGCCCCCTGGCGAGCAGGGAAGGGCTAGCTGGCCGCGGCCACCCAGACGCCAATGACCCAGGTGCTCACGGCAAGACAGGCCAGGCCGAACTCCACCAGCATGCCCACTCCGGTGGCTTTCAGGGCCGCCCAGCTGGTGGTCACGGCGGCACGCCAGGCGCGGGTTCGGTGGAGTTCGCTCAGCAGCAGGCCGGCCGCGAAGCCGACAAAGAGCCCCACCACCGGGATCAGGAACATGCCTGCGACGCCGAAAACCAGTCCGGCCACCACGGAACGGCCCGGCACGCTGTGCTGCTTGAGCTTGCGGCCGGTCAGCAAGGCACTGGCGCCCATGCCGGCCAGCACCAAGGCAAGGCCCACACCGAAGACCACCCACCCGGTGGTTCCGGCGCCGCCCCAGAGCGCCCAGGCCAGCAGGCTCAGGCCGATCAGGATGCTGCCGGGGAGCACCGGGATGACGATCCCCGCCACGCCCACCAGAATGGCCAGGCCGCAGAGCACAGTCACGAGGATTTCGGGGTTCATGCCCCCAGTCTATGGCTGGCTACTGCGCGGCCCGGCCCCTGCGCCGGTGCGCTACTCCGCCTCCACCGCCGCGGCGACGGCAGCGGAAACGGCCGGGGCGACGCGCGGGTCCAGCGGGCTCGGCACGATGTAGTCGGCAGAGAGATCGTCCTCGGCCAGGTCGGCGATGGCGCGGGCCGCGGCGAGCTTCATCGCGGGGGTGATGCGGCGGGCACCGGCGTCGAGGGCGCCGCGGAAGATGCCGGGGAACGCCAGCACGTTGTTGATCTGGTTCGGGAAATCGCTGCGTCCGGTGGCCACGACGGCGGCGTACCTGGCCGCGACCTCCGGCAGCACTTCCGGGTCCGGATTGGAGAGAGCGAAGACGATGGCGCTGTGGTTCATCAGCTTTAGATGCTCTTCGTCCAGCCGGGAGGAGGAGACGCCGATGAACACGTCCGCGCCCAGCAGGGCTTCTGCGGGGCCGCCAGCGACGCCGCGGGGATTGCTGCGGGCGGCAAGCTGGGCCTTCTTGCTCGCCGGGTCCGCGGCGATGTCGGCACGGTCGCCGTTGATCACGCCGCGGGAGTCGAGCAGCACGACGTCGTCGATTCCGGCGCTCAGCAGGATCTCGGCGACGGCGATCCCGGCCGCACCCGCGCCGGAAACCACCACCCGGAGTCCCTCGAGTTCACGGGCCGTCACCTTCGCGGCGCCGGTCAGCGCGGCGAGGACGACGACGGCGGTGCCGTGCTGGTCATCGTGCATGACGGGGCAGTCGAGGGCCTCGATCAGCTTTTCCTCAAGCTCGAAGCAGCGGGGCGCCGATACGTCCTCAAGGTTGACCGCGCCAAAGCTGGGACGCAGCCGGACGAGGGTCTCGACGATCTCGTCAACGTCGGTGGTGTTGAGGACCAGCGGGATGGAGTCAAGGTCGCCGAACGCCTTGAAAAGCGCGGACTTGCCTTCCATGACGGGCAGTGAGGCACTGGCACCGATGTCGCCAAGGCCCAGCACCGCAGTGCCGTCGCTGACCACCACTACGAGGCGCTGGGCCCAGGTGAGCGTCTTGGCCAGTTCCGGGTCGGCGGCGATGGCGCGGCTGACCTGGGCGACCCCGGGCGTGTAGGCGATGGACAGGTCGCGCTTGCTGGCGAGCGGGACGGTGCTGGAGATCGAGAGCTTGCCGCCCTGGTGGGAGGCGAAGATTTCCTGGTCGGTGAGCGCGGCTACCGGCGCTTCTGCCGCCACGGCCGGGGAAGTGGGTTGGGCGGGAATGGTCGTTTCAATGGACACGTCGTTGTCTCCTGGGGCTCACCGTGGGCATACGGCACTTGGCTGCTCGGGCACAAGGGGTGCCCGAGATGGTCGGGGGAACTTCCTGGGCGGCCCCGGGGTGGGGGACCTGCGGTGAAGCTCCCGGAAGTGCTGGCGCTTGCGCCGCTCCGGTTCTGCAATCGTAAACAACGGCGATCCCCGGCGGAGATTCCGCCGGACATAATTCGGTAACTGGTCTAGACCGCCCGGCCCCTTGGGCTACTTGGCCTCCCGGCCCCTGGCCAGCAGCGAGCAGGCCTTTTTCAGGTCCTCCTCCGCTTCGAAAAGCGACAGCCGGCGGCACCGCACGGACTGCACCAGGCCGGTGACGGTGAGCAGCAGGACCCGTGAGACGGCAGGGTCGCCGCTGACCGCGGTCACAGCCTTCTCCGCCGTCGCGTCAATGTCCCTGAGCAGGCGGGTGGTGTCCGTGTCCTTCGCGTAGACCGTGAGGTTCAGGCATTGCTCCACGGCGGGCTGCATCAGGCGCATGTGGAAGATTTCCATCACCGCGCCCACCAGGGCGTGCACCGGCGCCCGGGTCCCATCCGGCCATTCGCCGAGATGGAGTTCGCCGAGCTGCTTGCGGTACAGGGCCAGCATCAGTTGCGTGGAGGACGGGAAATAGCGGTACAGGGTTCCCAGCGGGACATCCGCCCCGGCTGCCACCTCGGAGAGGACCACGGAATCGAGTCCCTTGCGGGCAAAACCAGCGGCGACGTCCAGAATGCGCGCATAGCGCAGGCGCTGCCGGGGCAGGGTGGGCGGCGGGGCCATTGGTGGAAGATCCGAAGGGAATTCAGGCATCAGCAGCGTTCCGGGGTCGTTTTTCTCGGCAGCCGGGAGGGTTAGTCCACAGCACTGCCGCGGGAATCCCGTCCACTATACGGCACGGTATGGGGCTCCCTGCCAGTCAAACGAGCTCCCCTGCCGGCTAGTCCACGCCCTTGATCTTGACCACGAAAACGGCGCCCAGCAGCCCGATCACGGCAGCCGCAATGTATAGCGAGACGTACCCGCCCCAGAGCGCCACGAACGGGTAGGCGATCAGCGGAGCGAGCACCTGCGGCAGCGAATTGGCGATGTTGATGACCCCCAGGTCCTTGCCCCGGTTCAGTGCCGTGGGCAGCACCTCGGTGATCAGGGCGAAGTCGACGGCGAGGTAGGCGCCGAATCCGATGCCCAGCACCGAGGCGCCGATCAGCGCCCCGGGCCAGGTCGGGGCGAAGGCAAGGATCAGCGCGGCCGCCGCGATGACGGCCGAGGACAGGATGACGAGCGGCTTGCGCCGGCCCATCCGGTCACTGAGCCGGCCGCCGATCACACTCGTGATGATGACCATGACCGCGTACAGGCCGGTCAGGACCAGGACGCCGACCTCCGCCTCGATGCCCTGCGTCTGCGGCAGGTGGACGGCGTCGGTGAGGAAGAACAGCAGGTAGAGCGTCACCATGTGGTTGCCGATATTCACCAGTAGGCGGGTGAGCCAAGCCCAGGCGAAATCCGGGTACCGGGCCGGGGAAATCCAGAAGCTCTTGGCAAATTCGGCCGGTACGAGCCGCGGCCGGGCTTCCCGCGGCAGCGCGACGTCGTCGTTTTGGAAGAAGTACAGACCGACGCCGGCCAGCAGGGCCACCGCGCAGAAGGCGTAGCCAAGCGCGAAGTTGCCGGAGACGACGGCGGCGATCACGGCGCCGATCAAGATGCCCACGGTTTGGCCCATCGCGGCCAGCCCTCCCACGGTGCCGCGCTGCGGCACCGGCACCCGGTCCGGGATGGCGGCGGTGATGGCGGCGTAGGCTCCGTTGCAGCCTGCCTGGACGAGGCACCAGAGAATTGTCATCACGGCGACATTCGGGGCGCCTGCGAGGGCGGTAAGGGCGGCGGCGCCAAGGATGGCACCGAAGAGGACCCACGGCACCCGGCGGCCCCGGCGGGCAATCGTCCGGTCGCTCAGGGCGCCGAAAAGGGGGTTGGCCACGAGGGACACGGCTGCGCCGGCTCCGGTCACCAGTGCCAGGATCGCTTCCTTTTCGCCCTCGTCGAAGGCCGCCGCCTGCTGGCCGAGGAGCACCTGGAGCGGGCCGAAGAACGCCGCGTTGATGCCCACGTTGACCAGGACCACGCCTGCGGTCCAGACCGGGCGGACGCGTTGTTGCGGTTCGGCGAGCGCCGGCGCGGCGGTATTGGACAGGCTCATATGGTTCCCCCCGGAACTGATGCTGGAGCTGAAGATCAGTGTTGGCCCAGACTATCGTGGGCATCACCTTATTCACCCGGCCGAGGAGAACCAGTGACCCACTCCCGCACAGAAACCGCCAACCCCGTCAATACCGCCGACCTTTTCGACGAGCGCGGCGCGGACCTGGATTCCATCTCGCTGCAGTTCCAGTCCCTCGGCGGCCACAGCCATTTCAGCGGCCCGGTGCGGACAATCCGCTGCTTCGAAGACAACGCACTGGTCAAGGCCACGCTGGCAACGCCGGGGAACGGCGCCGTCCTGGTGGTCGACGGCGGCGGCTCGCTGCGCACCGCACTGATGGGGGACATGATCGCGGCGAGCGCCGTCGAGAACGGCTGGGCCGGCGTCGTGATCAACGGTGCCATCCGCGACCGGGTGGCGGTCTCCGGGCTGCCGCTCGGAGTGAAGGCACTCGGCAGCAACCCGCGAAAGAGCGCCAAGGAAGGTGCCGGGAAGGCCGACGTGGAACTGGAGATCGACGGCGTCGCCATCCGCCCGGGCCAGCTGATCTGGTGCGACCCGGACGGGATCCTGCTCGAACGCTGAGCACGGGGACCAGTTAGCGGACCGGTTACCGGGCCAGTAACCGGTCCAGGGTGCGGGCGGGAACAAAGCAGGCCGTAAGATAGTTACTGAAAGCAACCTTCCTGCTTGACCCCATAAACTTCCCCCTTGGAG
>Ga0213838_1001797_pt1 | contig 10548 bp, 15 predicted proteins | sample SWPATP13_FD_160577 | JGI IMG/M metagenome (GOLD analysis project Ga0213838, IMG submission 160577) | Coastal seawater microbial communities from Marineland, Florida, United States - SWPA TP1 #3 | ecosystem: Environmental > Aquatic > Marine > Coastal | place: USA: Florida | collected 2016-08-06
AAAGAAAGAGGCTTTCACGGAAACTTTATCGTAATCGCTCCTTTTACAACGCGCCCTCAGAAGCACTGGTTACTGCCCTACTGGCACGAACTCATTGCTATGCTGGGAAAGGATGGGTATCAGGTGATAATCCTTGGTGGGCCGGCCGATAAAAACAGTGCTGAGCATCTTGCCGGCGGTAATTTACACTGCCTTAGCCTGGCTGGCTCATTAAGCTTAACTCAGAGTGCCGCCGTAATTGAGCGATGCGCGGCGCTTCTCGGTGTTGATACCGGCCTGACGCACATGAGCATGGTTTATCAACGCCCCACCGTGGCTATCTTCGGTTCGACCCGGCCGTATACGCGAACCCAGAACCCTCATGCCCGTATTCTGTATGCAGATTTAAGTTGTGCCCCTTGCAAGCGTCGCCCTGTCTGTGACGGCCGTTTTGACTGTATGCAGGCAATCACCCCCGGGCAGGTGTTCAGCACACTGCAAGGACTCCAATAACCATGCGTGTTATGCATCTGGAACTGGGCAGGCATTTGTATGGCGGTGCCAAACAGGTGGAATACCTTATTAAAACGATTGCTGTACAAAGCAACACGGTTGAACAACATCTGGTGTGTGTTGAAGGCAGTGACATTGCCGCTTTGGGTCTTAGTGAATGTGAAACACACGCGCTGCCCTATGCAGGTGAACCGGACATCAGCATTTTGTGGCGTCTGGCCGGGCTGGTCAGGGCGTTACAACCTGACGTTATACATGTACACAGTCGTCGCGGTGCCGATCTCTGGGGCGCGATGATCGCCAGATATACTGGTACAGCCGCCATTTGTACGCGACGTGTCGATAACCCGGAGTCTGCTATAAGCCACCTGAAATATGCTCAGTATCAAGCCGTTATCAGTATTTCTGAAGGCGTTCGGAGAGTGGTTTCGCAGCGTTGTCCGGCATCGGTACATCAACAGGTCATCCATTCATCTGTGGACTTGTCGGAGTTTCATTATGCCTCAGACCCTGACTGGTTTCGCCGTCAGTTTGCCATACCAGAGGGTTACCGGGTATTGGCAAACTTCGCCCAGCTTATCGACCGCAAAGGTCAGCGCGACATCATTGCGGCAATGAAACGGGTTGTTGAAAAGCAGCCTGCCACCATCTGTTTACTGTTTGGAAAAGGCAGTCTGGCAGACGTTTATCAGCGTCAGATAGACCAGGCAGGCTTAAGCGATAATGTTCGCCTGTGCGGCTTTACCGAGCAGGTGGCCAGAATACTGCCCAATATTGATTTGCTGGTACATCCGGCGCATGCCGAAGGCCTTGGCGTTATCTTGTTGCAAGCAGGCGCCTGTAAAGTACCGGTGCTCGCCAGCCCGTCCGGGGGCATTCCGGAAATTATAAAACACGAGCAAACTGGCTGGCTGACGCCGGCTGGCGACTCGGAAAAATTAGCCGCAGCCATAGTTACTGCTTTAAACAATGACGCCTTAAGGCAGGCCTATGGTGAAGCGTTATTACAGCATGTAAGTACTTACTTTTCGACTGACGCTATGGCAAATGGATATTTAAGACTTTATCAACAAATTAAGGGATAAGCCGGCTGGAGCACAAACTCAAACCCTTTTATACTGGCGGGGACCACCCAAATTATAGGTTCCGTTGTGATGAAATCCAGCCGTTTACTGTTATCGCCGCTACTACTGACTCTGATTTTGCTTTTTGTTCCTCAGGTTTATGCTGACACACCACCCTATGCGGCGCCGGAAAAGGAATTAATGGTGCCGGTGGAAGGCGGCAAAGTATATGTCAGGCTTAACGGCTTAGCCCATAAGGCAGCGATACCGGTTATCTTTATTCATGGCGGGCCGGGCGGCACACACAACGGCTTTGCCGGTATGACTGGTCTTGCAGATAACCGCATGGTGATCATGTACGACCAGCTCGACAGCGGCAAGTCTGAGCAAACCAACAACCCGGACAACTGGCGCGTAGAAAGGTTTGTTGAATCTATCGAGACTATTCGCCAACACTTGAATATTCCACGTTGGCATGTGGTGGGTCACAGCTGGGGATCGGCACTGGCACTGGAATATACCGCCCGGTACCCCAACAAGGTGGTATCCACCGTCCTTGGCGGTACGTTTATCTCTACCCCGCACTGGATCATGGATGCTAACTTGCTGGTTAAAGCAGCGCCACAATCAGTACAGCAAACACTACGTGAGTGCGAGTCGGCAGAACCGCCTGAGGAAGACCAGTGCAGCGCGGCTTATACCAAGCTATATTCCGCGTACTACACACCTGGCACGGCAACTAAGGCTGAACAGGAGTATTACCTTAATGTTGGCGGAAATGGCTTTAATCCGGCCATTTACAACGCCATGTGGGGCCCCAGTGAATTTTCCTCTACCGGGGTATTAAAACATTACGATGCCACCCACTTACTCAGCCGTATCAATCCGGCCAAAACCCTGTTTATGATTGGTCAGTACGACTCAGCACGCATCGACACGGTACAGAATTACCTGGCTTTAACCCCGGGGGCTGAACTTGCGGTAGTACCAGGCGGTGCGCACGGTTTTTACGGTGACCGACCGTTAATCACTCAGGCGATATTAACCAGCTGGCTTAAACGGCACGACCCGGACTAGGCCGGAATACCAATCCCCTGTTCCTGGGTAGGTGGATAACCAAAGGCCTTTTTATAGTCACGGCTAAACTGAGAAATACTGGTATAGCCCACCTCACTGGCTACCTGCGACACACCGCAACTTTGGCGGCTCAGTATGGCCTGCGCTTTTAGCAACCGGCAACGTTTGAGGTACTGGATGGGCGATGTCTGAGTTATCTGTTTAAAACTGGCGTGGTAACCTGATACGCTCATGCCTGCCTCCCTGGCCAGGGCAGTGACATTAAATTCACCATCCAGGTTAGCCGAAATCTGTTTCAGCGAACGGGCTATCCGCGCGTAATGCCCACCATCGGCAGCGAGCGCTCTAAGCGCATACCCGTGGGGGCCTTTTAACGCTTCGTAAGTGAGTTCCTTAAGCCGTGCGCGTCCTAAAACTGCAGCAACAGCCGGGTCTGCCCCACCCTCCAGCAGCTTGACTACTGCATAGGCCATCTCGCTATGCATAGGGACTGACACTGTAGGCTCCAGACGGTCAGATTCCATACACGTCCCAGGCAGGCCCTGCACCAATTCGGCGACGATTGCCGGATCGAAATCGATACGAACACCAATGGCGGGCGATTCTCTACTCCCGATGGTTTCGCAGTAAAAAGGGATTGGCAGGGTTTGCAAAAGATACTGACCAGGTCCGTAATGAAACTCGCGGCTACCCACGCGGCCAATTTTATGGCCTTGCAACACAACAGCTATTCCAGGGTTGTAAATAAACGGACGAGCAGGCCGGTGGTGGCAACTATGGAATACCGTGAGGCCGGGTATGGCAGTTGTGATAACCCCTTCCCGGGGTAATAGCTGGTTAACCTTGTCGAGCAGGGTCAGATGGTAAGGGTGACTAACACCAGTTGTTGTTAACGGCATTTCTTCGCTGATGGACATAGTAATTCCTGCCTGAGTGACAAAGAGAATTATGCAACGATGTGGGGACATTAACCAGCAAAACACTACTTGTTTAGAGTAATAGTCAAAATCAATGGAGCAATGTTAAAGCTTTGATACGGTTAATTTCGCACAATAGACCGTCTTACACCATGAGGATATACAATGAACACTAAAGCTTACGGCGCCACCGCCCCGGATTCAGGGGTAAACCCATTAACGATTCAACGACGCTCACTGCGGGATGATGATGTTGCCATCAGTATTGATTATTGCGGCGTGTGTCATTCAGATATTCATACCGTCGAAAATGACTGGGGACGCACAAGCTACCCGATTGTTCCCGGCCATGAAATTGTCGGCACCGTTACGGCAGTAGGCCCACAAGTAAGCAAATACAACGTAGGCGATACCGTGGGTGTGGGCTGCCTGGTCGACTCCTGCGGGACCTGCCCGGCCTGTGACGACCACCAGGAACAGTTTTGTGATGAAGGTATTCATGGTACTTACGGTGGTACAGACCGTATCGATGGCACACCTAACCAGGGCGGTTATGCCGAGTCGATTGTGGTAAAAGAACGCTTTGTTCTGGCTATCCCTGATGGGCTGGATCCGGCGGCTGCAGCGCCGATTCTCTGCGCCGGTATTACCACTTACTCACCGTTAAAATACGCGGGGGTAAAACAGGGCGACAAAGTGGGCGTACTGGGTATGGGCGGTCTGGGGCATATGGGCGTTAAGTTTGCCAAAGCCATGGGCGCAGAAGTCACTATTTTCACCCGTTCAGAGTCAAAAGTAGAGGAAGCACTACAGCAAGGTGCGGATCACGTGATCATCTCAACCGACGACCAACAGATGCAAGCCGCAACGGAGCAATTTGACTATCTGCTTGATACTATTCCGGTTGAACACGATTTTAACCCCTATTTGAATTGCCTGAAATACAACGGTACACACATTGTTGTAGGGCAGTTAACCCCTTTGGAACCGGCACTCAACACCGGCGCTTTAGTTATGAAACGGCGTTCTATTCTTGGCTCGCTGATTGGGGGTCTGGCAGAAACTCAGGAAGTACTGGACTTTTGTTCTGCTCACAACATTAGCTGTGATATCGAAATGCTCGACATTCAGCACATCAACGCCGCTTACGAGCGAATGAAAAAAGGTGATGTGAAGTACCGCTTTGTTATTGATATGAACAGCCTCAGAAATAGCTGATTCAGACTACTTGCAAAGGTGGCAAGCCATGCGCTACGCCTTTGCATAGCTAACTATCTATGTTTGAAAGAGACAAATAGAAAACTGTGTAGCTGTTTATTTTTGACACAGTTTGAAAATTCTCAATTTTAATAGAATAAAATCATAATATTCATGAGGATAGAAACCATTCTCAAAATCAACCTTAATCTTGATTTTGTAAAAATGGACGCTGCATTGCTTTGAATGGAAGATAGACTTAAAAACGTAGATATCAGATATAAAGATTTACTTAATGCAGCATAAAAATAAACTTAACTGACAAAAGACCTCTTTTTAAATCTTTCTTATCAGCAAGTTAATCTGGTCATACTCAACTTAACAAGGCTTTAGCTAATAATCCAGCTTAAACACCGTATTCTGCAATTCTTTACGTATCAAAGAGAATAAAAAAGCCGCTCAAAAGAGCGGCTTTTTTTAAACGCTTAGAAAGTAGCGATTAAACGCCAGCTTTCTCAACAACGTCAACCAACATCCAAGATTTGTTCTTAGAGATTGGTGCACACTCGCGAACAGTAACTGTATCGCCTTCGTTGCACACGTTGCTTTCGTCATGAGCGTGCAGTTTAGTAGTACGCTTGATGAACTTCCCGTAGATAGGGTGTTTAACAAAACGTTCTACCGCAACAGTAATGGTTTTATCCATTTTGTTGCTAACCACACGACCTTGTACTGTACGAATTTTTTGCTCAGTCATTACGCATCAGCCTTTTGAGTCAGAATGGTTTTAACACGCGCGATGCTGCGACGCACTTTCTTCAACTGGTCGGTTTTTTCAAGCTGGCCAGTTGAATGCTGCATGCGTAAGTTGAACTGTTCGCGTAGCAGGTTTAATAACTCTGCATTCAGCTCTTCTACGCTTTTTTCTTTCAGTTCAGCTGCTTTCATTACATCACCGTCCGAGTTACAAAGGTTGTTTTAAATGGCAGTTTTGCCGCAGCCAAAGTAAACGCTTCGCGTGCCAGAGCTTCAGGAACACCTTCCATCTCATAAAGAACACGACCAGGTTGAATTTGGCATACCCAGTACTCAACGTTACCCTTACCTTTACCTTGACGAACCTCAAGAGGCTTCTCAGTAATTGGCTTGTCAGGGAAAACCCGAATCCAGATTTTACCTTGACGCTTAACGTGACGAGTCATGGCACGACGTGCAGCCTCAATTTGGCGCGCGGTCATACGACCACGACCAACCGCTTTAAGACCGTAAGTACCAAAGGCAACAGTCGCTCCCGCAGCTGTACCGCGGTTGCGGCCTTTGTGCATTTTACGGAATTTCATGCGTTTTGGTTGTAACATGATTAGCCCTCTCGCTTAGCGTTGCGGCCTTTCTTCTTAGGTTGAGCTGGCGCTGCCGGCTCTTGTGCTGTAGGCAATCCGCCTAACACTTCACCTTTGAAGATCCATACTTTTACGCCGATGATACCGTAAGTAGTAGACGCTTCAGAAGTCGCGTAATCGATGTCCGCACGGAAAGTGTGCAGAGGAACACGACCTTCACGGTACCATTCAGAACGTGCAATCTCTGCACCGCCTAAACGACCGCTAACTTCTACTTTGATACCTTTTGCGCCAAGGCGCATTGCGTTTTGAACCGCACGCTTCATAGCGCGACGGAACATTACACGGCGTTCCAGCTGGCTTGAAATGCTGTCAGCAACTAACTGACCATCCAGCTCTGGCTTGCGTACTTCAGCAATGTTGATCTGAGCAGGCACACCGGCCAGCTTAGACACATAGTTACGCAGCTTTTCAACGTCTTCACCTTTCTTACCGATAACCACGCCTGGACGAGCAGTGTGAATAGTCACACGGATGCTCTTAGCAGGACGCTCGATCACGATTTTAGAAAGTGAAGCGTTTTTCAGTTGTTTTGTCAGGTACTGACGTACCTGATGGTCATTGTACAGGTTATCTGCATAATCTGCGGTATTAGCGTACCAGGTAGAAGTCCATGGTTTACTGATACCCAGGCGTATACCTGTAGGATGTACCTTCTGTCCCATTATCTACTCCTAGTTATCCGCTACAACCACAGTGATGTGACTGCTACGCTTAAAGATACGATCCGCACGGCCTTTGGCGCGTGGCTTGATACGTTTCATAGTTGGGCCTTCGTCAACGAAGATCTTAGCGACGCGCAGTTCATCAATGTCTGCACCTTCGTTATGCTCTGCGTTAGCGATTGCTGATTCCAGAACTTTCTTGATCAGCGTAGCGCTTTTCTTAGGGCTGTACGTTAAAAGCTCAAGGGCTTTTTCTACGTGCATACCGCGAACTTGATCCGCAACCAAGCGTGCTTTTTGAGCCGACGTGCGGGCAAAACGGTGTTTAGCTAATGCTTCCATCTTCCTACCCCTTAACGTTTAGCTTTCTTATCCGCGACATGGCCGCGGTAAGTACGCGTTGGCGCAAATTCGCCCAACTTGTGGCCGACCATTTCGTCACTTACGATGACAGGTACATGTTGGCGGCCGTTATGGACTGCAATGGTCAACCCAATCATATCTGGGATGATGATAGAACGGCGAGACCAGGTTTTAATTGGTTTACGTTCGTTCTTTTCCACTGCAGCCTCTACCTTCTTCAGCAAGTGAAGGTCGATAAATGGACCTTTCTTGAGAGAACGTGGCATGGTGAATCCTCGCTATTATTTATTACGACGACGTACGATAAGCTTATCGGTACGCTTGTTGCTTCGGGTTTTCTTACCTTTAGTAGGAACACCCCAAGGAGTTACTGGGTGACGACCGCCAGATGTACGACCTTCACCACCACCGTGTGGGTGGTCAACCGGGTTCATTACAACACCACGAACGGTTGGACGAACACCACGCCAGCGGCTGGCACCAGCTTTACCTAATGAACGAAGCATGTGCTCTGCGTTACCTACTTCACCAATGGTGGCGCGGCAATCAGATAATACTTTGCGCATTTCACCTGAACGCAGACGTAAAGTAACGTAGTTACCGTCACGTGCCAGGATCTGTGCACTACCACCGGCAGAACGTGCAATTTGTGCACCCTTGCCAGGCTTCATTTCAATCGCGTGTACAACGGTACCCACTGGCATGTTGCGCATAGGCATAGCGTTACCCGCTTTGATAGGCGCATTTGAACCAGATTGGATAGCGTCACCAGCCTGGATACCCTTAGGAGCCAGGATGTAATTACGCTCACCATCTGCATACAGTACTAATGCAATGTTTGCAGAACGGTTAGGATCATATTCTAAACGCTCAACTTTTGCTGGGATGCCGTCTTTATTACGTTTAAAGTCAATTACACGGTAATGATGCTTGTGACCACCACCGATATGACGTGTAGTAATACGACCATTGTTGTTACGGCCGCCAGACTTGCTGTTCTTTTCCAGCAAAGGTGCATAAGGCGCACCTTTATGCAGGTCAGGGTTAACAACCTGAACTACGTGACGACGACCGGGAGAAGTTGGCTTAGCTTTCATTAATGGCATTTCTAATCCCCTTCTTACTCAGCACCACCGACAAAGTCGATGTCCTGACCTTCTTTAAGCGCTACATACGCTTTTTTCCAGTCGCTGCGTTTACCGAAAGACATACCGTGACGCTTGGTTTTACCCTTAACGTTAACAGTACGAACCGAATCCACTTCAACCTCGAACAGTTTCTCAACTGCTGCTTTGATTTCTGCTTTGTTCGCGTCTTTAGCTACTTTAAATACAACTGTGTTACCCGCTTCAGCAGCCATGGTAGACTTTTCTGAAACGTGTGGTGCCTTAAGCACTTTTAGTAGACGTTCTTCTTTCATGCTAACGCCTCCTCAAGTTGTTTCACTGCATCAGCAGTGATAAGTACTTTTTCAAATGCAATCAGGCTGACCGGGTCGATACCTGCTGCGTCGCGCACGTCAACCTTGTACAGGTTACGAGCGGCCAGGAACAGGTTTTCTTCAACTTCTGGAGTTACGATAAGAACATCGTTTAATTCCAGTTCGTTCAGCTTAGCAACCAGAGCTTTTGTCTTAGGTGTATCAACACCGAACTTCTCAACCACTACCAGACGGTCTTGGCGAACCAGTTCAGACAGGATGCTCTTAATCGCACCACGATACATTTTCTTGTTAACTTTTTGATCAAAGTCACGAGGCTTGGCAGCGAATGCGCGGCCACCACCAACCCAGATTGGGCTGCGGATAGTACCGGCACGAGCACGACCAGTACCTTTTTGACGCCATGGCTTCTTACCACCACCACGTACTTCAGAACGTGTCTTTTGTGCTTTAGTACCCTGACGAGCACCATTGCCGTAAGCAACGACTACCTGGTGAACCAGGGCTTCGTTGAATTCACGTCCAAAGGTCGCTTCGGATACTTCAAGAGCGCTTTGCGCGTCTTTCAATGTTAATTCCATCAGTTCAACTCCCAGACGTTACGCTTTAACAGCTGGCTTAACGATTACATCGTTGCCAGTTGCGCCAGGTACGGCACCTTTAACCAGGATCAGGCTGTTTTCTACGTCAATGCGTACAACTTCCAAAGACTGGGTAGTCACTTGCTTGTTACCAAGCTGACCAGCCATTTTCTTACCTTTGAAAACTTTACCTGGTGATTGGTTCTGACCAATTGAACCAGGTGCACGGTGTGACAAAGAGTTACCGTGAGTCATACGCTGTGAACTGAAGTTCCAACGTTTGATAGCACCGGCAAAACCTTTACCTTTAGACGTACCAGTTACGTCAATTTTCTTGGTGTCGTTGAAGATTTCAACAGTGATTTCACTGCCTACTTCAATGTCGGCACCTTCGTTATCTTCCAGGCGGAATTCCCAAAGACCACGGCCAGCTTCAACACCAGCTTTAGCAAATTGACCTGCTGCAGCTTTGTTTACGCGGTTCGCTTTTTTGGTACCTGCAGTAACTTGCAGTGCGCGATAACCGTCAGTTTCTTCAGTGCGTAACTGAGTAACACGGTTAGGGGTCGCTTCAATAACAGTCACAGGGATAGATGTGCCATCTTCAGTGAAGATGCGAGTCATACCCACTTTACGACCGACTAGACCAATCGCCATTGTTATTACCCTCTCTTGTTAGCCCAGGCTGATTTGAACATCAACACCAGCAGCCAAGTCCAGACGCATCAGCGCGTCAACGGTCTTGTCAGTTGGTTCAATGATGTCTACCAAACGCTTATGAGTACGGATTTCATATTGATCACGCGCGTCTTTATTAACGTGCGGAGAAATCAGAACTGTATAGCGTTCTTTGCGAGTAGGCAGTGGAATTGGACCGCTGACCTGAGCACCAGTACGTTTCGCCGTTTCAACGATTTCAGCCGTAGACTGATCGATCAACTTGTGATCAAACGCTTTTAAACGAATACGAATTCTTTGATTTGGCATCGATTAAGCTCCAATCGAAAGAACAAAAAAATCATCTTCTCACTCCCTTTTATTCTTGGGACGAAAAGATGTGCGTATAAACCAGTGATTCCCAATTGGAATCTTGTTCTTTGTTTCTAACACTCCCGCTGCGTCTTAAGACGTTGCTTTGGCGACCACCCTAAAAGCAGTGTGGCTGCGGCTGAAACCATGCCCTGAGTACATATGTACGGGGCAAGTGGGCGCGAATTATACAGAGTTACCGAGTTAATGCAACTTATGATTTCACTTTTTGTACATAATTCGGTCATCTCTGTGAAAAGCTTTTTGCTTAAGTTAAGTCTCAGCAAATTTTAGATTCAGATTCACATTCTTATTTTTTCCA
>Ga0213838_1001801_pt1 | contig 10532 bp, 6 predicted proteins | sample SWPATP13_FD_160577 | JGI IMG/M metagenome (GOLD analysis project Ga0213838, IMG submission 160577) | Coastal seawater microbial communities from Marineland, Florida, United States - SWPA TP1 #3 | ecosystem: Environmental > Aquatic > Marine > Coastal | place: USA: Florida | collected 2016-08-06
TGATATTTAACGTAGTACCTAACGAGGTCATTTTCTGATGGTGCATGGTCAGAAGCTAGTGACTTCCCCGGGTTGGCGTAAGAACCCAACCCGTAGACTGTCGCTAACGTAATCGCAAAGGCAACCATCGCTTTAAACACTAATTTTTTTCTCATTTAGCGACTCTCTATTGAAAGTTAAGACCCCAGCTCACTAACTTACCGGTGTCTTGATTAGCACTATCTACCACACTTAATTTCCACTCTCCCTGAGAGTCAAAACCGGAGAAGTCGACATCATAATTAGTCTTGATGTTACTCGCTGAACCACCCGTATTATTGTGCAATACCGCTTCACCACCGCTAGGGGAAGTGAGTGTTACTTTAAGATCGCCGATATAAGTATGTTCAACATCAAGTGAGACAGACACAACACCTGAGTCACCAGTACGCGTAACCTTGATCGCGCTCGTCACACCGACACTTGAATTGTCTGGAATGACTACGTTATCAGAATTCGTGTAACTTGCTGCACCTCCGGTGTTACCTCCTGATTGGCTGCCATTGTGAGAAGCCGTTAAGGATGCACCTTCATACGCTGCGTAGCCATAAAGTAAAACTTGATAGGTTCCCGCTTGAGCACTTTCAATAACGCACTCTTCGCCATTACCACCAGCCCAAGAGCGGCAGTCATAGCTTGTCGTTGTCGGTTCGCCATTGAACTTCACATACATATCCGCATCGCCCGTACCACCGTTTAGGATGAATGAAGCTGACGTTGCATCATTTGGAACTTCAAACGTATACACAGTACTTGAACGTAAGTTGCCTGAAATCGGAGACTTAGCCACACCGTTTTCTAATACTAGATCGGTGTTATTGCCACCATCAGGGCCATTACATCCTGCGTCTAAGTATTCTTTCGCTGCGTTTGTGTTGATTAAACCATAACCAGTACGATCATCTCGACCAGCAACATCAATATCAGTCGCTGTTGCCTTTAACGCGTTACGAACTTGAGCGGCAGTACATTGAGGATGATAGCTCCATACTAATGCCGCCACACCAGCAGCATGAGGCGTTGCCATTGAAGTACCATTGTAATACTCATAGTCTTCACCAGTCGTGGTTGACACTGTCACCGATTGGCCCGCAGCATTCGCTAATTCAAGCCCAAGCGCTCGATCCACACTAACCGATACCATTGAGTAACGATCGTTATCGTCGAGTACAAATGGATTTTGTAAGCCAGATAGCGCTTCATTACTGTAAACAATTGCGGCTTGCGCACCAGCATTAAAACACGCTTCAACTGGGTCTATTTCTGGTCGGTAACCCGTTCTCTGGTTTTCAATACGTTCCGTCAAACACACCTTGCCAGTCATATCACCACAGTTATACGTATTCGAAGAAATATCACATTGCGCTAGTTCAGCGGTTACCGAGCCTGCTACAGGGCTAGATTGATAACTGCCCGACACGTCTAACGTTTTACGGTTGTGTGGTACCACCCCGCGTTCGAAGTAACTTACGCCATTCATGCTAATGTCAGACAGTACCCCTTCCCCTACGGTTACTGTTGAAAGCACAGCAACTCCTGGCGCAGCGACTTCCACTTGATCGGTCGCTTGAGAGAAAGCGGCATGATGGTTTTGATTATCAGTCGCCGCAATCGACATCACTGAGTCATAGGAAGCCGGGTAACTATGGGCCGTATTCCCTGAGTTACCAGCCGCGGCAATCAACAACACACCGTTATCGTACTGATCTTGCAAGGCTTCTCGTTCAGTTCGGCTCGACTGGCTGCCACCTAAACTCATGTTCACCACATTTGCTCCATTTTGCGCACATGTGTCGATGGCTTTGACTAAACTTGATGAGTATCCCCAGCCTGATTCGTTAAAGACTTTAACAATATGAAGGTTAACATTTTGGTTAGCCATCACGCCGACGACCCCTTCACCGTTGGCAATGGCAGCAATAGTGCCCGCCACGTGTGTACCATGGGCGTTGTTATTACCTGGATCGCTCCACTGCCCAGTACCGCTGTCATTCGTTCCACCGACTCGGTTACCACTTAGATCGTTATGGCTCAGATCGTACCCTGAATCGATAATACAAACGGTTCGGTTCCCTGAATTTTCATCCGTTAGATCCGCCACATTGATGGCGCCTTGCCCCCAAGGGGTCGTTTCACTCAACAAGAATCTTGGCGGATCGACCTCAATATATTCGACGTCCGCATTTTGTTTCAAGCTGGCTAAATCAGCCGAAGAAAGTTCTACGCTATAGACAGAATCTGAACCTAGCTTTTCCACTTTTTCAGCGTTAACGCGGTCTAAAACAGACTCTTGCACCATGCGAGCTCCCCAAAACGGGTTAAGCCCCATCGTTGATGGAACAGAAGCGTCTGATTCTTTAAATTTCACCATGTATTTGACTGGTAAATCGGCTTCGTCCATTTGCATTAATGGTGAAGCAATAGTGTTGGTTGCCACTGACAGCGCCGCTGCTAATACACTAATTTTTAGCAACTGCTTGTTTTTATTATTGGTATTTTTCATTTGCTCTTTTCCTTGTTGGAGCGATGTTTATTCACAACTGATAACTTATTACTCACACCGAGCAATAAATCACCAGGGAAAGAGCTATAGATTCGCGCCAAATATTTATCAAATGAATATCAAAACAAATGCACCTCGATGCACACAAGCTCACAACAAAAACAAAAGCAGTTAACATCTGTTAAACTTAATTTTTCACTTATAAAGCAATCACTTATATACAGTTTATAAATTTAAAGTCACTTTAATTGAATAAATACTCTATTCGAAATTTGGCCTAAATATCGGGTCATCGTTGAAAAGGCGATCTTAGTACCAGTTTAGATAGCGGTTGAATTTAAATATATTGACAGGATTCTATAGGTGGTGGATATAGGTCATACCAGTTAATGATATGAGTTATCAATAACTGACTAAGTGCACTATTCCTGTCCCTAATTAATAAGAATCGAACTATGAAAAATATGACGTTTGCTTTGGCTTTGTTAATGCCTTTCGCAGCACTTGCTGCAGAAAAAGATATCATGACACCTGAATCAATCACCTCAGCACAAATCGCTCAGGCGCAAGGTTCACAAACCTACTCTTATGTACGATGCTGGTATCGTACCGATGTGAGCCACGATTCCCCAGCCACTGACTGGGAGTGGGCACTGAAAGACAATGGCGACTACTACACCATCGATGGTTATTGGTGGTCATCTGTATCATTTAAGAACATGTTCTACAGCAACACACCACAATCAGAAATCAAACAGCGTTGTGAGCAAACCCTCGATGTACAACACGAAACAGCGGACATTACCTACTTCGCCGCGGATAATCGTTTTTCTTACAATCACTCCATTTGGACCAACGACAACGCATTCCAATCTGATTCGATCAACCGAATCGTCGCGTTTGGAGACAGCCTATCCGACACCGGAAACCTTTTTAACGGTTCACAATGGGTGTTCCCTAACCCGAATTCTTGGTTCCTTGGGCACTTTTCTAACGGCCTAGTTTGGACGGAGTACTTAGCCAATGCTAAAAATGTCCCTCTGTACAATTGGGCGGTTGGCGGCGCTGCTGGTACCAACCAATATGTGGCTTTGACTGGCATTTACGATCAAGTGACCTCTTATCTCACTTATATGAAGCTAGCGAAGAACTATCGCCCTGAAAAAACGCTATTCACCCTAGAGTTTGGTTTGAATGACTTCATGAACTACAACCGTGAAGTGCCAGACGTTAAAGCAGACTTTAGTAGCGCTTTAATTCGCTTAACAGACTCAGGTGCTAAGAACATTCTGTTGTTCACATTACCCGATGCAACGAAAGCCCCTCAATTTAAGTACTCAACAGAAGAAGAAATACAAAAAGTCCGCGCAAAAATCTTAGAATTTAATGCATTTATCAAAGAGCAAGCAGAGTACTACCAAAGCAAAGGGGAAAATGTGGTGCTATTTGATGCCAGCGCACTGTTTGCAAGCATTACCGACAGCCCTGAACAACACGGCTTCAGAAATGCGTCTGACGCTTGTTTGAATATTCAGCGTAGCTCGTCAATCGATTACTTATACAGCCACAGCCTAACCAACGACTGCGCTGCATATGGTTCTGATAGCTACGTGTTCTGGGGGGTGACACACCCAACAACTGCAACGCATAAATACATCGCCGACAATATTCTTGAGCACTCTTTCTCGACGTTTGGTTTCTAAGTGGGAATTTAACGATAAAGAAAAACAAAAAACCGCCTCATGGGCGGTTTTTTTAAAATATAGACGATAGCAACATTGCTTTACTCGTCGTCGGCTTTTGGTGCCACTTTCTTCTTCGGAATGAAAACAGAATCACCAACCGCCACATTTTTATGGAAGCTCTTATCACGCTGTACTGGTTTTTTAGCCGCTTTCTTCGCTTGAGGTTTACCTGCTTTCTTCGCAGGAGCGCCTTTCTTAAAGGCAGGTTTACGTGGCTTAATACCTTTAAACTTACCTTTCAGACCTTCTAGTACAGAGAACGTTAAGTCTTGCTGTAGGAAAAGCTCAATACGCTTAAAGCTATCCCAATCTTTAGGGCCAACAAGAGAAACCGCATCGCCTTTATTACCAGCACGGCCCGTACGACCTACGCGGTGTACATACTCTTCAGTATGCTTTGGCATATCAAAGTTGATCACGTGACTCACATTAGGAATATCAATACCACGTGATGCGACGTCTGTCGTCACTAGGATTTTGTATACCGCGCGTTCAAACTGACTCATGATCGCATTGCGTTGAGTCTGGTTCAGGTTCCCGCTCAATGCGACCGCTTTTAGCTTCTTCTCATTCAGCTTTTCAGTCAAACGGTCCGTATCTGCACGAGTCGCTGTGAAGATCATCACCTGACGGTAATCTGCCTCTTCAAGAATACGGTCTAACAACGCTTCTTTATGATCGAGGTGGTCACACAGATAGAATTTTTGTGTGATGTCTTTATGTTCTTCGTTCGATACACCGATTGAGATACGCTTCGGAGAATCCTGCATTTCAGCAGCAATATCATTTACTTCTGCATGATCTAGAGTTGCAGAAAACATTAGAGTCTGGCGACGACGGTGTTTTGCTGCATTTGAAATACGGCGAAGTTCAGGTGCAAAACCTAAATCCAACATACGATCAGCTTCATCTAAGATCAGTGTATCAACACCATCTAAGAACAAAGAGCGGTGCTCTAGGTGATCGGCTAAACGACCAGGAGTCGCAACGATAAAGCGTGGGTATTTGCGCAGTGCTTTTACTTGATCGTTAAAGTTTTCACCACCAACAATCAGCGTCGCCTCATAAGATAAGCCATTCAACATTCCGCGAAGCTCACCATAAACCTGCTTCGCCAATTCGCGAGTCGGAGCCAGAATCACACCACGAGGGTCCCTTGCTGAAAATGCTTTTGTTTTTAGAGCCTTATGCAACATCGGCAGAACAAACGCTAAGGTTTTTCCTGAACCTGTTTTTGATGAAGCCAATAGATCCTTACCGGCAATGGCAACAGGAATGGCTTGCTGTTGGATCTTAGTCGCTTGTTTGAAATCAAAATGTTTCAAGCTTTTTAGTAAGCGATTATCTAGGCCTAAATCTTTAAAGTGCAAAAGGACTCTCCAGTCTTATGATTCTGTATCGAAAATTTTTTAACGTAATATGATAACGCGAAACGCCTTAGAATGGGTAGAGATCACATAAAATTTATCCGTGAATAAAATTTTCAGCTAAACAGCAACTACAAACGCCGCCATTTGTTTCACCTCTGCTCAATGATTTGTTCTGTCTTCCCAGTTCAAACTACTTGGAATTAACCGATAGCCAAAAAACAGAAAGGGCTCCAAAGAGCCCTTTATGTCTGCTTTTTGCAAGCCCAATTAATGGTTGAATTGAGATACCAACTTATCAAGTTCATTACACTGGTAAGCGAGCTTTTGGAAACTCGTACGAGTTTCAGAAACCACATTCACAATCGCATTGCTGCTGTCGGCAATGGCTTGAACATTCTGAGATATATCTTCGCTAACCGCACTTTGCTCCTGAGAAGCGGTTGCGATATGGGAGACTTGCTCATTAACATGATTAATCGCATCAAGAATTTGCGTTAAAGATTCTTTCGCCAACCCTGCATTATCTATGGTGTTTACGCTGCTTGCCACACTCGCACTCATGACAGATACCGCTTTAGTCGCACCGCCTTGAAGCCTTTCTATCATCTCTTGAATCTCTCCGGTGCTGGAAGAAGTACGACTCGCCAAGCTGCGTACTTCATCAGCAACCACTGCAAAACCACGCCCTTGCTCACCAGCTCGAGCCGCTTCAATGGCAGCGTTCAGTGCAAGTAAATTCGTTTGATCAGCAATGCCTCGAATCACATCCAATACCGATGCGATTTGTTCAACATCTGAATTCAGAGTATTAATGACTTCGCCCGCGAGATTAATGTCATTAGACAATTCCGTGATCGAATCAATGGTTGAGTTCACCGTGTCATTCGCGATCATTGTTTGCTCTTGCGCTAGCTTCGTAGAGTCCGAAGTTTGTGTTGCACTACCCGACACCGTATGACTGGTATTCAACATCTCATGGACGGCAGACGCGACCGCTTCACTGTCGCGTTGCTGTAGATCCGTCGAATTCGAGATATTGATAGTCAACTTTTCCAGTGCTTGAACTTCATTTCTCAACGTTTCAGTGGTGCCAATCACATGATTAATTGTTTTCTCTATTTTGGAAACGAACTCATTAAATGAGTTGGACATTGAACCAAGCTCATCCGTTGACGTACTTGTCACGCGTTGGCGAAGATCACCGTTACCTGATGCAATTTGAAATAGCGCTTCTTTTAATTGAGTGATCGGGTTAATGATGGTTCGTTGGACAAAAACCAAAAAGACAATAGCAAACATCAACACAATCAAAGAGCCAAGCTCTAAGATGATCTCACCTTGGTTTCTAAGCGCAGCGATACTTTGATCGGCCTGTGATTTCTTTTCTTCGAGCGCATCTTTTACCACATTGAGCTTCTCTCGCATGTCGCCAAATTTTTGCTCAATTTCACTCTGTTTTTTTATAATCAATGAAGGCCATTCTTGTTGGGGCTGACCTTTAATCGCGTCATATTCTGCGAGCCATTGAGTAGTTGCGTTAGTAAGCTGACTTACATCACGACTAAAACTGGTCGGTAAAAGCGCTTGCGCCAATAGGGCTTTCTGAAACCTAGGCAATGCTTTGTAGGCATTATCTTCAAATTCAACAAGATGGTGTTCTAGCTCTTTGTTGCTTTGCGAGAGTGCAATGCCCTGCATCGCCGAGGTCGCCTGATAAATATCACGATAGCCATCTTCCATAGCTAGAAGTGCTGGCATTAACTGGTCTGATAGCTGTTCAGAGATTTCATTCTGCATCCAAGTGGATTTTACATTGAGAATACTACTGATAGAGGAAATCAGAATTAAAAGAATAATAGGCACAGTCAACTTGTGCTTAATTGATACACCTTTGAACATACAAAGCATCCTAATGAAGTCGTTAAATTACGGAGCATGACTATTAAGTTAAAGATCAGCTAGCATGCTCACTGTTCATTAGTCTCTACTAATTCACTACATTTTACAATCAGTCATTCTGTAAATTTAACTTTGCAGCCAAATTAAAATATTGAGCTTGATTAGTGACAAGAAACAAAGCGGATTCACATACCGATTAGAAAGGACAGAGTAAACGTTATATGACGCGGTTCAAATGAGCCAATCACTAAGTTCACGCTGTCTCAATAGTGAGAAAATCAATCCTATCAATATAGCTACTTCAATTATTTGTTGATTTTGTTAGCTATTAACTATGTGCTTCATTTTTTTGTCGCTACAATCATTAATGAAGCGACTATATGCTTAATAATGTATAGCGCATCTATTGATACTAATGATTCAAGGAGTTCTCATGAACAAGACGTTAATCGCAGCTGCAGCATCAGTTTTTCTTCTAGCGGGTTGTGCTTCAGGACCAGACGAAGCGACGATGGCTAAAATGGATGACCTTAATAACCAAATCGCTCAACTAAATAGTGACGTAGCTGCGCTTAAGAGTGAACATGCAAGCGCAGAAATGAAAGCGAAACAAGCTTCAGATGCCGCAATGGCAGCGCAAGAAGAAGCAGCACGTGCCAACGAGCGTATCGACAACATCGCTCAATCGTACACAAAATAATTTAGCAGTAATTTAGTAAGACCAGCGCCTACTTTTCAGTAGGCGCTGCTATTTCTATAGGAATACCATTTTGCGCAAAGATAGCGGCTCGCGCTTTAGTATCAGAAAGATCCGCATCTTCTAGCCACCAGCTGAGCTCCATTGGCACTGCTAGAGTTTTCTTTGATCCATCACTTCTTGTCAAAGGCTCATGAGCCTCAACAAAAACACTTCGATCCGGCTCCAACGCGACTTTGATCGGTTCATTGATCACTTTGACCTTTTCGCCTTTAGACACTTGTTCAAATAGCCACTCAATATCTTTTGGCTCCATTCGAATGCAACCAGAACTGACACGCAACCCAATGCCAAATTCTTTGTTAGTACCATGAATAAGATATTCACCCGCACCGTAAGCTAATCGAAGCGCATAATTGCCAAGCGGATTTTCTGGTCCAGCAGGCACAACTGCTGGTAGCTCTATGCCTTTTTCTAAATATTCTTTTCGAATGGACTGCGGTGGCGTCCATGTTGGATTTGGCCGCTTTTGACTGATTTTTGTGACCATTTCAGGCGTATCTCGCCCGACTCTGCCAATACCAACCGGGAAGACGTGAACCTGATTTAACTCAGGTTGAAAGTAATACAATCTAAGCTCAGCAAGGTTAATGACAATACCTTGCCGCTCGGTATGGGGGAGAATCAATTGTGTGGGAATACTCAGTACATACCCTTCTTCAGGAAGAAATGGGTCAACCCCTTTATTCGCCGCCATCAAAGACAAAAAACCAACATCATACTGCTTCGCGATCTCGGCTAACGTCTCACCTTTCTCGACTTCATGATGCTGGATACGGCCAATAATTCGGCTGCTATCGTGAGGCAACTCAAATACGGCAGCATGCGCTGAACTCATCAATACACCGGTGGTCAGCAAAGCCATTTTTAACGCTTTATGGATGTGTGCCTGTATCAGGTTGTTCCGCTTGGTGTGCATGAACCGGACTGTCCTTAGCTTCCTTATATAGAGTTAAGGTTAACGCCCTTTCCACTTTATGATCAACTATTGGTGCAGGGTATTCTAATAACTGGGCGTTTGGTACGTTCCAAGGTTGATGTACCCATTTCGAAGAAACTTCACGTAATGCCGGAAGCCACCGCTTAACAAATGATCCATTGGCATCAAATTTTTCACCTTGGCTTGTCGGGTTAAAGATTCGAAAATACGGCTGACCATCGCAACCTGTAGACGCACACCATTGCCAACCACCATTATTCGCCGCGTAATCACCATCAATCAATTTGCTCATGAAATACGCTTCACCCAGTCGCCAATCAATATGCAGATCTTTTGTGAGAAAGCTGGCCACTATCATCCTCAAGCGATTGTGCATCCAGCCCGTTTCGTTAAGTTGCTTCATCGCTGCATCGACGATGGGATACCCCGTCTCTCCACGCTTCCACTTTTCAAACCACTCGAGCTTGCCCGGCCACATAAGGTTTGCTTCCCATGTCACAAAGCCTATCCCCTTAGAAAGTTTCGGCTCAAACACCAATAAGTGCTGATAGAACTCCCTCCAGATCAACTCGCTTAACCAAGCCTGTTCGCCTTCATTAAGTTCACCATTGGGTTGGTTGTAGTAAAGGCGAGCAATGCACTGACGTACCGATAACGCGCCAATCGCTAAATAAGCCGATAGGCGGCTAGTGCTATCTAAATCTGGGTAGTCCCTTTGTGTGTTGTAGGCTTTAGCTTCCACTGCGCAAAAGGTTCTCAGTTGCTCAATGATATGTTGAGTGTCGCTTGCCCACCTCTCACTCGACGTTCTTGGATAAGTAAACTTTGAAGACTCACACCATACCCATTGTAGAGCTAGGTCAGATAATCTTACTTCAGGTACTGATTGGGGTTTCACAATAATAGGCGGTTGAAACCGGGCCAACCATGCTCTTTTAAAAGGAGTAAATACCTTAAAGTATTGCCCTTGTTTGTTGAGAATCGAAGTAGGTGCAAACACACACTTATCATCAACGCTGTGAAAACTCGTCCCCAAATGATTTAAGGCACTTGCAACGGCTTGATCCCTCTTCAGCTCATTGACTTCATGTTCTTTGTTCACATAAACACAATCAATGCTCAACTCTGCTGCGAGTGCAGTAAACAGCTCTGGGATATCAGAAAAATCAGTAACCTCTCTATACAGTAAATCTATATTGAGTAACGACAGTTCCTGAGCAAGATCCGTTAAACGCCGCGCAATGAGATCAGCTTGAATGGGCGCGAGATGATGCTTACG